>JACCED012277746.1_pt1 | contig 15236 bp, 15 predicted proteins | sample 7455021 | NCBI WGS metagenome assembly JACCED01 (sample SAMN15323456, study PRJNA562643) | freshwater metagenome | isolation source: river surface water | place: USA:Blue River Watershed | collected 2017-08-19 | reverse complement strand
TGCCGACTAGATAATCATAAACGATCTTGCCCTCTAGTTTATAGAGTTTACGCTGGCTAAGATTCATTTCAGCATTCTCAAGTAACTGCGCTTGATATACTGTAATGCCTGTATGGTTACCACTCTTGTACAGTTTATAGAAATTCTCTTTCCAACTGTTCATAGTTTCGCCGGGTAATCCAAGAATTAGTTCAGTGTACAATGGAATATTGTATTCTTCGCATAGACGAAATACTTCTTCAATCTTGTTCATTTCAAGGTTCTTACGCTTGATAATGTCTAATACGTTGTCGTCCATACTTTGCACTGATAGGTTAAGACCCATCTTACTGCCACCTTCGTAAATCAATTTACGAACAATGTCAACAACTTCTTGTTTTTGATTCTTTGCCCATGCAATTGTATATGCACGTGGGTTGCCGTGTTTTTTTTGCACTTCAATAAGTTTATCAGCAATAAGACTATCACGTTCAGCAAAGATACCAAAGTTAGCATCAGTGAAACTAATGAAGTCCATGCCATTACTAGCGATCCATTCTAGTTCATCAAATACACGCTCTAAGTTAAAGACCTTAACTTTATTATATGTAAGGCTTCCCCAGTCACAGAATGTACATGCATAGGGGCAACCACGATTGGTTTCTAACGTAGCATTCCAGCGAATTTCTGGATGCCTCTTCATCAGTTTGTCAAAGATACCGCTAAGGTATGGACTAGGAATAATGTCTAAATCATCGATGCGGGTTTGTGATCCGGTGTCGATAGTTTCAGTATTGTTATTAATCAATAAACCCTTGATGCTTGTATAGTCAGGATTAGGTTTTAAATGCTCAAGTAAGATTTGTTTAAAACTGATCTCACCTTCTTGCTTAACGCAAATATCAATAAAGGGGTACTTTTTAAAGAAGTCAGGTTTTTCAATGGGATACTCAGGACCACCTGCAACAATTAAAATATTGGGATTCGCTTTCTTTAGTTCACGCCCTAATACTTGTGCATATGCACGATTCCAAATATAGGTACTGAATCCAACTACGTCACTATGCTTTAGTGTTTCAATAGCATCTTCGATAAAATCTCGGCGCCATATGAATTCACCAAGTTCGTAGTTTTCATTGATGATAGGATCCTGTACAACATAACTCCACAAGACTCCTGCGCTATACGGTAAGTAGTACGCATTAAATTCTTTTGGTCCCTGCTGGAAGTTTGGATTGACAAAACTGACAACTCTTTTATTATGCATAGCCTCTTAACTTTATGAACTGTGCAAGTTCCTCACCAATGACTTTGTAACCATCAATAGTCGGGTGGGCACCTTCACAGTTTGTAAGATATTTAGCAGGCCAATTACGTTCTCTGTAAGTATTGTGATATCTTCCCCAATCTTCGGGTTTTAATATTCCATCTAATTCTACAAGTTTTTGTATAAATGCTACATACGGAGTTTCAGCATGAACATACCCAGTCCAATCAAATTTTTCTACTAGCGGACCTGCATTTTCATGTAGGTATTCTTTAATACCCCTAACGTTATTCTGATTGAATGCATTGGCAATTACTAATTTAAAACCATACAATTTAGCAAATGCCTGTAAATCTAACAAAGCCATCATTTGTTCGCAGGCAACAAACTCTTCGCTCCATAGCATTTTTCCATAAACATTGTATAACGGTTCTTCAGGACCTCCGTTGCCGGGCAAGGGCCATATTGTTCGCCACTTAGTGTGATAATATTTGTTATTAGAATATCCATCCGGTTCATCTTCATGAAATTTTCTAGGGTGTTCTTGAAAGAAGTCAAAACGTTCAAATCCACTCATCATCAATACAATGATACCTTCACTGTTTTCCCAATCGACAGTATCACAAAAATGTAATTGGTGAACGGCGGCACGATTGCCGATACCTCGAACACCTAAATTTACTGGAGTGTGGTCTGGAAAATAATCCCTTGTTAATACATTTACCCAACTGTTTTCATGTTCATACTTGCGTAAATGATAATCAGGCCCATGACGAATTTGTACTCTGCCACCATATTCTTGCCAAATATGTTCAGGATACCCGCCTTCGCCCTGTGTCCAACTACACCCTAAACCAATGATATATTTCTTTTTCATTCTACGTCTTGCTTACCTAATTGAATTTGTTCACTGATCCATTTATATGTCTCTTCTAACCCTACTTCTAAATTATCAGCAGGCGCCCAGCCAATTAATTGTTTAATTAGTCTGTTATCACTATTACGTCCCATAACGCCACGAGGACCATCGATGTTCTTAATGCTAACGTTTTTGCCATTGAGTTTAGCAATCAATAATACAAGATCATTAATACTAATCATTCTCTCACTACCTAAATTGATAGGAACTTTACAATCACTTTCCATAATTCTATGGATGCCTTCAATACATTCATGAATATAAAGGAAACTACGTGTTTGGTTACCTGGGCCCCATACTTCAACTTCATTGGTAGTCATTGCTACTTTACGACACAATGCAGCCGGCGCTTTTTCTTTACCATTATTCCAACTGCCTCTAGGTCCAAACACATTATGAAAACGTGCAACACGTGCATCAATACCATAATTACGTGCATAGGTTAGATATAATCTCTCACTGAATAACTTTTCCCAACCATACTCGCTATCCGGATTTGCAGGATATGCACTATCTTCACTTAGTAAAGGATTGTTAGGGTCTGTTTGATTATGTGCTGGATACATACATGCACTTGAACTATAAAACACTTTCTTAGTTTTATGTTCACGCATAGAATCTAAAATATTAAGATTAATGGTGGCACTGTTATGCATAATGTCTGCATCATTGTCACCAGTAAAGATATAGCCTGCGCCGCCCATGTCGGCCGCTAACTGATATACTTCATCAAACTTATGAGTGTTGAATAGATACTTGACTTTTAACTGGTCACGTAAATCTAAAACATAAAAACGATCTGCTACTGTTTCACTGTATAGTGGGTATTTTAAATCGACACCCACTACAAAATGACCCTGAGCCTTTAAACTCTCTACAAGATAAGTACCGATAAATCCACCAGCACCACAAACTAAAATATTTTTCATTATTATACTCCCGCTACAGTATTCTTTTTAATATGATCTACTAAATTTTCAATCACTAATTCTGAACTAGGAACACGTAACCTTTCATAATTATATTCAATGATAGGTTTAACTTTTCTTCTAAATTCTAAAATTTGTTCTGGTGTCCATGCACCAATTTGTTCGGTAAGATGAGACAGACGTTGCATTCTAACTTTAGGACATTCTACATCATCGTAACTTTCATCCCAAAATTCACTGAACGTTTTGAATCCCATATTACGCATTGCTTTTAATGCACCCGGAACACCTACAATAATAAACGGATGTTTTTCTTTAATTGGTTTGAAACTCTTTTCAGTTAATGTAACCTCTGCATCAGAATAGTTAGTTTCAGTGATAATACTGATTAGACTATTTTGATAATAAGGTCTAGTTGCATTATCAAAATCTTCACACATCTTATTGACATTAGTTTCACCGTCTAATACTAATGGAAGACGTTGTTTAAATTTATGCACAATTTCAGGAGTTAACCTTAAGTTGGTATTTGACATAAACAAATGTTCCATATCAATAGAAGTTTCAAATGAGATATTAGGTCTTTCCAAATCATTACGATTAAAACTAATAAAACTTCTATCTATTAAATTATTTTTTTCTAGACACAAAACCATTTGAATTCTATGTGGTCTGAATCTACGATTCCACATTAGAAATAATTTTTCGGGAACTCGTTCAGTATCATATTCAGGCTCAACAGTGCCATTCTTTAAATATGTAGAGAAAATTTGCTGTGATGAGGGGTAAGGAATAATCTTCAAACGTTTACCCACTTCGTCTGGAATACCTTTAGATTCACAATATTGATTGTAAATTTTATCAGAATTCATACATCCAGTAAGATATATGATTTTATGTAGAGGAATATTATGAATGTTTCCAAAATATCCATGCATTGCATCAAGTTGTTGCGATGACATGTATGCTTCTACACTGTGATCAATCAATAGGTAACCATTGCTATCACGCATCAATCTCATTAGGTGCCAAGGAAAGTGTGAAAACTCAAAGATTCCAGTTTTGCCGCAAAAATAATTACCAAACTCTACGCGCCATGTTAATGAATATGGAAAAATAAACGGTCTATTATCATCAACATCAATTGCCTGTGTTGAGTATAACTCAAAATAATGTTTTCTAGGGCTGAACAATCTATTCCATAAATCGTCAATCCAAAAGAAATGTGATTCAGTTCTAACTCCTTCAGCGGCGGATGCCAGTGTTAAAATATTAGGTACTTCAGTGTTCCAAAGTGGGCCTTTGGGACCTAACCAACTGTAGGTGATTTTAATTCTTTCGTTTTCCATATAGATTATTTAGCGACCTTAAATTTGGGAATAATAATATCCGTACCACACATGCACATTTCTTTGTAGCATGTAATCTGTTTAGGGCCTACTTTGCTAATATCTTCTAAAATATGGCCTATGTTTCCACCTTGTCCACAACTTGCTAGACTTACTTCACCAATTGGATTGATAAAGATGCAATCACCCACGTTACATTTCCAATTCTTGTAGAAGTTTTCGCCATTTACAATATGTTCATTTGCATTACAGAAACTGGTAGTGTCATCGTCATAACGATTATAACTTACAGTATCAGCACGTTTGTTTGGCTTATCTACACTTTGATGAATTTCAATATTATGTGTCTTAAAGAATTCTTCTTTAGCAGGATCTTTGTACTGCCAAGGGCCTGTTACATGGCTTAGTTCATCATACAACGGAGTCCATTCAATAAAGTAATTAGGCATTACTTTTTTAAGACCTTCTGCAAAGTCTACAATTTCCCAAAAACGCTCTTCATGCATCAGCATTTTAGTTGACAAGTAATTAACCTTGTCACATAAGAAAATACTATTCTCTGTATAACGTTCTTTGTTCGCAAACTCTACGTGGAAACTAGCAACGATATCATCAAATAGATGATAATGCTTTTCCCACCAGGCTAATGGACGACTTAGATTAGTGTTGACTGCGATTGTACATGCGGGAAGTTCCTGATGTAGAAACTCGCAGATAGGAATAAAGTTGCGCCACGCAGTAGGTTCGCCACCACTAAAGAAAAACTTGAATTGCTTATAACCAACACTCTTGTATCTATCAATGATGACTTTTAAGTTCTCTAAGTATTTGTCTAAGTTGCCGTTGTTTGGATTTGCACCGGCCCAGTTACCCGGGTTACAATAACTGCAACGAAAGTTACAGAAATTGTTAACTTGCCAAGTAACTGCTACGTAAGGCTCCGGAGCATAAATCTCTATTAACTTGCGGCCCACTCATATACCTCTTTGATCTCCGGTACTAAATCTTCAAACTTCTCATCACGGAACACATCTAGTTCATCATTGAATTGTTTGAATTCTAAAATACCACCTTTATTTTCATCACCAACAGTTAAGTTATAAATGATCATCTTGAATCCATTATAGATATCAGGATTGTCTTTGTATTTGTGTTGATATACCCGATAAAGTTCAGTTAGTCTACGCTTTACGTGCTTAGGTAGAATCATGATATTTGCATACCAAGGATTTGTAGCAAGATTGAAACGTGGGCTTGACATAGTATCAATGAAGCCCTTATCAATCATGTAATCAAAGAAGTCAGGGAAAGTAAACACGTTCCAAATACTAATCGTAGGAGTGATCTGAAACTTAGCGTGAGGAACTTTGTCTTTAATCTCCTGAATGTTTTCAACAATCTTGTTCCAGTCTGTACCTTTACGAATACATTCCGCAACGTCACCGTGTGCATCAAGACTTGCCCAAACTTGGATGTTCTTAAACTTGCTCCAGTAATCAATCAAATCTACATTCTTCTTATAACGTAGTGTACTAAAGTTTGTAGTATAGTTTAATTCGATAGTATCTGCTTGTCCGTTTTCAATCCAATAGTCCAAACATTCATAATGCTCAGGTGTAATAATGATTTCACCACCAGCAAAATATACTTCAGATACATCACTCAAATAAGGCTTTAACTTGAGCATAAGTGTTTGGTCTTCGTTATTGTTGACGACAATCTTTTGATTGGGGAAATACTTCTTAAACATTTCATCGCCGCGGTTCTCTTGAAACTCTTGCGCCCACTGACTTGAGCATGCAGGGCCGCAACTACGGCACTTCATGTTACATAGATTACTAAAACGAATATCCATGTATTTCATCTCAAATTCTTTGAGACTGCCATCTTCATTAGTGTTATCACTAATATAGTCTACATACTCAAGGCCGCGGCGTTTATTGTGGCTTTGACGCATTGTCCAAGTACCCATTAGTTCTAAGTCAAAGCAACGCTTACACTCAGGAACCTCTTCGTCATTAAGCATAGCCGCACGAATTTCTTTATATCGTTCGCTGTTCATCATTTCAAGGATAGATTCATCACTGTTGATCTTAGCAACAGGCATATTACTGTCAGCAACACAGCAAGGCATTACTCGACTATCTGGCCATGCATGAAAATGCACCCAGGGTAATACGCAAAAGTGCTTGCCTGTTTCTACTAAATCCCTTACATTTTCTTTATCCATTAGTTTTATCCTTAAATAATGTTAATGACGAACACTTCATAAGTACGCCATTAACATCACGTACTGTAATCTCAATCTCTGTAGTGTCAGTGTCAATCATCACACGTGCATCTGTATCTTGTCCAAAAGTATCACGTACTTCTTGCATGATTGATTCGCATACTTCTTCAGTTAAGTTATTACCTACATATTTTTCCATAATCTTCATAACTTTTTTACCAGTTACGTGATCTAATAGATGCGGATCGACTGCTTTATTTGTGCTTGTAAATTCTGACATTTTATTCCTCTAAATCTCGTAATTTATTTAATTCAGGGAACACTTTCCAAAAGTTTTCATCCCTGATTCTGTCCATCGATGCAGTGTGTTGTAAAAACTCTTTGCGAGTATCTTGCCATTGATCTTTGTCTCCTGCAAAGTTCACAGCATCTATAACCAATCTGCTTAAACTTGTACCATCTTCTTGATTATACTTTGCCCAAGCCAACGCTTTTTGTTTAGCAACTTCTTTCAACTCTTTAGGTAAAGACTTAGCGCAATAATAAGAAGGGTGAACAGCCAAGTACAATGAATGATACCAATCATTTCTGCGAACGATGTTTTTCTGTCTGAGGTATTCATAAAATTCTCCTATTGTCGGGTAGTTAAAAATACTAAAAACTGTATTCATCTGAAAACTAACGTAATCTAATTCACGGAAAGTCAATAAGTTTTCTTCTACTTTAGCCCAATCAGTACCTTTACGTAGCCATTCAGCACGTTCTCCGTAATGGTCAATACTGCAACTTAGTTCGATCTTTTTAAAGTGTTTCCATAAGTCTAGAATGTCATGTTTCTTGTATTTGATATTACTTGCATTTGTGTTATATCGCAACGTGATATCAGTACGACCCAAACGAATCATTTCTTCAAGCATTGTATAATGCTCGTCAGTGATCAATGGTTCACCGCCTGCAAAGTATGCTAGGTCGATATGCTCAATGTGTGTCAACACTTCTTCCAATACAGTGCCCTTGTCATCATCTACGTGAATAACAATAGGATGTTTTGGATCAAAGTTCTTTTGCATCTCAGCGCCCCATTGGCTACTGAATTCGCTACCGCATGTACGACACTTAAAATTACAGATATTACTAAACCGAATGTCAAAGTAACGCATCTTAAAATCGTCTACAGTTCCATCTTGTTGTGTAGTTGGGACAACTTCATCAAAGTACTTTGCAAAATGCTCTTTGCTATAATTACGAAAACTGTGTGGACCTGCTTCTTCATGTTTATAACAGAAATCGCAAATCTTGTTCTTTTTCTCATTCAGCATATCCACACGCAATTCTTTCATTTTAGGACTGTTAAAGATTTGCTTTAGCGTTTGCTCTTTAGTATTGCCCACTGGTGTAGTGTAATCATTGCTACAGCAAGGATATACGTCACCTTTAGGGGTAGCATTTAAATGCACCCAAGGGAACATACAAAATGTCTTGCTTTCATTTAATAGATAATCTTTGTCTAAGTTCATACTGGCCACATCTTACGTTGATTTACTTTATAGATTTCTGCAATTTCAGGAAACGTCTTAATGAATGATTCTCCTCGAATGGCATCCAATCTCTTGATTTCTTCCCTAAACTGTTGCTTAGATTGTTCCCAAATATTTTGAGATGTGATCCATTGTTCGCATACTTTTAATTGATAGATATGCTCATTTTTAAATCCCTTTTCCTGCATGTAAGCAATAGTCTTATTAACACTTTCAATACCTTGTAATTTATATTCTTCTGGAAGAATATGGCAAGTTAGGTATTCGGGAGTTGCCATGTTATATATGGTATACGTTGAATCATTAGGTGTATACATTCCCTTGTCAATGATATACTTGTAAAAATCATAAAATGTCAACAAATTAAACACACTTAACACAGTATTCATCTGAATGTTAATGAAGGGCATCTTTTTAGCAGTTAAAAAGTTTTCTTCAACTTCATCCCAAACAGTACCGTGTCGAATATATTCTGCACGTGGTCCATAATGATCGATACTTGCATAAATTTCAACACGGTTCTTAAAGTGTTTCCATAAGCCTAAAATATCTTTGTTTTTGAACTTTAAATTACTAAAGTTTGTGTTGTATTTTAACACAATATCATGCCTATTACGTCTAATCATTTCTTCTAATAAAACATAATGCTGATCTGTAATTAATGGTTCACCACCTGCAAAGTATGCAATCTCCATGTTATCAATCTGATCAATAACATCTTGTAAGAATTCTTTATTATCATTCTTTGGATGCACCTTAGCATACCAAACGTTGTTCTTTAAGTCTTCCTGTTCCCACTGCGTACTGAATGCTGAACCGCACGTGCGGCACTTGAAGTTACAGATATTGCTAAAGCGAATATCAAAGTAACGCATCTTAAAATCTTTTAATGAACCATCTTCTAGGTTAGTGTTCTCTATAATATCATCAAATGAATTCTTGAATTGAATGTTGGTCATTTGCCTAAAACTTCTTACATTTTGGGCTTCATGCTGATAACATTTCTTACACTCCTCGTTCTTGACACCAGTAAGCATATCAAGTCTAAGTTTATTCATCTTTTCACTATTAACAAGTTCAATCAATCTTTGTTCACGTGAGTTACCTACACCCTCATCAGTAGCGCAACTTTCTGCAATACAGCAAGGTGCGGCCACTCCTGTAGGAGTAGTGTGTAAATGTATCCAGGGGTTCATACAGAAAGTCTCGCTCTTACCGAGCAACAATTTCTTTACAAACGTGGATGAGTTAGGTTTGTTTCCTGACATAATCTATAAAAGTCCATCATTTCTGGGAATGCAGTAAGCATATCTACTTCTCTGCGGTCGTCTAGTTCATTAAACCAATTGTAAAAGTCCCTGCGACCTTCAATTAATTTCTTTTCATCATACGCTGTTTCTGCCATGTAGTCAACTACTCTTTTGAATTTTTCATATTCAATTGTAGTAAATGCATCAGGGCGAGAATCATCAACATTCTCTTCCATAAACTTTAATGATTCATACATATAAGGCATGAATTCATCTTTTGGAAGAATGTTCATATCATATTGCAATGGCTCACGTAGATATGGAGTATCAAAACGAACACGATGTTTATCATGTGGTTTATCATCATACCATCCATATTGCTTGCGCCACTCTAAAAACTTCTCTAGTAAACTCTTAAAACTAGTTACACTAAAGATATTGAATGTAATCATAAACGTGATTGGGCTATCACTACGTGTTAGATATGTGTGGAAGTTTTGCTCCCAAAGTTCTAAATCTAATCCTGTACGAATATATTCAGCACGTTCACCCCATGTATCTAAACTAGTAAACAGTTTGAAACTTTGAATCTTGCCTTCATCTGATAGTTTCTTTACCTTGTCTGCTAAACGTTCAATGAGAACTGTCTTTGTTCCAAGATTACTGTTTATGTTTAGTTCTAACCAAGGCATGGGATCCTCTTCAATCTTGTCAAGTAGTTGCCAAGTTGATCTATGAAGTGTAGGTTCTCCACCAGTAACACGCATGATGTTTAGTGTCTTGCGTAGTTCAGGCCACCATTCCCAAAATGCGTCAACATATGGGTTTTCTTCTTCACGCTGGTACAGTTTCATCCAGTCAATATCACAGCGATGGTTCTTAACATTAGTTACAGGACCAAAGTTTTCAATTTCTTTATAGAAACTTGTGCTATACTTAGGATGACAATAACCGCACTTGAAGTTGCATTCATTGCCGAAGTTGATTTCAAGATATTCGGGGTTAATGTTTTGATCCCATGCACCAAACGCTGTTTGTTCAAAACGTTCTTCGGTGAAAATAGAACTGTTACGAATATGGCGATCACTGATATAATCAGGACCCATTGCTTCAATGTTCCAGCAATATTGACAGCCTTCTGGCTTACCGCCTTCTAGCATCAACTTACGTTCCATTTTCTTTTCCCAAGTATTATGCAATGCACTTGGGTTTTCTTTTAATTCATGTAATGGAATCTTATGTGGCTTTGGGTGATAGCAACTATGTGTCTCACCGCTTTGCAAGTACATTGTCACGTGATGCCACTTAGCCAAACAGAATGTAGGGCCGGCTTTATTTTCGACCACTACCTTAATGTCTTTAATTCTGTTTGTTTCGTAACTCATTACCAGCCTTCAATTTCTCTGATTACATCCATCTCTTTAACAAGAGGACCTCTATTGTACTTATCCGCATTGTAATGACGCTTAAAGAACTTACTTTGGTCGCTATCTAACGCACACATTGGTAAATCAAGTTTAGTTTTTAATTCAACACCATATGTTTCTGCTAAGATTAATGGATCTTCGTTCTTAACTGTGTCCCACATTTCAATGTAGTTGTCGAACCACTGTACGTTAGCATGGTCCCAGTCAGTTAGCATAGTCATGTGAGTTCCCATTCGTGCGCCCATGATCGCCCATTCTCCATTCTCTACATCCATACCCACGTTGTGCCAAATAGTTAAATTATTCAAATTGCGAGTGGCTACTGTTTCTTTAAACTGGTCTATACTGGGCTTTGCACCCCGATCAAGTACCATCTTGACACCCTCACGGAAACCGGCACGCCACGCTTGAAAAGGAGTATAGTTTGGATATGTCGTGGAGTAACAGTCATGCATAGCCCAGTATAGATTGTCGGCAGAGTCCATACAGAAGTCTACCTGTGTTGTATCGCTGCCATCACTATTTTCATGTGTTTTCATGTTGGCAACATAAGTCTTAGTCCAACTACTCATGCCGCCATTGCCATAGCGCAATCCATTAATAGCGTTTACTGCTCTCCAGCGATACTGTGCTAATTTGTAATTAGGATCAAGGCCTGTAAAATCTAATTGTAAATTAAAAAAGTTCTCATCGGGCATGTTGTCACCGTCGATGAGAATAAATCGTTCTGTGTCACTGGCTTCGCCTGCGGCTTTATGTGCTTCATCACTGCCCTTCACGCCATCGACACGCTTTGCCCAAGGCACCATGTTCTTAATCTTGAGCCAAAACTCTTCCTTCTGCGGTTCATCGTATGACAGATAAATGCAGTCTAAATCTGCAACATCAACAATATCATCATAATTCATAAGTGACTAATTTCCATTTTTGCTTTTTAACTTTATCTTTACTAGACAGAATAATGCTTACATCATCTTTAGCACAAGTCTGTCCTTCTTTCTTATCGGGTACTAATTTAGAAACAACTGCATTACTACTGATTCGTACTAATCTACCATCTACTACTCGTACATCAGGTCTACCCTCGGCATAAGTTGTATTATCAATTACAATATAGTTGCCTTCTAGTTTTTCACAAGAATAACAAACTACGTGACCACGATCATCATAGTAAAGCCTAAATTCAGGCTTTACGATTTTGGGTGCTTCCCAAATTAAAATGTATTCGTCTTGTTCGCTATTCATATTTCTATAGTCTCTATAACTGTATCACAAAAGTCTTTCACTTGATAGTGGAAAGGATACATTTGCGGCATTGTGTTAACTCGAAAAACATTGTTAGGTACAATTTCATAAATTAATACGTCACGCCAATCTTCACTCGGTGTGCCATTAATAAACTGCTTCATGTGAATCATAGACATATCAGTAAAGTTTGGCAATGTGGTTTTTTGCACACCTACAATGTGTGAAGCCAATGCATACACAAAGTCTGTAGTTGCAGGTTCATCCTTGTTACAGATTAACGTTGCTTTGTAGTCTGACCAATTCTCAAAAATGTCACGAACTACTTTAAAGAACTTTTCGGCAGTCTCACTTTTACGGAAATATGTAATTGCATTGTATGTGTCAGGCAATTTATTTTCATCAATAAACTTACGGTAGGCCCTTACCGTACTAATTTCTTGTTTGAAATCTCTAATCGTTGTTGATATAACTACGTCACGCTCCCTAAGAATATCCCACCAATAGTCGATGGATTTAGGAATGTACATATCGGCTTCTAATTTGATAGTATACTCATAGGGAGACGCTTCGTAGACTTGCCAATCATTGACAAGTTTCCAATCACTATCAGGGTCTTGTTCCCCGTATGGTAATGGAATTATCTTATCAAACAATTCGTGTTTAGTTGTTCCATCATCAGTGATGATAGAAACTTTAGCATCTGGCATAGATGCTTTAATACTGTATGCTAATGCTTCTGCGCACTTAACATAGTTTACCTTGGCTGTATTCTGCGCAAGAATTACAAAACCTTTATTCATCGATCAACCCCATAAAAATTTCTTTATTCATTACGTGGAAGTCCATGTCCTTAATCGTAATATATTCTTTGCGAATTTTACCGCGTTGCCAATTATCAAACAATACAGTGTATTCAGTGTTGAATTCATCGTCCGTGTTTTTATATACCGCAGTATTTTTACCCACATGTACTAAGTCCCAGGGAATAAAATCACCAGGAAGTACACAATGTCCATTAGCAATTCGTAATGCTAGAGTTAGTGCATAATCATTTCTATATGTACCTGCTACGAAACTATGAATGTTTGCATAGTGTTCATAGTTCTTTTGTACCATTTCAAGGCATTGGAAGATTTGTTCAGCACGTTTACTTTTCTTAAACGTGACTACCGTTGCCCAAAGAGTTTCATAACTATATGCACTGAGAACTTCCTGAGGTGCACCTGGATGCATCAAGAAATTTGTTTTGTGATGACAACAAAAATCATTGTATGTTTCAAATGTTTGTAGTAGTTTGTCTGAGTTGATAACATAATCGGCATCAAGTAAAATAGTTTCATCATATGGACTTAGTTCATATGCTTGATAGCGCCCTTTGTTAATCCATTGACCCCAATCACGAAAGTTGTCTTTGTCTGGAGTAACTTTAATTACCTTATCCCAAACATAATCAGTATGTTCAGGATAAGAGGATTCGTCAGTTACTAAAGTAACTGGTAGATTTAAGAAGTGATTAGCACGTTTGGCAGTGTGTTCTGCCATTTTGTAATAATTATACTTCTTAGAGTTAAATGCGAACAGTATTATTCCGCGACTCATCTCTTACCTTCTAGTTCTTTCCATTCAGTATGCCATTGATTCATGACCGAAGTATAAACCGATTGTAATTTTTCTAGCAATTCTTTACGGTTTACTTGTACAGGATTATCGAAGGTGTCGATTAGAACTAGTTGAGAAGTATCGAAACTACTCAATAGGTTGATAGTCTGGGCATCGGCTCTCCATAGGCCGCCCTGATCTGCTACGGTTAATTTGTTTTTATATTTTTCTGTTAGATATGCCTTCGCAGAATTATGGTTAAATCTTGCTTTGGCTTCGGCTAATAAGGTTTTAGTATCCATCGTACACTCCTAAGAGTATTTAGATGGATACTAGTAGCCTAGAAAATATTATGAACCAGATACAGTACCGGCTAGAGTTACGGAGCCCCAACTGTTTGCGAGGTTAGTAGTTTCGGGCGGAGTGAGAGTCATTGTTGTTGCTGAACCTGAACTTACTGCTAACCCGTCTGGAACTTCGTCCCAAATAGTATAGATAGTAACTACTGAACCAGCGTCACTGTTTGAACCCTGCGTACCGTTCGATTTTACAATAAAACGAATAAATGTTGATAGATATCCTGAAGGACCTGTACTTGCAGTCTGTGTAAAGACTGTTGAGTTAGCAGTAGTCAATCCATAGTAACCTTTAGTAGAATCAACGGTCGGAGCATTGCCGCCGCCGCCTACTTTGGTAATACCTGAGTATGATGTTCCTGCAATTGAAACTGTTCCTGATGTAGGTGCTGACATTACTACTGTACCTACGTTACTTGCTAAGTTGTTGAACAACAAGTTAATGCCCGAACCTGCAGGATGTGATACAGTCATCTTGATCTGTCCACCTGAGTTAAAGAAATAACGTGCGGCATCACCGTTAGCAAATGTTGCAGTATGAGTGAATGTTAATTGATTTTGCCAACTTGAACCATAAGTTGCAGTATTTGATGTAGTTGAACCTTGAGTAGCGGCGTTTAATCTGCTACTATAAATTGTTTGCAAGTTAGTAGGAATAGCAGACAAATATGTAACCGTGCCGCCTGCTGTTGGAGCAGTTACAGAAGTGATGCTTGATCCTTGGTGTGCGGCTGCACTTGCTGTATTTGATACTAATGCGTTCCATTGACCGGTAGCAACAATCGTGTTACCTACTGCAACGTTAGCAACTGCGGTTTGTCCATAACCTGCAGTGCCGCCACCCGTTGCCCATGTGGCATTCAGAGTATTAGCAGTTGTAGTTGGGTTACCACCTACGAACGTGTTAAAGTCTGTTGATTGAATTAATCCATATTGTGCGTAACTCATTTATCTGCTTCCTATTATCTAATAGTGACGATGGCTTCCACGAAACCTACATCATCTGTTGTTTTGTTTTCTAACGCTCTACCGATAGTATTGAATGCAGACGCTTCACCTGGGTTTGCACCACGTGCTAGGCCTTCGCCCGCACTTACAAGTCGCTGTCCTTTTGTAATCTTACCCGTAACTTTAACTTGTACACG
>JACCED010247842.1_pt1 | contig 15241 bp, 16 predicted proteins | sample 7455021 | NCBI WGS metagenome assembly JACCED01 (sample SAMN15323456, study PRJNA562643) | freshwater metagenome | isolation source: river surface water | place: USA:Blue River Watershed | collected 2017-08-19 | reverse complement strand
TACAAAATGAAAACTGTGGTTTCCAACTGCTCCAATAACTATGGCCCAAACCATTTTCCGGAGAAATTGATTCCACTTTGCATTCACAACATCAAGAATAACAAATCCCTGCCCGTCTATGGTAAAGGAGAGAATGTGCGTGATTGGTTGTTTGTAAAAGATCATGCGCGTGCCATTGATGTGGTTTTCCACAAGGGAAAGCCAGGAGAAACTTACAATATTGGTGGCTTCAACGAGTGGAAAAACATTGACATTGTTCGCCTATTGTGTCAAAAGATGGATGTAAAGCTTGGTCGTGAGGCGGGCACTTCGGAGAAGCTGATTACTTTTGTGCAGGATCGTGCTGGGCATGATTTGCGATACGCGATTGATGCAACCAAGATTCAACAGGAATTAGGCTGGGAACCGAGTTTGCAGTTTGAAGAAGGCATAGAACTGACCATTGACTGGTATTTGGCCAATGAAGCTTGGCTAAATCGAGTGACCTCAGGAGCTTACCAGACTTACTACGAAGATCTCTATGGAAATAAATAAAAAAAGCCCGCAAGGGCTTTTTTTATGGGATACAAATCAATAAAGGGTTCTGAATCGAATGGTGCCCGGAATATTTTTTAGGGCTTCAATCGCATCCGGATCGTATACTTTGTCGATGTCCGTGATCACATAACCGATTTTTTCATTTGTTTTTAGGTACTGACCAACAATGTTAATCTGATAGTTGGCTAGTACAAGATTGATTTTTGCCAGTACGCCTGGTTCATTCTGGTGCAAGTGAATCAGTCGGTGTGCATCTTTCAAGAAGGGAAGCTGGATATTCGGGAAGTTGACCGAGTTGTAGGTGTTTCCTGTATTGATATATTCCATGATTTTCCCAGGCACAAATCGGGCAATATTTTCCTGAGCTTCCAGGGTACTTCCTCCAATATGTGGGGTAAGGATGGTATTTGGCAATCCTTTGAGTTCTGATTCGAAACCTTCTTTGTTGTTTTTCGGTTCTTCAGGGAATACATCTACTGCACAGCCTCCGATTTGTCCGGAAAGAATGGCAGCCCTCAATGCAGGAATGTCCACCACATGCCCTCTACTTAGATTGAGCAGGAGAGCCCCAGGCTTCATTTTTGAGATTTTTTCCTGGTCAATGAGGCAGCTGTTGTCTTTTCGACCATCCACGTGCAGGGTGATGACATCGCAGGTAGCCAACAATTCATCCAGGGAGTTCATTTTGGTAGCATTTCCGAGTGCTAGTTTTTCAATGACATCGTAGTAGAAGACATTCATGCCAAGGTTTTCAGCGAGGACAGAGAGCTGAGCACCAATGTTTCCATAGCCGATAATTCCTAGTTTTTTACCACGAATTTCGAAGGAACCTGTTGCTGATTTGTCCCATACTCCTTGGTGCATTCCAAGGGATTTGTCTTGGAACCTTCGCATCAGGAAAATAATTTGTGCAATTGCCATTTCTACTACCGAGCGGGTATTTGAAAAGGGAGCATTAAATACGGCAATCCCTCTTTTTTGGCATTCTTCTAAATCAATTTGGTTGGTCCCTATACAAAAAGCACCAATCGCCAAAAGGCGATTGGCATTTTCAAGCACTTTTTTAGTGACTGTTGTTTTGGAACGGATACCAAGGATTGAAATGGTTCGGATCTTCTCACAGAGCTCTTCCTCACTCAAAGCGCCTGAAGCCACTTCCACTTGGTAACCTTCCTCTTTGAGGAGTTCAAGGGCAATGGGGTGTACATTTTCAAGCAAGAGTACCTTAATTCTACTTTTTGGATAAGAGAACTTCGTGTTTAGTTTGTTGATGTAGAGGATCTCATCAAAGCTTGGTGCGATGTGATCAGCCTGGCTGGTGACTTTTGGGCGACTTACATTTTCGGTAAAAGCATAAAATTTATTAGCCAATCCAGACGCTTTAATTTCGTAGTCGGTGTAGCCATCTCCAATGACATAAATGTCCCCATCCAAGTTGATGTCTCGGATGGTTTCCGATTTGCCATTATTTTTAGAAAGGGGATTTTCCCGATTGAAATCGATAATTTTTCCGCTTTCATCATAAATTAAATCATTGGCGAAGACATTCTCTTGCTTAATACCGTACTCAGTCACAATGGGGATAATAAAATCCTTGAAGCCATTGGAAATGATAAAGACATCTGCTGCATTGTCTTTCAACCAATCCTTATTACGCTCAAATGATTTGGAAACTTTTTGCTTCAAAATAAGGATTAATTCTGCGATCTGGCTTTTATTGGCTTGAAGGATCTCGAGTCGTTGTTCCAAACTTTCTCTAAAAGTCAGACTTCCATCCATGCCTTTGTCTGTAATATCCTTAATGGCTTGAAGTTTTTCCTTTTGTTTTGGATCCCCTGAAAGGCTGATTTCTCCTAAGATATCTAAGGCCTCCACTCGGGTAAAGGTGCTGTCAAAATCAATGATGAATTTTTTCGTTTTTGGCATGGAGCAGCTAAAATTATTACCAGTAAAATTAATGGATTGTCAAAAAAGGTGGCTATTTATTTCTGTATTTGTTACAAATCTTTTTTGTTTTTGTGTTCCTGGAAATTTAGGGTTGTACAACAAGCTGACAAGCAAAGGACTTGAAAGGATTATTTATCATCTTTTGGCATATCAGGGAAGATTCTATCTACAAATAACTTTTGAGGCAAGTACTTTTCACCTATTTTTGAAACATCAGATGGGAATGAAAGAAAGTTTCGCTGAGGAGCTTGATTGGAGTACCCACTAATTTTACTTATCAACTCTTAATTTGAACGATGAAAATAACCGTTAAAATTATACTGATTGCTCTTGTGGCTTCTCTAGCTGCCTGTCAAAAAAAAGGGATTGTGTCTCAAAAAACCACCTATGAATTGGTAGGAGAAGCAAAATTGGTACCGGGAAACTATGGGGACTTAGTTAAGGAAAAGGATGCAGTGACTACCGCTATGCTTTTGCAAAAGGTAGAATCCTCTGGGACTTTTACGGGAAAAGTTTCTGGACAAATTAAGGAAGTGTGCACCAAAAAAGGCTGTTGGTTTGCCATGGAACTGCCCAATGGGTCAAGCATGCGTGTTACCTTTAAAGACTATGGATTTTTTATACCCACCAACTCTCAAGGATTTCCGATTACAATTGAAGGGATTGCAACCTTAACCGAAACCGATGTGGAAACCTTACGACATTTCGCAGAAGATCAGGGAAAATCCAAGGAAGCCATAGAAGCGATTGTAGCACCTAAAAAAGAGATCACTTTTGAAGCTACAGGTGCCTTAATTAAAGCTAAATCCTGATGCCTTTGGCTCTAGATAACTTACGAGTAGGTCGAATTTACCGATTGGTCAATCAGGGTGAGGTGCGTAAAATTGAGGTGATGGACTGGATATCAGGAGAAAATTTTCGAATTAAAGATTTAGATACCCTGGAATATTATACCCTGCATGAGTTGCTGCAATGGGGTAAAGGGAAGGATTACGATTTGGAGGAATTACGCTAAAGAGCGTACTTATTTTTTTTGATTTTTTTAATTAAAAATAAGTTCCTAGAACCTGCTGCGTAACAAAGGTCACAGCAAGAGTCCTCTTGGGGAGCTAGATTTACATACTTAATTTCTCAATTATGGCAAAAAGTTTAGCTGCAGCCATTGCACAGGCCAAGTGTCCAAAATGCAGAGAAGGAAATATGTTTCCAGTCTCTCCTTTTAGTTACCGAAAACTAGCAGTCATCCATTCGCGATGTGAAGTTTGTGATGCCAGTTTGGTTCCAGAGCCTGGATTCTACGATGGTGCAATGTATATTAGCTATGCCTTCTCGGTAGCCTTAATGATTACCTCTTTGGTTGCGATAAATGTATTGATTGCAGAACCCAAACTTTGGATGTATTTGACTACAGTAGTGGTGCTCACAATTTTTTTGATGCCTGCTATGCTTCGTTATTCCAAGACATTGTATCAGTATGGTGTAGGGAAATTGAAGTATAGGGGATTTTGAGTTTTTAAATTAGAATTCTTTTCTTGGCTCTAATTTTTTTGTATCTTATTACTTTGGAAAAACAGGATGAAGAAATTTTTGAAGAAAATACTGATTTATGGAATGGGTTATTTTTACCTATTTGCAGGAATCAACCATTTTGTGACTCCTGATTTTTACCTTCCGCTCATTCCTCCCTTTTTTTCAAAACCAGAGCTAATCAATATCCTATCAGGCATTGCTGAGGTGTTATTGGGTTTAGGTGTTTTGTATTTTCCTACCCGAAGGCGTGCTGCTTGGGGTATATTTGGTTTATTGATTTGTTTTATTCCATCCCATGTGTATTTCATTCAATTGGGCTCTTGTATTGAAGGAGGACTTTGTGTTCCGGAATGGATGGGTTGGCTTCGCCTTTTATTTTTCCATCCCGTCCTTCTTTATTGGGCGTTTTGGGTAAGTAAAAACAACAGTTTTGAGAATTGATTTCTACTAAATTAAAAGTGATTTTTTACTATTCGTAATTCATTCATTTCCTTCCATTTAGTGATTTTTTTTATCAAATAAGGCTTGTTTTGAATTACTTTTAAATGTTTAGTTACTAATACTAACAAAAATGATTGAAAAGCAAACTTTTACCAATAACTTTCGTTATGTCTTGAGATTGGATAAAATAAATGGAATCGATTTTAAAGAAAATACGTGTTGAGGTAAACAGCAAGCTGTTTCTAAAGGATCCATTTAGTTCTGAATTGGGAGTTCTGATCGTTAAGGAAGGATCTCATTTAATTCAGGAATTGGGCATGGAGCATTTCACTTTCAAAAAATTGGGAGGGAAAATAGGAAGTACCGAGGCTGCAATTTATCGGTACTTTGAAAATAAGCACAAGTTGCTGTTGTATCTCAGTTCTTGGTATTGGGCTTGGTTGGAACACAACTTAGTTTTTCTTACTGCCAACCAAGTGGACCCTGGAGAACGATTGTCGGTTGCAATTCGCTTGCTAGTGGAAGGTCCTATTTACAAGGAAAATGATTTTCTAGACCCAGAAATTTTAAGAAGTATAGTCATTAATGAATCCATCAAAGGATTTCTGACCAAGGAGGTAGACCTAGAACATGAGTCTGGAATTTTTTCTCAGGTATACAAGTTTGGCGACCGAATTTCTTCCATTATCACAGAGTTGAATCCCGATTATTTGTATCCCAAAACGCTAGTATCCACCATTCTTGAGTCTAGCTTATTGCAGACCTTCAATTCCCAGCATTTACCTGGAATGCTTGATTCTGGTCCCGAAAGCAAGGACCGGTATCAATTCTTTCATCAACTCGTGACCAAAGCCATTTACTGATGCAGAGCGAACAAGAATTATCACCGATCAAACGATTTTTCACTATCCTAAAAGAAGAGAAGAATCAAGTTTATGCCATTTACTTCTATGCTGTATTGAATGGGTTGATTACACTTTCCTTGCCTTTGGGAATACAGGCCATCCTCAACTTTATTCTTGGAGGTAGGATTACGACTTCCTGGATTATTTTAGTTGTTATTGTGGCTGTTGGGGTCATTTTTGGAGGCTTTCTTCAAATCTCTCAACTTCAAATTATGGAGAAATTCCAACAACGAATTTTCTCCAAATCTGGTCTTTCTATAGCTTACCGATTGCCACGAATTAAAACAGAGATCCTCCATGGTAAATATGCGCCGGAAATTGTCAACCGTTTTTTTGATACGGTGAGCTTGCAAAAAGGGATGGCGAAAATTTTGATTGATTTCTCTGCTGCACTTCTTCAAGTGATCTTCGGGCTCTTACTGCTTTCCTTTTATCATCCTGCTTTTATCGTTTTTGGCTTAGGTTTATTTGGGATTTTGGCATTGATCTTTTACTACACTGCTCCCAAAGGAATGGAAACAGCTGTGAAAGAATCGTCTTACAAATACCAAACTGCCTACTGGCTGGAAGAAGTGGGGAGGACCTTGAACTCATTTAAGCTCGTAGGAACAACCCACCTGCCCATCTTGAGAGCAGATAAACTGATTCAAAAATACATTCAGTTTAGAACCCAACACTTTAATGTATTGATTTTTCAATACAAGGTGATGATTGGATTTAAGGTACTAATTGTAACCAGCTTATTGCTGGCTGGCAGCTTGCTCTTAATCAATGATCAAATTTCCATTGGGCAATTTGTGGCTGCTGAGGTGATTATTGTTTTGGTGGTTAATTCGGTGGAGAAACTTATTCTATCCTTAGAAACGGTTTACGACACCTTAGTTTCCATCGACAAGTTAGGTCAAATCATGGATTTGGATTTGGAACACCATGAGCCTCATGAAAAAGTGGTGGACCCTACTTCAGAAGGCATCAAGTTTAGCATGGAGGATGTGGTTTTTCAACCTGCGGATGCACAACAGCCGCTATTATCTGGAGTGACTTTTACCATTGCACAGGGTAAGAAAGTGGTGGTTACTGGAAAGAGTGGAAGCGGAAAAAGTGCCATGATGGCTTTATTTTCTGGCCTTTACGAAGAATATCAAGGAAAAGTCCTCGTCAATGATTTGTCTTTGGAATACATCAACTTGGAAAAATTCCGTGGAATGGTTGGTGATTTTCTTGAACTGCAACAGATCTTTCATGGTACGATCCTCGAAAATATCTGCATGGGTAGAGACTATACCCAAGCCCAATTGGATTCCCTCATTGAGCTTGTTGGGTTGAAAGACTTTGTCTATCAGGCACCTATGGGATTGGAAACGGTTCTTCAACCAGAAGGCAAGGGATTGTCTAAAACCATTGCGCATCAGATTTTGCTTGCAAGGGGTTTTGTGGGGCAACCGAAGGCATTGATCATGGAGAATATTCTAAACTATGTGGATTCTTCAGTAAAAGCCAAGGTAATCGACTATGTGATGAAAGGGCCTTGGACCTTGATTATGATATCGGATGAACCAAAGGTGCAGCAGTTGGCAGACGAAGTGATTGTCATGGATCAAGGAAAGCTTGCTTTTCAAGGAAAATTTGAGGACTACCTTAATTTCAAAAACTAATTGGCTATGTTGAATATTTCAAAAAATACCATCAAAGACTCAAGTCCTTTTATTGGTGCCAAAAGCTTAGAAATCACCCTCCCAAAGAAGGAGAGCCGGAAGCGATTGAAAATTTTAATATGGGTGATTGTTGTTTTTTTTCTGATGCTATTCTTACCATGGACTCAGAATATTCGTTCCAAGGGCATGGTGACGGCGCTACGACCTGACCAACGACCACAAACGATTCATTCGATCATTGCAGGCAGAATTGAGAAATGGTATGTGGCTGAAGGCGATTATGTGGCAGCAGGGGATACTATCTTGCGAATTTCAGAAGTCAAAGACGAGTATTTTGATTCGTTGTTGCTCCCGCGGACGAAGCAGCAAGTGGATGCTAAAACTCTAGCTGCGCAGTCCTATGGGGAGAAAGTAGGAGCTCTTGAAAACCAAATTTCTGCCCTAGAGCAGAACAATATTCTCAAGTTGCAACAAGCACGAAACAATTTAAAAAATGCTGAATTAAAAGTGCAATCCGACAGCATGGAATTGGTACAGGCAAAAGTCAATTACGATATTGGAAAGTACCAATTGGATCGTGCGGAGCAACTTTTAAAAGAAGGGTTGATTTCTGTAACAACCTTGGAAGGAAGAAGGCTTAAATTTCAGGAGGTACAAGCCAAGTTAATTGCCTCTGAAAACAAATTCCTGAGTAGTAAAAATGAATTTATCACCTCTCGAATCGACTTAAGTGCGATAGACAACGAGTTTAAAGACAAGGTTGCAAAAGCCAATTCTGAAAAATTCACGGCTTTATCCTCTCAATTTGACGCAGAAGCGACCGTGACCAAACTTGAAAATCAGTATTCCAATTATGAGCAGCGGGCACAATATCGGTATATTCTGGCACCCCAAAATGGATATATCGCCAAAGCGATCCAGGTTGGTATCGGTGAAACCATTAAAGAAGGGGCTGAAATAGTAAATATTGTGCCTGCAGATGCTGAATTGGCCGTTGAAATGTATGTGCAGCCAGTAGATTTGCCTTTGGTTCAACCTGGCGATAAGGTTCGATTTATTTTTGATGGTTGGCCAGCAATCGTCTTCTCTGGATGGCCTCAGCTTTCCAATGGAACCTTTGGAGGGGTGGTGATTGCAATTGACCAGTTTGCAGGCCCAACAAATCAATACCGAGTATTGGTAACTGAAGATCCAGAAGAAGAAAAATGGCCTGATCTATTGCGTATGGGTTCGGGTGCTGAAGGAATCGCTTTGTTTAATGATGTGCCCGTTTGGTACGAAATCTGGCGACAGCTCAATGGCTTCCCTGCTGATTACTATTCTCAAGAAGAAAAAGATAAAACTGCTTCAGCTAATAAATGAAAAAAGTAGCATTATTCTTCCTTTGGCTGCTGTATTCAGTCCCACTTTTGGCGCAAGAAATCCAAAAGTTAAGTTTTGAAGATTACATGCAATGGGTTCAAGACTACCATCCCATCTCCATCCAAGCAGACCTAAATTTACGCTTGGGTCAAATGGAGGTAAGAAAGGCTCGTGGGGGATTTGATCCCATGTTGTATGGCAATATGGATAAAAAGGAATTTAATCAATCCACTTACTTCGAAAAGCGAGAGGCAGGTGTACTCGTGCCTACTTGGATGGGGGTGGAGTTGATGGGTAATTTCGAACAGAACTCAGGTGCTTTTCTTAACTCGGAAAGTAGTGTACCAACCAATGGGCTGATTTCGGCAGGTGCTGCAGTAAATTTGGGACAAGGATTGCTTTTAGATAATAGGAGAGCTACGCTTCAGAAGGCGCAACTCTATGCCCAAGCTACAGAAGTGGAGAGACTAAGTTTTAGGAACGATCTCAATCTTCAAGCAACCGCGGCCTATTGGAAGTGGGCGGCAGCTTATGAGAATAAGTTAGTCCTTGAAGAAGGAGTGAAATTGGCAAAAATTCGATTTGATGGCATCAAACGCAGTTATGAACTAGGTGATCAAGCGGCAATTGATACCGTTGAGGCACTTTCCCAATTACTCAATAGAGAATACCGGTTGCAGCTTGCAGAAAATACCTTTTTCGAAAATACGCAGGTATTGAATACATTTTTGTGGAATGATTCAGGAGAACCGATGCTTCTTGATACTGGAGTTTATCCTCAATCCCTATCCCAATTTTTAAATGCTGCGCCTGATGCAGAGGAATTGCGGGCTCTGGTAGCTAGGCATCCAGAATTGCTCCTAACAGATTTTGATTTAGCCAGTTTGAAGGTTGAAAAGCGATTGCAAACTCAGGAATTGCTTCCGGTAGTCAAGTTGAAATATAACTTCCTAACTGAAGAGCTAGCAGATGTGAATCCTTCTCCTCTTTTTGAGAACAACTACAAATGGGGATTAACGGTATATACTCCTTTGTTTTTAAGAAAGACTCGTGGCGAATTGGGAAGTACCAAGACGAAACTTGAAATTAAGCAGACCGGAAGAAATTTGAAGGAGCAGCAGCTTAGAACAAAGTTAGAATCAGAGCTTAACTCTTGGAATCTTTTGAATCAACAGGTGCGTACTCTTGGAGAAAATGTAAAGAGTTTGGAAGCCTTACTCTCTGGAGAAACGCGTCGTTTTGAGATTGGAGAAAGCAGTTTGTTTTTGGTCAATGCACGTGAAGTAGCGGTTTTTGACGCAAGAGTGACCTTGAATGAACTTTCTTCAAGACTTCAAATTGCCTATGCCAAGGCTAGATTTGCAGCTGGGGTTGGCTTTGCCGAAAACTAATGTTTCACGGTTAACTGGGAATAGGCGCGTTCCAAGCTGATTCGATCTTGGATCCCAAACAATTCCTGACTTGCTTGAATGACTTTGCCCAATTCAGACGTATCACCTGCTTGAAGTTGCTTGAAGTACCGCTTGTTTTCTTCAGCCTCGCGCATTTGTTCTGGGAATCGCAAATGACCCACAAGTAGGGCCACAAGGCCAAGAGTGATTCGAGGCGGTAGGGTCCCCTGTTTACCTAAAAAATAGGTGCAGATTGGTAACAATCTACTTTTGAATTTTGAGATGGACTGTAATGAAATATCATACAGTGCATGCCCCATGAACGGATTTTTGAACCGATCAAAGATCGCTGAGGTATAGGTCTGAAGTTCATCTAAAGGCTGCTCTAAAAATGGAAATAGCTCTTCTTCAGCTAAGCGATTGAGTTCTTGAAGCCGACTAGGGTCCTGAACATATTCCTGAACGGTTTGAATTTTTTGTAACCTTCCTAAAGCCGCCATTAGTGTGTGCAAGCCATTTAGAATGCTGATTTTGCGTTTGGTGTAGGGGAGGAGTGAGTCAGTGAGGACTACGCCTTTGCACTTTCGGAATGGCAATTTTTCCAGATCTACGGCACTTCCTTCAATTCCCCAAAAAAGATAGGGCTCTACTTGTACGGTGTAGGGAGCTGCCTTCCCCGCGAGTTTTTTAGGAAAGCCAGGGACTATTCGATCTACCAATGTATTGTGGAAGTGGCAGGTGAGGTTAAGCCAATCTAAAAATTCAGTATCCAATTTCCATGCTAATGCATGCTGCTGGATTAAACTTTTCAAGAAATCACCATTGTTGGGAATGAGTTCGCAGGGGAGAAGGTTTGTTTCTAATTCTGGAGCTTGTTCAAACCGTGTGTAAAGCCATTGGGTAAGCCTTCCTGGAAAGGAGGTCGCGATTTGATCTTTGGAGCCTTCTTGGCTCCAAATCAATCCCGCCTCAGTGACATTGGAAATGATGTAGGTTAGTTCAGGTGAACTAGCAAATGAAAGAAACTTTTCAAAGTCGTTGGGTAGGCTTAGCCCATCCTTAATGCAGGTAATGGATTGAAATTCCTCAATGGATTGGCCTTGATCCCTGCCCGCTACATAGACTTCGTAAGCAAAGTCTTGTGCTCTCAATCCTTGTAGGGTGCTTCCATCCGTGCTTTGCACTAGACATACCTGAAGCGATTCTCCTTGAAAATTGAGTTCTTCGATCAGCGGCTCTATAAAACCACGAAGGAAATTTCCTGTTCCAAATTGGAGAACCTGTATCGATTGGGGATTCATTTTTTGTAAGTTTAATTCAGGTATTTAAAATCTAAAATATATGGCTGCTTACATGCTGGTGGAAGTTGATATCCACTCACCCTTGATTTATGAAGAATACAAAAAAAAGACCCCAGCAATTTTGGAAGCTTTTGAAGGAAAGTTTGTGCTTCGAGGTCTTCCAGTAGTGGCTTTGGAGGGAAGTTGGCATCACGATCGGTTGGTTTTATTGGAGTTTCCTAATCGGGAAAAAGCCTTGGCTTGGTATCATTCTGAAGCCTATCAAGAAGCAAAGCAAATTCGGGATCAGGCATCTACCGCTCGTTTTTTGCTGATTGGAGAGTAAGTTAGTAGCTATTTGTATCATGATCTAGCTATTGAGTTGGAGCATTAAAGCGAAACCCCTCTTTTCCAAGGGATAAAATCAAAATTCCGTTTTTCCTCTGCCTTGGTTTGAATTTGACCACTGGCAACTGCCACGACGAGTTCCAACAGCCTTTCTCCAGCAGTGGCAGGGGTTTCTTCCCCAGAAATGATGGTACCTGCATCGAAGTCGATGATATCAGGCATTTTAAGCGCCAGTTTTGAATTAGAGGCCACCTTGATTACTGGGCAGATGGGATTCCCTGTAGGCGTACCAAGCCCAGTCGTGAATAGGATTAGATTAGCACCGCTACCTGCAAGAGCTGTGGTACTCTCCACATCATTTCCTGGAGTACAAAGGAGATTTAGTCCTGGAGTAGCAATGTATTCTGGGTAATCCAAAACATCCGAAATAGGTGCTGTACCTCCTTTTTTGGCGGCACCACAGGACTTTATTGCATCGGTAAGCAGGCCATCCTTGATGTTTCCAGGGCTCGGGTTTTTATCGAAACCACTTCCTACCCGTTTGGCGGAAGCATTGTAGGTTTCCATCAGATGGACAAATTTTTTGGCGAGTTCTGGACGGATACATCTGTTGATTAAATCTTGCTCTGCTCCGCACAATTCTGGAAACTCGGATAGTATAGCTGTGCCTCCCAAAGCAACGATAACATCCGACACATGTCCAAGCGTTGGATTGGCCGAAATACCTGAGAATCCATCTGATCCACCACACTCCAATCCGATTACCAATTTACTGAGTGGGGCAGGCTCACGGTAACACTGGTTTGCTAGCTTCAATCCATCTACTGTATCTTTTACGGCCTTCGAAAGTAAGGCATGGGTTGTTCCTTCTCGCTGCTGCTCACAGATCATTACAGGTTTCTGGCAATTCAGAGCGGCAAGCTTTTCTTGAAGTAAACCTACTTGGGCATTTTGACATCCCAAACTCAGTACGGTTGCACCAGCTACATTGGGGTGGTGGATGTATCCCGCAAGGAGGCTGCAAAGTGCCGAAGCATCGTCTCGAGTGCCTCCACAGCCCATGCTATGGGTTAGAAATCTTATTCCATCGACTTGAGGAAAAATCCTGTTGGGGGCTTCTTGAAGAGTGACGAAACTGCCATCTATTACTTTTTCTGCAGATTTTCCTGATACAAGTGCTTTGATTTGCAGTTCGTAGGGATTGGGCTGTGCAAAACCGAGTGTATTTTCAAAAGCTTCTTGAAGTAATTTGATATTGGTGTTTTCACAAAAAACGAGAGGTAGTACCAACCAATAATTTGCGGTGCCCACCTGTCCATCGGATCGCTTGAATCCTAAGAAGGACCGAGAAGGCCAACTTCCTGTGTCAATTTTTGCTCTTGGGGCAATTTTATCAGTAAGTTGGTAGCTATTGGTTTTATGTCTTATGTTTTCCACCGTAAGCGCAGCACCTTGTTTTATTTCTTGGGTGACTTCGGCCACGACTGTGCCATACATGTAAATATCATCCCCTGGCTTAAAGTCTTGAAGGGCAAATTTGTGCTTTACGGGAATGAATTGCCGTATTTCAAGTGCATGTTGATTGAGCTTTACCTGATCCATTGGACATAAGTCGCAAAGGGCTACGCCAACATTATCCAAAGAATCTAATAGGAGTGCCGTGTTATTCATCGTAATAATTCCTTATTTTGGTCAAATTAGATAAAAATTTTATTCTTCTATGAAGAAAATTGTGACCATTGGTGAAGTAATGCTTCGACTTAGTCCTCCTGGAAACCAGCGTTTTTTTCAAGCACAGGATCTTGAAATGGAGTTTGGAGGCTCAGAAGCAAATGTAGCTGCAGCTTTGGCCTATTGGGGTATGGATGTCTCACACCTCACCGCATTTCCAGACCACGAGCTGGGATGGGCTGCTGCTGGCAAACTTAGAAAGAATGGGATTGATACCCGTGCCATTTCCTTTAAACCAGGTAGGATGGGCATCTATTTTTTGGAGCATGGAGCGATGCAGCGAAGTTCTCAAATAATATACGATCGAGCAGATACTGCCTTTGCCAATTTTGAAGGCGAAGACTTGGATTGGGATTCAATTTTGGAAGGCGTGTCTTGGCTCCATTGGTCGGGGATTACGCCTGCACTCTCTCAAAAATGTGCAAACCTAACCTTGGTTGCCCTTCAAAAAGCCAATGAAAAAGGTATACGGGTAAGTGGAGACTTGAATTACCGAAGCAATTTATGGCAATATGGCAAGGCCCCGCATCAAGTCATGCCCAAGCTAATGGAGCTGACGCACATCATGATTGCCGGCACACGAGATTTTAGACAATGTCTCAATGAAGAATTCAAGAGCTTTTCGGATACCAAGAAAATGGCCTTTGACCGTTTTTCAAAGTTAGAATACTTAGTCAAGACAGAACGTATTTCCCATAATTCCTCCATTAACACCCTATCTGCGAGCCTTTATGGAAGAAAAAAATCTTTCAATTCAAAAAGTTACGAACTGACTCATATCGTGGACCGAGTAGGATCTGGTGATGCTTTTGCAGGAGGTTTGATCTATGGATTACTACACTTGAGTCCCAAAGAAGCCATTGAGTTTGCCATGGCGGCTGGCGTACTCAAGCATAGTGTTCCTGGAGATATATTGTACTGCTCTCTCCAAGAAATTCAAGAGTTGGTGGCAGGTGATGGCAATGGAAAAATAAAACGATAATGCGGAATCCAAGTCCATTTATTAAACGCATGCATTCTGGAGGGATGATGCCTATTTTTTTTCATCCAGACGAGAAGGTATGTTTGGAGTTGGTGAAAGCCGCTTATGCCGGCGGTGTTCGTGTTATTGAGATGGTCAATCGAGGAAAAGAAGCCAAGGCTATTTTCCCAAAGGTTAAGGAGCTTGTAAACCAACTTCCAGGAATGTACTTGGGTGTGGGCACTATTTACCATCCCGTAGAGGCTGAGCTATTTTTAGAAATGGGTGCAGAATTTATCGTGGCACCTGTGATGAATCCTGCCTTAGGAGAGTATTGTGCTGGGGTAGGTGTTCCTTGGATACCTGGCTGTGGAACAGTTTCGGAGGTGTTTTTCGCTCAGGAGCTTGGAGCGGAGCTAGTCAAAATATATCCTGCCAACTTATTGACTCCCGCATTTATTGCTGCAGTGCATGCCGTGATGCCCACCATAGAGCTTATACCTACTGGGGGAGTGGAACCCACACTAGCTAGTATCAAAAGTTGGTTTGATGCAGGTGCCCTCTGCGTAGGGATGGGTTCCCAGTTATTTCGAAAAGAAGACATTGCTGATGGCAACTATTCCAAAATCACTGAGACCATAGCTCAGGTGATGGCTCAAATCGCTTCACTTCGAAACCCATCCTAATGCTAATGAGTCTAAGAATTGTTTTTATTTTCCTTGCCTTGGTATTAGCCCTTGGAGGTTGTCAATTGGATACAGGCGTAAAAGTCATCAAAATGGGGCATGCCCAGGTGGTATCTCATCCCGTACACCAGGCGATGGTGTTTCTTGGTGAGCGGCTCGAAGAAAAATCGGGAGGAAAATTAAAAGTAAAGGTATATCCCAACCAACAGTTGGGTACCGAACGCGAGCTACTCGAGTTATTGCAAATTGGAAGCTTGGGGATGACCAAGGTTTCTGCCGCTTCTTTGGAAGCTTTTTCTCCAGAGATAAGTGTGTTGGGCTTGCCGTATTTGTTTCGAGATGATGCCCATATCACGCAAGTATTGGAAGGAGAGATTGGTAAAGAATTGCTCTTGAGTAACGAAAAGTATTGGTTGCGTGGTTTGTGTTTTTACGATGCAGGAAAGCGCAGTTTTTACAGTAAAACC
>JACCED011328096.1_pt1 | contig 15247 bp, 22 predicted proteins | sample 7455021 | NCBI WGS metagenome assembly JACCED01 (sample SAMN15323456, study PRJNA562643) | freshwater metagenome | isolation source: river surface water | place: USA:Blue River Watershed | collected 2017-08-19 | reverse complement strand
CTAAAGGAGTGATCTCTACCGTTAAAGACAATATCGATGGATCTGAGTTCGCATTCACTTTTACCTGTGAACTCTTTATCGGCATATTCAACACCAAGGATTCGGACATCCACCGGAAGTATGAGTAAGAGGTCAACGAGGTCCTGCTCTGTACTATACACAACCACTTCGTCAACGTAACGACACGCTGCCAACTGGATTTGACGTTCCACAATACTTTGAACAGGCTTGTTTTTAGTGTCAGGACGATCAATTGTAGGATCACTTTGAAGCCCACAAATGAGGTAGTCGCAATGGTTTCTTGCTTCACTGAGCATTGCGATATGTCCTGCGTGTAGCATGTCGAATGTTGAGAACGTGATGCCAATTCTCTTACCTTCTTGTTTAAGTTTTTTAACATGATTAAAGATCATCTTCTAAAATTTCCTCTACTTCTGTTTCACCTTCGAAATAATGTACATGGTATATTTTATTAGCATGCCTATATTCTTCTGTGAATGACCGTTGATTATTGCTAGTTTCAAACGGTTCTAGCAGTCCAAAAACTGTAAGCATGTGGTCACGCTCGGCACCTTCTAATACCCGGCGGGGTGGACCCATTACTCTACGGATCCAAGCCCTAGCCTCTTCAGGTGTCATGTTATTGACAAAATCAATCAGATTTTTTTCCGCAGTCACAGTTACGCCCCTGATTACAGTCACGTTGACAGCCATCGGGCAATCTACGAACGATTGAAATTGCGATTGCGATTACCACTACTAAGATTAGCAAGTTCATGCTACTTCCTTAAACAATGGAGTACTTTCAGTCATCATTCTAACAAACTCTAGATTAGTAGGGAAACTATCTAATGTTCCTTTGTGTCGCATAATACTGACTGAGTGTGGTTCTTCTCGTTCTAACCCATAGAAGAACATTTCTCTAGCACCATCATCTAGTTGTTTTTTAAAATGAAAATGTGTGTTCATCTTTGAGCTCCAAAGTTACTTCGGATTAAATTAACAAGGTCTCTCAAGCCTTCTTCTGAGATTTTGAACTCTATCATACCATCTTCTTTAGTACGGAAGGGCAAAGTAACGCTATACTCAGGAGATACTTTGCTCAAGCGGTATTTGACAAATACAGCACCTTCTTCGTTGGATGTTTTAATTAGATCAATGTTCATTCTTCAACTCCATTTTAATATAAACCAGACCATACTCTGTTCATCTTTAAACTTTAGATACGGCAGTCCTGTTCCTGTTTCATAGTGTAATACTGCTCCGGCAGCATCAAGTTTTTCCCTACGATCCTTAATATGTAGCTGTAGTGCTTCAGTGCCTACATATCTATCAACTAAACATTGCTCAAACCGATCCCACCACGGTTGAGTGATTTCGTCTGGGTGATTTCTAATGTAGAGTTTCATTTGCCCATCCTAGCAATAGCTAAGAATTCGTTTCTACTTATTTTTGTTAATTTCATCTTCTAATCCTCTAGTTTTTACAACATTTGATAAATATATTTATGGGACATAACATTAGACAACAATTTTCGCACTATTTCATCTACAAGACAACTTGTTTGGTAAACAACAAAATCTACATAGGCTGTCATGCTACTAACAACCTTGAAGATGGGTATCTTGGTTCGGGTAAACTACTTTTCGCCGCTATCAAAAAATACGGTAAAGAGAACTTTACTAGAGAAATACTTGAAACCTTTTCAAACCCAGAAGATATGTTTAACAGAGAAAGAGTAGTAGTCAATGAAGATTTAATTTCATCCGGACTATCATACAATTTAGTAGTCGGTGGTTCAGGTGGATTTAAGGTACAAGATTTAGATGATTGGAAATCTAAGTTGAAGGCTTCTCGCGGAGACAGAGCACCTTTTAAAGGAGGCTCACACTCTGATGAATCAAAGCGCAAAATTTCTGAATCCAGCAAAGGTAGACCAGCGTGGAACAAAGGCTTACCCGGTACCTGGGTCGGTAAAACCCACAGTGAAGAAAGTAAACGAAAGATTTCCATAAGTAAAAAAGGTCAGTCTGCTGGCGAAAAGAATCCAATGTTTGGTAAGAGTGCTGTTGCAGGAAGAAAGTGGTATAATGATGGCATCAAAACTTACTATCTATTCCCAGATGATCCTGCAACAGTGTCGCTTAACCTAGGTCGTTTAAAGAAACCATCCGCATAAACTCTGCTCTTGCGGCTGGATCAGTTTTAAATCCGCCACCCAAGCGACTAGTCACTGTAGAACTACCTGTATCTTCTACACCCCTGCTACGAACACAGTAGTGTCTAGCATTGATTACTACTGCTACGTCCTCTGTTTCAAGTATGAATTGTAGCGTATGGAAAATCTGCTCTGTGAGGCGCTCTTGAATCTGCGGGCGTTTTGAAAAATACTCAACAATACGGTTGATCTTACTGAGTCCCAAGACTTTTTGCTTAGGAACATATGCAACAGTAGCCAAGCCGTCAATAACGACAAAGTGATGTTCGCAATTACTTTGTACTGACACGTTACGCTCAACGACCATTTCGTTGTAGTGCATTTTGTTGTCCACGGTAGTGCATTTTGGAAACGCTTCATAATCTAAACCCCAAAAAATTTCATTGACATACATCTTAGCAACACGGTTAGGTGTGTCGATAAGACTATCATCAGTTAAGTCTAAACCAAGAGTACGCATAATCTCAGTGAAGTTACCTGCAATGATATCAATTTTTTCTTTGCGGTCTAGATTTCGTTGTTTGATTGGTGTCTCGACACCCATTTTGACTAAGTACTCATGTACTTTTTGACCCAACTCTGGATCTGTTTTTGTTTTATTAAAACTCATAGATAACCTTCCTTTGTGATGGTTTTATTTTGACATTGTGCTACCGTTGTGTAGCACAAGTATTTATCACTTTGATTTAGTAACTGATTTTTTTGATTTAGCCTTAACTGCAGGCTTCATGTTTGCAAGTTCAGCACTTTTAATTGCTTCTCTTACATCATTCAATAGGGCTTCGTCATCCCAAACTAGTTCAGTGCGACCATCAGGATAAGTAGTCACGGTTAAGTGACTACCCTTTTCTATTGATGCTGGCAATGAGATCACTTCTGTAAGTTGAATCTTCTTGCGAGCCATGATTAAGCCTTAGCTTTTGCTTCTGCACGTGCGGCTTTTTCTGCTGTAATTTCATTACGGCGAGCCTTAACTGCTTTAGCTAATTCTGCAAGTGCCTTACGGGCACGTGTGCCTGCAGCCGCATTACCTTTGTTGAACTTATCGTTCTCACTATTGTATGCTGCCAAACTTGTTTCAATATCATTATGTGCGCTCATATCTTTTTCTCCTTATTAATATTTCGCTTCTCTTGTATGTTTACGATAATCTGTATCCATACGCAACCATTGTTGTCCCTTACCCTCTAGAATATCACATATTCTATCAACAGTACCATCAGTCCAATCACTGATCTTACCTTGATTTGCATGCGGCTGATGTAACATATTGTACAACTTAATTGCCGCATCTTCAACACTCCAGGGTGCATACATTCTTGTATAATCATTCGCAAATGTTTCTGGGAAACTGCGATATGCTGGATACAAAACATTACACCCTAATGCATCTGCTTCACTTACTGTATTGCTTACCCAATCTTGCAATGCACAATTAAACAATACTCTAGTATCATTTAGTAAATTGTAATATGCGTTCTTATCTAGGTCTTCATGTATCCTCAACAACCCACGTTTTTGCATATCTTCTGTACGCTTCATATAACTGTCGTTGTTGCTTTTCAATTTACTACCACTGAACACACAGAACTCTACACCACGATATACACCATGACGATCCTTCATACCATAACGATTAAAGAATTCTTCAATTACATCCATGTAAAAGTCTGGTTGTTTTTCTTGATCCCAACGAGCACTGAATGCGATACGCATTGTTCGTTCTTTAAAGGGCTTGATATCATTATTGATACGGCCGCGCACTTCATCTTTACCAAATGCCAAGCCTGAGATATTATAGATCGGAGCCTTCCAGCCTGCAATTTTCATGTGCATGACCATTTCTTCATTACTAGCAAGCACACCATCAGCAAAACTATCTACCATCTTTTCATAGTGACCCATGAATTCGCTCATACCCCAGACATGAACAAAGTCATCAGGGTCAATAGATTGTGCTAGACAGCGAACAAAAATCTTAGGACGACTTGTGATCGGAATCTGTTTCATAATATAAGGCAATGACTCAATGCCCGGCTGAAACATATCTTCAAAATAAACTATATCACCTGCGCCTACTTCGCCTTGCTTCATCATCTTAACTAGATTCATCAATTGACTCATACCAAAGTATGTGCGACCATGTGCATCCAGTACTTGACCTGTAACGATAGCTTGGTCATTACTTAATGTCTCACCTGGGACAATAACATAGTTAATGCCCCTGCGTTTGAATACAGCTTCATTCCAGTCTTGCAACTGTAATGTATATCGTGCTTTGTAAGGCTCTAGGCCCATGTAAAATAGTTTACGCATTTTGTCTCTTAATATCTTCTTCTACACATTTCTTACCATATTGAATCTCTACGATTTTACATGGTTTGCTGAATGTGTTAACTAACTGATGCCATTCATCAGGACGAATAGTAATTGTATCATGTTTAGTTAATACTGTCTCAACTAATTCACCCGTTTCGGCATATTTGCGTATTTTACATTTACCTTCAGTAACGATCCAGTACTCACTACGCTTGGCATGCTTCTGCATACTAAGAGATTGTTTTGGCTCTACTGTAAGTTCTTTAACTTTAGTACCGTCCACTTCATGTAATACACGATAGTATCCCCAATCTCGTTCTGTCTTGGGAGCTTTCCATTCTTGAAGAATCCAAGAGCTACTATTCTTCTTATCGTCTCCGCCCACGTTGAATGCGAACAATAGATTAGTATCTGCCTCAAATCCTGTCATTTCAGGAATGTTAGCTTGTGTTCTATCCCCACCATTAGCAAAGATAATAGTATCTTCCGGGTATAGTTCACGTAGTTTAACAATAGCATCACGGCTAGTGTTATCAGTGTCATCAAACTTGATGATACCGTCAACATCTTGTAACGCCCAAATGATTCCTGCACGTTCCTCATAAGGCATAAAAGGTTGACCCTTCTTACGAGTCAACCATTCGTCACTATTGATGCCAACGATAAGCTTGTCGCCTAGTTGTTTTGCGGCATTAAAATAAGCGATATGACCTGTGTGCAACGGATCAAATCCACCTGTGACTAAGACTACATTCATGGACGAGTATCCTCTGCCCATTGATCTTTAGCCCACTTGCCGGCTAGTTGTTTTTGATGTTGACGAAATGCGAAACTACGCATATCGTACAATGTTGATTCGTCAAACTTATATCCATAGTCTTGACAGAATGTCAAATAGTTTTCGAGGTCTTCGAAAATTTGATTAACACGTGGATTAGATTGATATTGTTGTTTTGCCATTTTATTAATTCCTTTAAATAGCGAGTGATTGATAAGGTTGGTGTGTGTTATACACGATTGTTGCGCCGTTTTCATTATCTTCCGATACTTGAATAACGACATTGCGTCCTGGATATCGAGTTGCGATAACATCATAGAGGTCATCGCTAATCATTTCACAACTTTTGTAATCCAATGCAAGAATGCCCTGAGAATATTGATTCTCTAACCATCTTTTGAATTGAATAAACTCGATATCGCGGTCGTTGTGAAATACTTCAATCGTCACTTCAAAGTGAAAGATGTGACGATGTGGAGTTGCTAGAAAGCTAACATCATACTCGTCACCTGTTGCCAAGTTAGGGTCTGTTGCTGCCGCTGGGTACTTATGAATACCTTCTTTTTGAAAACGTACAAAAATTGTACGTACTGCTTTATCTTTAATACGTTGACGCTGTTCGGTCAAGGCTTGTGCATGTTGTTCGTTCATCTATCGTCATCCAAATTAATTGTTTCATGGTCATGATCCCATTGTATTCTACGCATCATTCGTAGTTCATTGAGATACTTTTCTTTTGCTTCTTGTAGAGATTTGATTTTATCATAATCTGTGCTGCCTGTCTTCTCTAATAGGAACAATTGATTATCAACTAATCTATGTGATTCTTCTAATGTCTTAATACGATTTTGGTATGGCATTTTATTCTCCTAGTATTTCGGTCATTGCGTCATCACTATCTTCAATGACTTCATCAACGTCCGGCTCACTATTATTTACTTCAAATAATTGGTCAAACATTGTCATAGCATTCATTGCTTTCTTACCACTAAAACCCTGACTACCTGACTTCATTTGCATCCAGAAGCTACTATGAGATTCTATCATATCTAGACTCTTTTGTCTATCATTCTGTGCAAATATTTTATCTACAATTTCACCGAAATGTTCATCATCAAACCGATTCATAACCATTTTGGGCATAATACCCTGTTCATACTTGCGATTAGCTTCTTGTACAGCAGCCATGTGCGTATAAACATTGTGACTTTGTAGCAATGTATAACTGAGAGTGTCCCAACTTGTTTTAGTTTCTTTACCGTGTTGACCTAAGAATCCTTGACCTCGATAACAAAGGTCCTTCATAGTCAAAAGGTCAGTTACAGGGCTATCAGTAAATACTTTATGTATGCCATCAGCTAATACGCCGTCGCTGAACTTACGATTGTCAGTAGAATAAGACTTTTTCTCAGCAGTCTTTTCCATTTGATATGACCATTTACCGTTATGCTCAATACTATTATTAAAATATGCTAGACCTTTAGCCGCACTAAAGAATGGGCTTGCACAGTCAAAGGTAATACGTAGAGAAGGATTGTGATACTTACGAATAGCTTTTTGAATATCGGTGAAGAGTACCGCATACTCTAAAATAGATACACCCAAACAGTGAATCAAGTCGTGCTTACCTTCAACTAACAATCCATCATGAATAATATTGACAAGTCTACGCAACATCAAATGTACGTCAATCTTGTTCTGACCACCGAATGCCCATCCGTTAAAGTGATTGTCTGGATAGATGTTAGGGTCGCAATACTTCTTCATTTCTTCATACCAGTCATCACTCTGTGTATGATTACGACCTTGCAATACATTTAAGAACTTACACTTACCATTGCGATTCTTAATAAAGTATTCGTTGTTGATATGTGTTGCCGCAATAGCCTCTTCGATAGTGCTGATACCATGTGCAGAAGTTTTAGTCTTTGGGTCTTGAATGTGAAATGTAGTCAATGATTGTGAAGGAATATCTAAACACATACCATAGTCCATGTATGCATCCATCCAAGTCAATACTTGTTGACGTTTCTTCATAGCACGTGGGCAGTTAGGATCCTTCCAGTCTGCTGGCCATTGAGCTTTTAGAATCTGAAATCCACCAGAGTCACCCAACATGAATGTACCAGCTTCACGTTCTCTAATGATACTCTCACTAGGATCGTTGACTGTTGTATCTAAGTTAGCGTGACCAGCAGAATACAATCCCCACTTGTAATAATAGAGGCCTTCTTTGCTGTTGAGAAAGTTTAGTTTCTCTACATCACCATTGAATTGTGCAGGGATACGTGCGGCATCAAAGTACTCTTCACCTTTACGTTGCTTGCCTAGACCACTAATGTAGAAACTAGACACTGCTGGTAAGAACAATGCCCAATCATTATTGTGACTTGCTGATAGATTTACTTGTTCCATTAAACTTTTACTTCTTCTTTTATCAATGTTCGAACAATACTAAGTTGTTCTTGTTTTTGTTTAATCTGATCCATGAGGTCTTTGATAGTAGGGTTAGTTTCTGCTAATACTAGAAGTTCTTGTTCTTCTCGCATCTTCTTTTCAGCCCACTTGAGTGTATTGATAGCGTCCGGTGATAGATTAATACTAGCACTACCACCACCTAGCGACATCCAACTGCCGCCATCGTAAACTTTCAACTGTTGACTGCCAGGATCATAACTCAACGCACCTACCATAGGCTGATTGCTAGACATATTAATATAAGGCTGAGCACCTTTGTTACTAGCAACAGTTAGGTACTCACCACCGTATATGTAGTCGATCATTTTGCGTTAGCTGGGAGTAAGTAACGATATGTTGCTAGACCACTGTCAACTGTAATCTCAGTCGCACCTGCATCTGCAACACGAACAGTCTTATCACCTGGCAAGTCCATGATAGCTAAGAATACTTTAACGGGCCAGTGCCATGTCTTACTCAACGTTCCACCAACAGATGGTTGAAACACAAAGTTACCTGAGTGAGTTGACGGGTCACCGAAGTTAATCTTCAAGTCACCGTTAACTGTAGTCATAGTGAAATGTTCTTGTTCACTGTTAGCACTTGCTTGTTTCTTAAGACGCTGAATGCCTGCAACACTTGGCTCAAACTCAACGTTCCAAGTAGTACCTTTGAATGTAACACTCTTAACTTTTTCTTCAACGATAGCTTTGCTCATTAGTCGATAGTCATTAACGAATGATCCATCTTTTGTTTCAAAGTGAATTGTTGATGGGATATCGGCGCCATCACGATTAGTAGTTGCAACACTAATCTTAGCATCATTATCATAGTCATCAAAGCCTAGAATTGTTTTAAGTTTACCTAAGTTAGGCATACCAAACACTCCGATAAAGTCTGCTACTGGATTCTTTAATGTACCGGATACAATAACAGTTTTATCTTCTGCGATTGCATTGATTTGTGTCTCTGTATCAGTGCCAGTGACTTTGATAAGGTCAACGTTACCTAGACCATGTGTGTGTTGAATTAAATCTTGTAAATTATCTTTCATGTTTTTCCTTTAAATATAAATAAATCTTATTATACATCTTTTTTGTGAGTATACAACATATTTAGGTAAAATCAATTGAGTAAAAAAATTTTATGCATCGGTGATAGCTTCACTTACGGACTTGAGTTAGAAGACCCTAATTCACAAGCTTGGCCAAGCTTATTAGCAAACATGAATAACTGGGATGTTAATAACATGGGTAAAGGTGGTGCAAGTAATGATCGTTCCATTCGAGTATTATTTGAAGAGGTAGATAAAAATTATGACCTTATAATTCTTTCATGGACAATATGGATTAGATTTGAAGCTTTTAATATTCTTTCGCAAACACCCATATCAATTAGCCCCAATACATATACGAATCTTAAAGCATCTTGGGCCAAAGAATTTTACAATGACTGGTGTGATGATATTTATTTGTATCGTAGAATGCTTACACAAATAATACAAATGCAGAGTTACTTAAAATCTATAAATCAAAAATATATTTTTTCTATGACTTATCACACTCATCCAATTAACACAACTGATAAGTTTGAATCCTTATTTAACAAAATAGATACTTCATCGTTTTTACATTGGCCGGGTACATTAAATTCAATAACTGATGGTTCACCCAAAGGTCCGCATATGCATCCTTTAATTGAGGGGCATGAAAAAATCGCAAAAGCTACTAACGATTTTATTCATACCAAATTCCCATCATTCAAAACTGAATAAATCATTAAATGTACTATTAGTATCCGTACTACTACGGATATCCCAACCTAATACACCTAATAAGTTATCAATCTTTTCATCAACTAATGTTTGTTCCATTGCCTGATCGTCAAATGGTAATTCACAGAACCATTGCGGCAATCGTAGTTCATCAACCGGGTAAGCAATACTTGTAAATCCTAACGCATTTGATTTTAGTTTACAAACAATAACCTTCATACCATCGATAATCTTTTGACTATATTGGTCACTATTAACTCTACGCAAGTAGTTGTAATTCAATGCCGCACGAACGTGGCCAGGCATGTTTGCTCTACCAGTTGATGCCTTTGATTCTAAGTCACCATAGTATGTTAGTTTGTTTACACCTTTAGGTGAACCCTTTGTCCAACTGTCTTGTGCTGTTAAGATACGCTTGAAGTCTTTGACAGTTTCAATCACATCATCACGACCTTTACCTTGTTGAAGAACCATACTCAGTACATTCATTAAGAATTCTTGTACATACTTAGGAGTATCAGCACGTTTCAAGTCTAGACCCATAGCTTTGATATCACCTAAAGCACCGTCTTTGTCCTTACGCTTACCTTCTTTATCAAAGATGTTAATAGCATAACGCTTCTTAACGATAAAGATAGCACGATCACCGATCAATTCTCGACCAGCTTTAATGATAGCACCATTCTTGCGAGGAGCATGAAATGCTTTCTCCATGAATGCCGGGAATGATTCGTTTGCTTGGTCAGCGATACCATCGTATAAGCCGATACAAGTTTCTTTATTCCACTCTAATGCACCAGATTCAATCTGAGGCTTTAGTGTAGGATATGCAGTAAAATAGCATGAGTCAGTATCACCATACACAATAGCATTGCCTTCATGTGAGTAGATACCTTCAACTGTTTCATTGATGGTACTCATCATATGTTTAACAATCTGACGACCACTCAATGTAACACTTTGACCAATACGCTTATCATAGAAACGACAATGTTCATTCAACAATGCACCGTATGCTGAGTTCAATAAAATCTTACGAACAAGTTGACGCTTATCATAATAATCAAATTTATCAGTGCCATACGCTTCTTTAGCTTGCTTCTGAATTGCTTTACGTTCTGTGTACCAACGTGTAAGTAGACCGGGTACAACACCTTCTTTTTCATAAGTAAAGATTGTACCATTCGCACTTAGCATCCAAGGACGATGACTATCAAAGACCATCTTCCAGATTTCTGCCGCACTCATTTCTTCACTACGACCATCTTCGTAATCTACAGTAAGGATAGTGCCACGCTCTTGGTTCATAATAGCTGTGTACTCTAGCGCACCAAACAAGTTTTCCCATAGAATACTACCTGTTACCGCGTCATCACCTTCTTTAGCACGTTTCTTTTCACTTGCTAATCGCAAGCCTTTATCGTGCATGTACTTATCAGTTAGTGTCTGTCTGACTTGTGCGACAATGGTTTCTCCTGCCATGTTGAGGGCCCGAATAACCGAGGGATAGAGCGAGTTGATGTCAACTGCACCGACCCATTCGTGCATGCCTCTTTTCGGAGTAGCAACAAAGGCACCTGCTGCCTGCTGGACTTCTTCTGCATTTTCAACCTTTCGTTTTTTATCTGGAACAACTAACCCACGTTCGTGAGCCTCATTAAAAATTGCCATCTCAATCATTGCCACTGAACCCATAACTGTTGGAAGCAGTACGGTGTTCTCATGTGCAAGTTGATTAGCTAATTCTAAAAACTTAAGTTTGTTGTGAATCTTCACCAACAACATCGTATCTTGTCTGTTGTATTCAATGAACTTTTTAAAGTCTTTGTTATACAACTGGTCAAGTGTACCTTCATATTGTGTTTTGTTTTCACCGACTTCCATCTCACCGATAGAGTCTAGTTTATAACTGTGGCGTGATTCATAGTTATACTTTTTGTACAACTGTAGATAGTCCAAGTGAATACGACCTACTAAGTCATAAGTTGTTTCACTCTTACCGAATCGTTCGTATTCTCTAGCTTTAGGTAATTGACCCATCAAGCAAAACTTGCGGGTGTCATCTTTACTCATCACTCTAGTAACACGATTGACCATATAGGGTATATCATAGCCCTCAGAGTTCCAGCCAGTCAGTACATCAGCATCTTCAATAAGTTGAAAGAAAACATCAAACATTTCTTTCTCTGTTTTGAAAAGCATTGTGTTCTCAAACTGATTAACAATCTCATTTGCTGTCTCTGGTGTCATATGCTTAGGAGCAATAACAAGAGTGATACACTGATCTAGCCAATCTAAGTAACAACTAATAGCTGTAACAGGATTGAATGGATCACTAGTAGGACTGAAACCTTTGACAGGATCAAAGTCTACTTCAATGTCGAAAAAGCATGTATGAAGTTTAGGAGCATCAACGCCTAGATAGTTTTCACTTAAGCAACGAAAAACTACAGGCACATCACTCTCAAATAATTTCTTACCTGAGTGAATGCGCTTTTCTTTTTCAAACTCTGTGCGTTTGCGTGTACTGAAACGACTGACCGGGTCACCGTAGATACTACGTTGTTTACCCTTAGGATCGGGGTAATACAATACATAGTTTGTAGGATATTCTTTATACTGGCGTTTGCCGTCTTTATCCCTCTCAACCACATATATTCTATCTTCATCACGTGAATGTATTGCGTCAATATATGACATTATTTCCTTTTCTTACAATTTTCAAAGTGCCAACGTTTAGCGTTTGCCAAACCAGTACCTTGTTTAAAACAATGAGGGCATTCCCATTTTTGTTTTCCAGGATTAGTATCTCCTAAAAAATTATGAGTTTTGTTAATTAACCTCTGTTGTTGTAATGATTTTTGATAATCTGAATTTAAAAAATGATGTGAGCCATCCTTCATTCTTCTCAGCGAAGGATTTGTCTCACCTAAAAAATGATGAGTTTCATCATTAATTCGTTTTTGTGCCGCAAGACTGTTCAAATATGATATCTCATCAACACTCATTTTCATTCTTAGTCCTATCATAGCACACGATTTCCAATCGGACAATTGATAATGGATATCATAATGTTCCTGTATAGTGACTAATTTTAGATTAGCAATGTCATTATTTGTGTGGTCGCCATCAATATGATGTATTTCATATGAACGTCCTAATTCGTCTTTTGGTATTGGACCAAAATGACTTTCCCACAATTTTCTATATGGCTTGAATTTACGCATGATACTCCGAATAGTAATAGATGGGCTATCTGTGATTCGGCACAGAAGGAGGATCAATCCGTTCGCCCTATATTATTTATCAGAGTTATCAAAATTTACAAAGTCTTGCCGACAGTTTCCAAGATAGTGTTGAGTTCATCGTGGTCTTTGTTAGTCTGACCTAGACTTGCTTTGTGTGCAATCTTAATTGCTTTCTTTAGTGTAGAAGCCTTGATTTCAAGTTCTTCTGCAACTGCTTTAATAGTGTCATTCAATCCACCATTCAATGTGTCAATTTCATGCATGACTGTCATGCCCTCGTTGACCAATTGTGTTAGTTTGATTTTAGCTTCGTTGTTAAACGAACGATTATAGTCTGACATAGGTTCTCCTTAAATAATTAGTTAGTGTACTTGGACTGCGTAGAGAAGTCAAGTATTTTGCTTACCTTCGACAATCTTCTTGACCAAAGTATGTAAGCCGGGGTTAACACGCAATGCGTGAGGCATTAGTTCATTACGAACATAATTACGGGTGTAGCGTGGGTTTTTGTTTGACTCATCTTCGATCCAAGGTACATTGTGACTTTCACACCAATAGACAAAATCTTGTTTGCGAGTAGTTAAGAATGGGCGCAATACATTGTTGCGAGTTAAAGGGATAACTTTAGGCGTGCCATGAAGACTTGACCAGATATATGTTTCAACACAATCATCCAAATGATGACAAGTAATGACCGGTCCAAGATCACTTAAAAAGTCATAGCGTTCTCTACGCCAGTATTCTTCCTGACTTTCTTTGCTACCCTTTTGACTGCGAGGTGATCCATATAGCATAGGGATATTATTATCACTGCAATATCTGGAAACGAACTCTGCGGCTTTTTCACCGTTTTGTGTTCTGTGATTAAAATGGGCAATAGTTACATCATGTTTGCGACTTAGAAAGTCAACAACTGCCATACTATCAACACCACCGCTACATGCGACAGTGACTTGTTTGGGTAAGGGGACGTTAATCTTAATCATTTATGTAGTATAACACAAACGACTAAAGGTGTCTAGTCAATACGGAAACTTTTTAAGATGCTTCCCATAATGTTTCGCCATCCAACACAATAGAGAGAAGTTTACCTTTACGGAACAGACTCCAGTCAATATCATTTATGTTTATTATATTTCCTATAGGATATCTATTTATGGGTTTGTTAGAATCAATTACAAATTTCTTAAACTCAGGATTATCCATTGTAGTGGCGTATATCATATTTGGATCAAATAATATATTAGGAGTCATAAACGTGTTGCCTCCTATATCATCATATGAAGGGTCATCTTCATCATACCAACATTTAAAATGATCTTTACCTTGAATATCATCTGCCATCCAAACATTATATTGATAATTATTATCAAATGTAAAATCTTCGCTGGGTGATTCTTGATTACCATTTCCCCAAAGTGAGTCACTATCACCCAAGTTTCTATCAGTTGCTGAACGAATACCATAATATGGTTTATTTTTTAACCAAGCTCTACGCTCTATACTACTATACATAAGTATTGCTAAATCATGGGTGCGCTGATTTATTACATGTATTCGTGCAAAAATTTCATCATCAGGTGTATCAGTTTGTGGGATTAAATGATTTGTTTCAAAATTAGTAACAAAATCATTTGAAGTAGTAATATAATGTCTACCCCAAAGATTTAAATGAGATTGCTTTAGGTCTTTTGGATTTTCAATCAAATGAGATAGTTCATCGATTTCAGATGAATAATCAGTCCCGTAGTGTTCTTGTAGTAATTCAAATGATTGCTTGAGTTCATGGAAATGATTAATTGGATTAATTCCACTATAGTTAAACATTAAGTGTGTACTAGTAGACCATGAGAGATTAGGCAATCTATCGAGAGTTCTAATTAAATAATCTTTCCATTTGTTTGCAAAAAAATTATCTATTAGTTCAATATTGAGTGTGGTTGTTTTGTTGAATTGTTTTACAGTATAACTTAGCATAGCAAGTTATTTATGAATTATTGAAAAATATTGTGATTTTTTTCGCCGTAAATTTTAATGTATTTGCCGGCTAGCATATCAGCCATTGCTTCGATAGGGCTACCGGGATAACTGTCACCCGGTTTAATCATATCCAATTCGCCTTGACGGACATGAACTAGTTCATGGAATACTGTGCGTAAGATATCAACTAGATTACGATTGTTTACATATACCCAAATTTTATCATCACCCATTTTATGACCGCCGGTGTGATGATTTGTTTGAGCTTCTTCTGTATCCATGCTCAATTCAACATGTGGTTTATTTTTCACATGAAGTTGTTGACAAGCCCATTCGCAGAACTTGTCAACTTCAGATTGTAACTCAGCGTCAACATCCGTTTCGTTTAATTTATTCTTAATCCAACTATCCGGTGTTCTATGAAATTTTTTAACAAATAAATCGTGTAAAGCTTGACCGGTAATGCTATGCTT
>JACCED010720444.1_pt1 | contig 15250 bp, 17 predicted proteins | sample 7455021 | NCBI WGS metagenome assembly JACCED01 (sample SAMN15323456, study PRJNA562643) | freshwater metagenome | isolation source: river surface water | place: USA:Blue River Watershed | collected 2017-08-19 | reverse complement strand
TCATCCTCGATATTGAAACTCGCATGGTTGCTGTGATGCGCCAATTAGGGCGTATGGATGAAGCCAATGAAGTCGAACGACGCCTTGCATCAGTTCGTGAAGCGCTTAAAGAAGATGAAGCGCCAAATGAAGATGGCTTCCCAGCGGTCAACTAAGACTTACGTGGCAGGTGCTGCAGCGCCCAGTGATACATGGCGATTGCACCCGCAGCTGAGGCATTCATGGATCTGGTAGATCCGTATTGCTCAATTGCATAGAGAACTTCACAGATCTCAATTCCTTCATCAGACATGCCAGCGCCTTCTTGGCCGAAGAGAAGAACACACTTCTCAGGAAGTTGCGAACCTTCTAGATGTTTCGATGAGGGAACGTTATCGATACCAATAATCGGTACCGAATATTCCTTACACCAGGCTGCAAAGTCAGCCACAGTTGGGTGGTGCAGCACATGTAGATAACGGTCGGTGACCATCGCTCCGCGCTTATTCCAATCTCGCTTTCCGATGATATGAACCATCGAAACGTTAAATGCATTTGCTGTGCGAACAACAGAACCAATATTTAAATCGTGCTGCCAATTCTCGATAGCAATCTGTAACTTATGTCTCTTGGTATCGAGATCAGCGACAATCGCTTCAACGCTCCAATATCGATAATGGTCGAGAACGTTACGGCGATCACCATTTTCTAGCAGTTCTGGGTCATATTGCTCACCCGTAGGCTAAGGCTTCTCATGGGGACCCACTCCGACTACAGGAAAGAATTCACCTGGTCCAATGACGGCGGGTGTATTGATTTCCATGGTTGCACTCTAAACTTAAACCATGAATATCGTCTATCACATAGCCTTTGGCATCCACCTACTTTGCGTGATTGCAATCCTTGCGCTGCTTCTTACTCAGGCGAAGAAGAGCCCGAAGAAGTTAAACCCTGGCGTTGTTCATGCGACCTTGACCGCACTCGTAGCTGGAATCGTGATGGTTGGCCTATTTGAAAAAGTAAATGTTGATGAGGTCGCAAATCACACAAAGTTTGGCGTTAAAGGTTTGGTTATTGCAGCCATCCTTACTCTCGGATATAAGAACGTAAAGAAGCCAGAACTTAAGAGTTCAGTCTGGGCAGCAATGCTCGGCTTAACAGTCCTTAACGTTCTTCTTGCTTACCTCTGGAAGTAAGGCAATAAATGAAGAAGTCACTTGCGGTTCTGGCATGCCTTCTTCTTGCGGCACCCACATTCCTGGCAACGCCTTCACATGCCCTTGATCCTAAGAGCGTTGCGAAAGTCTTCAACAAATATGTTGAGGATAAGAGACTCGCAAATCCATCAGTTGTAGTCATCGACAAAGAAACTGGCGAGATAGTCTTTGAAAAGAATTCAAATTCTTTACGTAAGCCGGCATCACTCCAGAAAATCTTCAGTGGAATTGCCGCTGTTCAGCACCTTGATATGTCGCAAACCTTCAGAACTTCACTCTGGGTTGGAAGCGATAGTAAAACCGTTGTCATTCAAGGAAGCCGCGATCCATGGACATCCACTTATAGCTCGACTGCAAAGAAGATGGGGCGAACTTCCCTTCCAAGGTTTGAGTACTACGCACTAAAGACGTTAAAGCAACTCCATGAAGGGCCATTAAAGAACTCGACGATTTACTACTCACAACTCTTTGCTGGAGATGTCGCCGCACTTAAGACTATTTTCCGCAAACACGGCGTTACAGTAAATATGAAACCAGTGAGCTCAGAAGAAGCAATCAATAAATCTTCATCGCTAGTTATTGAATCTACTTCACCACCGCTTGAGGAAGCTCTTGTTTTTGCTCTCGAGTGGAGCGATAACGTTCTTACCGAGCGAATTGCTCGTCTCGCATCTAATCGTGCTGGCCATGGACTCACTGAAGCCGGCGTCGAAGCAACTTTTAATGAAATCCTAGATTCATTTGAGTTGGATTCTTCAAAGGTTGTTGTTAAAGATGCTAGTGGGCTTTCACGGAAGAACCGAGTCACCGCCAAGCAGGTGGGAGAGCTCCTTGTAAAGATTCGCCATGATGAAAGATATGCGCCTGTAATTAATGGGTTGCCCATCGGTGGTTTAACCGGAACCCTCAAAGACCGTTTTATTAAGACGGCTCCAAATGCAATCGGTCTAGTAAAGGCAAAGACCGGGACATTAAATGGAACTGTAAATATTGCGGGCTACGTTGAATCTGATTCACATGAATATGCCTTTGTGATCATCGCCGATAAGTTACCGCGAAGCTATACAGCAGCACAGAGAGCTCGCGCTTTTGTAGATCGAATTCTGGGCAAAATTGCAGCACCATTTTTAGCGCTACTTAATCCCGGTGAGCCAGAGATCGAAGTCGTTAGTTCTGAAACACCTTAACTGAACCTTCGTAACATGCGACCCATGTTCTATTGGTTGCATTGTCATAGGTGATTCCGATTGGTTCTTTGCAGACTTTAATTGTTTGAACCTTTGATAAATCTGCAGCGCGCAACTTGGTGACAGTGCCGCTAGTGAAATTAACAACGAAGAGTGCAGAACCATCCCCGCTCATGGCCAAACTTCTAGCGGTAGATCCCGTCTTAACACTCTTTATCGCTCGATTAGTTTCAAGGTCCCAAGCAATGACTCGTCCTGAGACATTAAGAGTCGCATAGAGAGTCTTGTTATCTGGTGAAAGTTCAACTGCTCGTGGATTTACCCCGATGGGGATGAGGCTCTTGCTGAAGTCGCTGAGATTAATTCGATGAATATTGCTTCCACCCATCTCGGCTACGTAGGCGTAAGCGCTATCCGCCGAGACTGCGATTCCACGGGGATATCGTCCAATCTTGATCGTCTTAACCAACTTCTCTTTCTCAACAGAGATTACGGAGACTGTGTAAGAGCACCAATTACTGACCAAAATATATTTATTATCTGGAGTTACCTTTACAACTTTAGGAACGGCTCCAACTGGATAAACGGCGTCAATCTCAAAGTTCTCTAGATTCACTCGGGAGATATAACTCTTGTCATAGCCGGATGCGGGGGAACAAACATCGTGGCCCTCTTTTGTAAATCCAGCTCCGTACATTGCGTAATTTGTGAAATATAAATATTTTCCGTCAGGTGAATACGCGCCCTCGACAGGAGCGCCTCTATGTTTGCCAGAAAAGCCTGTAACACCAAGCGCTTTGAAATCGACTGTGTCTTTCACGGTCTTTACAAGCTCGAGTGATTGAGAGTCAAAGAGTGAAACGCTATGGCTGTACATCATGTTATGAGCACTGACCAAACCATTTTGACTAGCCGCAACAGATTTTGGGCTGAGTGATCCGGTAAATGTTTTAACCAATTTCATCTTGCTCTCAGTGACGTCACTTGCCTGCGAAGCAGATATCGCGGTAGAAGTCATGAGTGCAAAAATAGAAATGCCGGCCGCGACTTTAAAGTTACGCATGCCGGCAAGACTACTACTTCAAATTAATCATCATCTCCATCTTCATGGCCTTCAAAGCGATCGCGGTGTTCACCGCGCTCTCCTCCTTCGCGACCTTCGTGTTCATCATCGTCATCATCGTCATCATCGTCATCATCGTCTCTTCCGCCATTAGGCATCTGTGCAATTGGTGGGGAGGTAATCACTTTTGGCGATGCAGTAATTTTGCTAGCGGGCGCAGAACTTGTTGAAGTCGTTGGCTCTGCAGCGGATGTCGCAGAAGAAGCAATTGGAGTGATATCAGCGACAGCACTCGGTTCATCACTTGCATTAGCAAAGAGGGATCCCGCGATCACAATCGCTCCAACAGATACTAGAGTCCCTAAAGTAAGGCGCTTATCAACCTTGCGAACGTTGCTAGATGCGTTATCGCTCTCTGCGATTTTCATCCATTCGGGCTTCTCTGGCTTTGATGCTGGTGTCATTTGTGACCCCCTTCGTTAAAGAAAAGATAAGGGTCGTTCCTTAAAGGGAACTGAGAATTGAGATGAATTTCGCTGTCAGTGCTGGGTACTCTAAGCGGGTGAACCTCGTCCGCGCTTATGTAGATCTCATGAAATTGCGCGTAGTAGAGCTTCTGATCATTACAACCCTTCCCGCCATGGTCTTGGCACAGCAGGGTTTACCGGATTTTGGTCTAGTTGCAGCAACTCTAATCGGCGGAACTTTGGCGGCAGGTGCATCCAATGCATTTAATATGGTGATTGAAGCTGAGACAGATAAATTGATGGCGCGAACTTCTAAACGCCCATTAGTGCTTGGCACTGTTTCGAAGAGAAACGCAACAATCTTTGCAACCTTTCTGACAGTACTTTCCCTTGCAATTTTTGAGATTTTTACAACGAATCTTGCAACTCTTCTTACCGCTCTCGCAATCTTTTATTATGTAGTCATTTACACGATTATTCTCAAACCAAATACATCGCAGAACATTGTCTGGGGTGGGGCCGCGGGTTGCATGCCAGTACTTATTGGCTGGGCAGCAGTAGCAGATTCGTTAACCCTTGTTCCTGTGGCATTCTTCTTTGTTGTCTTCTTCTGGACACCGCCGCACTTCTGGGCGCTGGCAATTAAATATAAAGATGATTACTCGGCTGCAGGTATTCCGATGCTGCCTTCTGTATCTTCGCAATCAAATGTAATTAGCCAGATGTGGTTCCACACAATTGCGATGGTTGTCTCTTCCGCCGCAATGATTCAACTGGCAGATTTACCGGTCTGGGCTTTCTGTGCCAACGTACTTCTAGGTGCTGTATTTACATTCCAGCTATTTGCACTAAAAGAGAATTCTGAGAATTACAACAAAGTGGCGGCAGGAATATTCCACTGGTCGATTACTTACTTGAGTTTATTCTCAGTCTTGCTAGTTGTTGCTCAGCTTTTAAGTGCTTGATCTAAATCTTTAATCAGATCATCAATATGCTCAAGCCCAACTGATAAACGTAGAACGGATGGCGTAATGCCCATCTCGGCCTGTACTTCAGGGCTTAAGCGGCGATGTGTAGTGGAAGAAGGATGAGTAATAAGCGACTTGCTATCGCCCAAATTATTTGAAATATCAATGATGCGAAGTGCATCCATAAACTTGAATGCATCCTTCTGAGATCCTGCAAATTCAATCCCGATCGTTGTTCCGCCAGCTTTCATCTGCTTCTTAATAACTTCGCGATCAGGATGAGATTCAAGACCTGGGTAGCGCACGGACTTAATTGATGGATGCTTCTCTAAGAATTCAGCAACAGTCTGAGCGCTCTCAGCCATACGAGATACGCGCATCTCCATAGTTTCCAGAGATTTCACTAAGACCCAAGCGTTAAAGGCGCTAAGCGATGGGCCGGTATGGCGAGTAAATGGAATTAATTTTTCATAGATGTATTCAAAAGATCCGAGCAAAGCTCCGGCAAGAACTCGTCCTTGGCCATCAATATGCTTTGTAGCCGAGTACATGACTACGTCGGCGCCTAATTCAAACGGCTTCTGCAAAACAGGAGATGCCATAACGTTATCAACAATAACTGTCGCTCCAACTTTATGGGCAAGGTCGCTGACAAATCGAATATCTACAATCTCCAGCAGTGGATTGCTAGGAGTCTCGATAAAGACAGCCTTTACTTTCTTTGAAAGTGCCTTCTCCCAAGCAGCCTTGTCATTTGCCTTAACTAATTCGTAAGTGACGCCCCATTTAGGAAGAATCTCGGTAATAACAACGTGGCATGAGCTAAACATCGCAGCTGACGCAACAACGTGATCTCCAGCTTCGACTAAACAGGCAAGGGATGCAAACATCGCTGACATTCCAGAGCCTGTAGCAACGCAATGTTCTGCGCCTTCAATTGCAGCTAGGCGCTTTTCAAACATAGCTACAGTCGGATTATGAAATCTGCTGTAAAGATAGTGATCAGTCTCATCAGTAAATGAATCAACCGCTTGCTGTGCATCTGAATAGGTAAAACCACTATTGAGATAGAGAGCCTCAGATGTTTCGCCGAAACCTGAGCGCGCTAAACCTTCGCGAACTGCAGCTGTTTGTGGATTGATATCCCAATCAGGCTTGCGTCGCTTCGGTGGCTCTTGATAGCCCCAGACCTCTTTACTCATAGACCTATCTTAATCTCAGATTGGCTTAAGGATTCACTGGTAAATTGCCCACATGTCTAATCTCGCGATATCTGTTAAAGATTTAAGCAAGAAATATGAAAGTGGATATGCAGTTTCACACGCAAGTTTTGAAGTTCCACTCGGCACTATCTGTGGTTTTGTAGGACCAAATGGCGCCGGAAAGACAACCACGATTCGTATGCTGCTTGGCCTAATTACACCAACTGGTGGAACCGCTGAAATGCTCGGTGAACCTATCAACGATCCGGAGAAGTACCTATCCCAAGTAGGCGCAATGATTGAAGGTCCAGCCTTTTATCCGGCTCTCTCAGGAGCTGAAAATCTCAAGGTCTTGGCAACTCTCGGTGGTTTTCCAGTAGAGCGCGTTGAAGAGCTCATCAAGGTTGTTGGCCTCGAAGGTCGCGGACATTCGAAGTACAAGACTTATTCACTTGGCATGAAGCAACGACTTGGAATTGCGGCCGCACTACTTCCCAATCCAAAAATCTTAGTTTTAGATGAACCTACAAATGGTTTAGATCCTGAAGGTATTCAGGAAGTTCGCGATCTATTGAAGAAGCTAGCATCACAAGGCACAACAGTCTTTGTTTCGTCTCACTTATTGTCAGAGCTTGAACTTATAAGCGAATACATCGTGATGTTACGGAAAGGTGAGGTCGTCTTCGCTGGCCCACTACAGGAACTGATGTTGGCACAGCAACCAACGATTCTTGTAAAGACCGCGAATGTTGCAGATCTGCAGAAGATAATTGAAATTGCACAGGCCGATGGCCATCACGCAACTATTCGTTCTGAAGTTGCTCACATTGAAGGCCCGGAAAGTTGGGCAGGCACACTTAACCGAAAAGCTTTCGAAGCGGGAATCACTCTTACTCAATTGGCTCCGCAACTACCTAACTTGGAAGAGACATTCTTTGAGATGACAGGAGATCGCTCATGATCCGCGTTGTACGAGCAGAATGGCGCAAACTTCGTCGCCCAACTCTTTTTCTTGGCACGCTAGGAGCAGCTCTCTTCTTTACAGGGCTGACAACTTCATTCCTTTACTTGATGATCGACTCCGAACAAGGAAATTCCGATCGTGGTCGCCAGGTAAGTCGTGAGATATTAAATCTCGCTAGTGGATCTGTATATGGATTTGCATCTGTAGGTGGCTTACTTGGAGTCATCGCACTTTGTGTTTTTGCTGCGCAGACAGCGCAGGAGTACACATATGGAACTTTGAGAAATCTTTTGGTTCGCCAACCCGGTCGAGTTCGCCTCTTGATCGGCAAGTTAATTGCCATGAAGATATTCGCACTTTTACTTGTTGCAATCGCAGCGATTGTCAGCGTGGGCCTCTCTGTCGCCCTTTCAGGGCGTGCAAAGGTTTCAACTGAACTCTGGTTCACATCAGATGGCATTCAGGCTATTGGTCAATCTCTGCTCAATGTTTCGATCTCGGTTATCTACTTCGGAATAATTGGAATGGTTCTTGGGCTCTTACTTCGCTCACCTATTTCTGCAATCTCAATCGGAGTTCTCTGGTTATTGATCATTGAAAATCTCATCGGAGCTGTAAAGCCAGTAACTCTCGATTGGATGCCAGGCAATCAGCTCTCAACAATTGCCCAAGGTGGTAGCCCAGATGTTTCATATTCGCATGCGTTAATTCTGGGAAGTTTCTATGTATTTATTGGAAGTCTCATAGCAACAGTACTTTTCTCTCGAAGAGATGTGGCTAACTAGCGACACAGGGCAGATGGCGCTGCAATGTAAGTGTGGCTCATTTATTCTTTAGCAATGCCTCGCAAGTATCGCCTCATTAGCCTTGCCATAATTGCTGGGCTTACTGTGGGATCAACCCCTGCGATTGCGAAACCGAAGCCAACGGTTGCAGAGATTGAAGCGGCGAAGAAGGCCGAGGCGGAGAAGAAATCGGCAGCTGATGCTGCAGCAAAGAAATTGGCATCAGCAAATAACACTTTAAGAACACTAACTGCCAAAGCAAATGCAGCGCGGGCGCTCTATGTAAAGGCGCAGCAGGAACTGGCGGTTGCAACATCGCAAGCCGTCGCTGCGGCAAAGCACGCTGCTGAGACAGCCGAAGCAGTGCAAGAGGCCCATCGCGTTATTGGAAAGCTTGCAGGCAATGCATACATCCTCGGTGGCGCCATGAGCGATATCGAGCCACTGCTCAGTGCCAATGGTCCGCAAGATCTCATTGATCAACTCTCAACGCTCAATACTTTAGGTGCTAGAAATTCCACAGCTCTTGAAAGATATAAAGCTGCCGAAGTAGTTGCACGTGCTGCAAAGAAGAAGGCTGATGCGGCCAAGGCAGTGCAAGAAGTAGCAACTGCAAAGGTTGCTGCTGCAAAGAAAGTTGCCGATGATGCGCAAGCCCTTCAGCAGAAGGAAGTAAATAAACTTCGAGCTGTTCAAGATAAGTTGATGAAGGAACTCTTAAAGGCTCGTGCTGCTCGAGTAACCCTTGAGCAGCAGAGACAACTTGCCCTTCTCGAAGAGAGCCAAGCAAATACTGGATCGACAACAATTAACCAGGCGAAGGTCTGTCCAAATCTAGGATTCAAGGGTCGATCAACAAGTCGAACAACAGAGGCACAACGCGCAGCAGCTGTCGCATTTGCCAAGAAACAAGTTCAAGCACGTAAGCCATATATCTGGGGAACAGAAGGACCAAACTCATTCGACTGTTCAGGTCTTGTCTATGCGGCATATCGCTCAGCAGGATTGAATTGGCCAAATTGGGATCGCCTCAACTCAGCGCTCTACGCAGGTTATACAAAACATGTATCTCTAAATGAGCTGCAACCAGGCGACCTCTTGTTCTACTCATACAAGGGAACAATCTCAACAATTCACCACATCACAATTTATGCAGGTGGGGGAATGATGTGGGAAGCGAATTCAAAGGGTAAGGGCTTGCTCTACTCAAATATTTATAGCGTCAAGGGTCTTATGCCATTCGGTGGCCGGGTCTAGTCTTAAGGCATGACGGATGCAATCGTTGAGATTCGCAGCGCTGTAAGGGCTCACCTCCAACAACTTGAAGCGGGAGATGCCTTCCTAGTTGCCGTATCAGGTGGCGCGGATTCTCTAGCACTTGCATATGCCCTAATTAAAGAATCCGAACCACTGGCTCTTCGTGCAATTGCAGCGACGATTGATCATCAATTACAGAGTGAATCCGCAATCGTTTCCGAAAGAACTTCCGATCAACTTCGTAACTTTGGTTATAAAGATGTAATCGTCGAAAAGGTGGTCGTATCAACAGAGTCTGGAGTCGAAGCAGGTGCACGAGATGCGCGTTATCAAGCCCTTACTTCTCTCGCGGAAAAATTTAGCGCTGCAAGAGTTTTTCTTGGCCATACTCGAGATGACCAAGCAGAGACGGTCCTGCTTGGTTTAGCTCGGGGTTCTGGAACACGATCTCTTTCAGGAATGGCAGTTGAAAATGGAATTTATATTCGACCACTTCTTGCAATTACAAGAGAGCAAACTGAGAAAGCTTGCAAAGAAATCAAAGTTGAATTCTGGAGCGATCCGCATAATGTGAATGTGGAATTTTCACGAGTCCGTGTAAGACGTGAAGTTCTTCCAATCATGGAGGAGAAGATGGGGCCAGGAGTTGCGGCAGCTCTTGCACGCAGTGCAGCGCTGCTTCGTGATGATGCCGATGCTCTCGATGCGATTGCGCAGCACGCGATGAGCTCTATGAATCTTGCAGATTTGGATGCGCTTGCACTTGGCAATCTTCCACGGGCGATCCGTAGCCGAATCCTCAGGGGGGCGATCTACGCTGCTGGCGCCCCATCAGGCTCAATTTCAGCCGACCATGTGGCTGCAATTGAGGCGCTAGTCACTTCATGGCACGGGCAGGGAGCCTTGAGCATGCCGGGTGGTGTGAAGGTTGAGCGAATTTCGGGCAGACTTTCGCTCTCGAACCCGAACAGATAGCCAAGGAGCGCACCCGGTGGATTTAGCAGCAGTCGGCACAGATGTTGAAAAGGTAATTGCAACTGAAGAAGAGCTTGCCGCAAAGATTGCAGAACTCGCAGCGCGGGTTGATGCTGATTACAAAGATAAGTCAGTTCTCCTAGTCGGAGTTCTTAAGGGCGCAATCATGGCGATGGCAGATCTAACTCGCGCCATGCAGACTCATTGTGAGATGGATTGGATGGCGGTATCGTCATATGGATCCGGAACAAAGTCGAGCGGTGTAGTTCGCATCCTTAAAGATTTAGACCGCGATATCACCGGTCGTCACGTTCTTATCGTTGAAGACATTATTGATACAGGCCTCACACTCTCTTGGTTGAAAGCAAATTTACTTTCGCGCGGTGCCGCTTCAGTTGAAGTATTTACAGTTCTTCGCAAGCCAGAAGCTGCCAAGGTAGAAGTAGATGTTAAGTATGTTGGTTTTGATATTCCAAAAGAGTTCGTTGTTGGATACGGCCTAGATTTTGATGAGAAGTATCGCAACCTTTCATTTATCGGTGTGCTCGCAAAGCACATGTACTCATAAGGATATTTATGACTTCCCAGAAGCCCGCGCAAAAGAGCGAGAAGAAGCCTTTCTTAAATAACTTTAAGAAGAGCGATAAGGATTCGAAGAAGAAGTCTGACCAGCCAAAGACTCGTTCACAGAAGATTCTTCGTGGTCCACTGTTCTGGATCATCGTTGCAATCTTTGGGGTATCGATTTTTGGACAGATCTCAAGTGCTTCCAATAGATACACAGAGATTAAGACTTCGCAGGCGATTGCAGCCATTTCAAGATCTCAGGTCGAATCTGCAGTCTTGATTGATAGAAGCCAGAAGATTCAACTCATTCTCTCTAATGGCAACACTATTAAAGGTTCTTCAAAAGTTGAAGCTTCATATATTGCTCGACAAGAACCAACTCTGATTGATGTCTTGAGCGCTAACCCACCTGCAAAGGGTTGGACCGTAGATGTTCCTAAGCAATCAATGCTGACAACATTCCTCTTTAGCTTCGGCCCAATCTTGATTATTGGCTTCCTCTTCTTCTTGATGATGAGCCAAGCACAAGGCGGAAATCGCGTATTTTCATTCGGTAAATCTCGCGCAAAACTTCAAAACAACGATGTTCCCCAGAATACTTTTGATGATGTTGCAGGTGCTGATGAAGCTATTGCAGAACTTGAAGAGATCAAAGATTTCCTCGCAGATCCCGCAAAGTACGCACTTCTAGGTGCAAAGATTCCAAAGGGTGTTCTTCTTTATGGCCCTCCAGGAACAGGAAAGACTCTCCTTGCGCGTGCAGTAGCAGGCGAAGCGAAAGTTCCTTTCTATTCCATCTCAGGTTCTGACTTCGTTGAAATGTTTGTCGGTGTTGGTGCCGCTCGTGTACGTGATTTATTTACACAAGCGAAGGCAAATGCACCCGCAATTATCTTCGTAGATGAAATCGATGCCGTAGGTCGTCAGCGCGGTACAGGCATGGGCGGCGGTCACGATGAACGCGAGCAGACACTTAACCAGCTCCTTGTTGAAATGGATGGTTTTGAATCCAACGGGCAAGTAATTTTGATTGCTTCAACAAACCGTCCAGATGTACTTGATCCTGCGCTCCTTCGCCCAGGTCGTTTTGATCGCCAGATTCCCGTTGAGCGCCCAGATCTCAAAGGTCGCGAAGATATTCTTAAAGTGCATGCAAAGAATAAACCGATTGCAAAAGAGGTTGAACTTCTTGCCTATGCACGTAGACCTCCAGGTTTCACTGGTGCAGATCTTGCAAATGTACTTAACGTGGCTGCGCTTCTATCTGCTCGCGAAGGTCAGAAGTCAATCGGCAATAATCAAATTGATGAAGCGATCGATCGCGTTATGGCAGGGCCACAACGTAAATCTCGTTTAATGTCAGAAGAAGAGCGTCGCGTAACGGCTTATCACGAAGCTGGTCATGCACTTGTTGCACATGCTCTTCCACATACAGATCCTGTTCATAAAATTACAATCATGCCTCGTGGTCGCGCCCTTGGATACACAATGGTTCTTCCAGATGATGACAAGTACTCAACAACTCGTAATCAACTACTTGATCAGTTGGCGTACTCATTAGGTGGACGTGCAGCAGAAGAGCTAATCTTCCACGATCCATCAACGGGTGCATCGAACGATATTGAGAAGGCAACAGCGCTTGCTCGCGCAATGGTTACTCAGTACGGAATGACCGAGGCCATTGGTGCGATCAAGCTTGGAAGTGACTCATCTGAGCCATTTATGGGACGTGATTACGGACATCAACGTGATTACTCCGAGAATGTTGCAGCTGTGGTTGATGCTGAGATTCGTACGTTAATTGAGAATGCTCATCAAGAGGCTTTCGATATTCTCGAAGCAAATCGCACAATTCTCGATGAGATGGTCCTTCAACTTCTTGAGAAAGAGACTCTCAACAAGGAAGAGATTGCAGAGATTTTTGCAAAGGTTAATTCTTGGCCATCGCGTCCAGCGTGGACAGGTTCGAGTACTCGTACTCCTTCGTCAAAGCCACCGGTAGATATTCCTGAGCGAATCGCGCCCGCAACTCCCGATGCACCTAAAAAGGCTCGCAGAGTGAAGAAGGTAAATCCCGAGTGACCGATATTTCATCGGTTTCAATGGGGCCAAGCGATGGTCGCGCATCGCATCCCTATGATCAAGAACGCGCAGAGAAAGCTGTCCGCGAACTCTTACTGGCACTCGGCGAAGATCCAGATCGCGAGGGCTTGCAGGACACTCCTGCACGTGTAGCTCGCGCATTTAAAGAGAACTTTGAAGGACTATGGCAGAAGCCAGAAGATGTATTAACAACAACTTTTGACATTGGCCATGAAGAACTTGTCATCATTCGCGATATCGAAGTCTTCTCTCACTGCGAGCATCACCTGACTCCATTTCATGGCGTAGCTCATGTCGGTTACATCCCTAGCGGAAAGATCACCGGGCTTTCAAAAGTTGCTCGCCTTGTCGATCTCTTTGCTCGTCGCCCACAAGTACAGGAGCGTTTAACAACCCAGATTGCAGATGCCCTTGTGGAAATTTTGAAGCCGATGGGAGTCATTGTCATTATTGATTGCGAACACTTATGTATGTCGATGCGCGGAGTGCGTAAATCACAGGCACGCACGACAACTTCTGCTGTCCGTGGCGTACTGCGTGATGCAACAACTCGCGCTGAAGCAATCAGTCTTATTACGAATCGATAGCACCATGTTGGTAATGGGCATCTTGAATGTAACACCAGATTCATTTGCAGATGGTGGTCAGCATTTTGAAACCCAACACGCAATCAACCGTGGCCTCGAGATGATTGATGAAGGCGTTGACATCATCGATATTGGCGGTGAATCTACGCGGCCAGGAGCAGAAAGAGTCTCTGCTGCCGAAGAAGAAGCTCGAGTATTACCCGTAATCCGAGGCCTTGTTGGATCCGGCGTTACCTTAAGTATCGACACTATGCGCGCTTCAACTGCAAAGCTTGGGGTCGAAGCTGGAGCCACAATAGTTAACGATGTCAGCGGAGGAGCTGCTGACCCGGATATGTTCTCAACTGTTGCCGCCCTTGGATGCAAGTACACCTTGATGCACTGGCGCGGACATTCCAAAGATATGAATTCAAAGGCAATTTACGATGATGTTGTTAGCGATGTTATTGAAGAGGTAACTATTCAATTAGATAAAGCGCTTGCTGCAGGAATCTTACGCGAAAATATAATTCTCGATCCAGGAATCGGCTTTGCAAAAGATCCAGAACATAACTGGGAGATCCTTCAGCGAATCGATGAGTTCATTGCGATGGGATATCCAGTGTTGATTGGCCACTCACGTAAACGATTCCTTGGCGGAGATCATCCCGATGATCGGGAGGCAGCAACTGTGAAAGTCACTCAAAGTTTGGCAGGCAAAGGGATTTGGGCTGTTCGAGTCCACGGCGTTAAGGCAAATGTGGAGGCGATCCGTTCATGAGCGATCAGATTAAGTTAACAGGTATTTGGGGTTTTGGTTATCACGGAGTCTTTGATCACGAAGCAAAGAATGGTCAAGATTTTTTCGTTGACCTTGAGTTATCCGTAAATCTTTCAGCTGCGAGTAAGAGCGATGATCTAAATGACACTATTGATTACGGTTCACTTGCAGATATAGTTGTAGAGGAAATTACTGGTGAACGAGTCGAGTTAATTGAGAGACTTGCAGGCCGTATTGCTGATCGAATAAAGAGCCAATTTACTGAGATAGAAAAGATTGCTGTCACGGTACATAAGCCTAAGGCGCCGGTATCTGCCCAGGTCGCGGATATTTCGGTGACAATTACTCGATGAAGGCAGTTATTTCACTAGGTGCAAATATCGGCAATCCCGAAGAGCAGATGCAACTTGCGATTGCAATGTTGCGCGAAGCAACAGAGGTAGTTGCTATCTCTTCTATCTATACAACTAAACCAGTTGGTGGCCCAGAGCAACCTGATTATTTAAATGCTATCTGTATTGCCGAAAGTGATCTTCCTGCTGCAGATTTACTCGCATTGCTTCAGGGAATCGAGAAGACTCTTGGCCGTGAACGTCTTGAACGATGGGGACCGCGAACAATCGATCTAGATCTCATTCAGTACGGAACAATTTTGAGTAGCGCCGAAGAGCTAGAACTTCCACACCCACGCGCTCACGAGCGAAAATTTGTACTCGAGCCATGGTTTGAGATCGAGCCCGATGCAATTCTCCTTACACACGGAAAAGTCTCTGAACTTTTGGAGCAAATGCACTAACGCTTTAGACTTAGTGCACTGCCTGCCCGGTACCTGAAAGGACTGGAGCCATGAAAGTAGTACATAGCGCCCAAGAGCTCCCTTCAGGCTGCGCATTTGTTCCAACCATGGGCGCACTTCATGCAGGACATGCATCTCTCTTTAGATTAGCGAGCAAATTTAGCGATGCGGTTGTTGCCAGCATCTTTATCAATCCACTTCAATTCGAAAACAAGGAAGACCTTTTAAAGTATCCAAAGACACCGGATGCAGATATTGAACTAGCGCAACGTTCTGGTGTTACTCACCTTTGGTTCCCAAAGTACGACGAAATTTATCCCGAAGGATTTCTAGCTCTCAAAGCTGGAAGCATCGGCGATCTCTATGAAGGAGC
>JACCED010093206.1_pt1 | contig 15251 bp, 6 predicted proteins | sample 7455021 | NCBI WGS metagenome assembly JACCED01 (sample SAMN15323456, study PRJNA562643) | freshwater metagenome | isolation source: river surface water | place: USA:Blue River Watershed | collected 2017-08-19 | reverse complement strand
TGTTCCTATAAATTAACGCCGTCCACAAGATTTGGGGGATACATGGCAAATACAGTTAATCTTAAGTTTACTCTTAGCGATGATGGCACAATTGCAGGTGCAACCGCTAGAGTTAAGCAACTAAATAATGAGCTAGCACAGACCAAAAAGCTAGCACCTGCTGCCATGAAAGGTGCAGGCGAGAATATTGAGTATGGTCGCGGTCGTGGTGCTATGGGTGCCACAGGTGCTGGTGCGCGTGACTTTGCAAACGAAGCACAAGGTCTAGGTGGCTTAGTACGCCTATACGCAACATACGCTGCTAACTTGTTCGCTGTTACTGCCGCGTTCCAGGCCTTGCGTGAAGCAATGGACACCACCAATATGATTAAAGGTCTAGACCAGCTTGGTGCGGCTACTGGTGTAGCTATGGGTGGATTAGCTAAGCGTTTCACAGAAGCCAGTGGTGGTGCTATTAGTCTAAGAGAATCCATGGAAGCTACTGCTAAGGCCATGAGCAGTGGTATGAGCCAAAAGCAATTTTTACAACTAGGTGAAGTTGCTAAGAAAGCTTCGCAAGCATTAGGTGTAAGTATGTCTGACGCCGTAAGTCGTTTAACACGCGGTATTACAAAACTAGAACCAGAATTACTTGATGAACTGGGATTATTCACTAAAGTAGGTAAAGCCAGCGAAGACTATGCTCGTAGTATTGGTAAAAGTGTAGACAATTTAACTGACTTCGAAAAACGTCAAGCATTTGCTAATGCGGTCCTTAAAGAAGGCACAGATAAGTTCGCAGAAATTAATATACCAACAAACCCATATGATAAGCTTTTAGCAAACTTAAAGAATGTAGCACAAACTATTCTAGAAGTAATTAATAAGGGTTTGACTCCACTAGTTTCGCTACTAAGTTCTAGCCCTACTGCACTTACAGGAGTTGTACTAGGGTTAGCTGGACTAATTGCTAAGCAGGCGCTGCCTATACTGTCAAAGTACAGAGAAGAAATAAAGAGAGTATCTGAGCTTTCTAAAAATGATGCTCAGGCTAAGGCTGCAACAGCTAAGGAAGCCCTTGATAAGGTACGTGCAGCTCAAAAAGCTGAAATACAGGGCGAATTGGATAAAATTGCTGAAATAAAGGGTGCTCAAGTAGACGCTGCAGAAGCAGCCTTAAAGAGAACTGCAAAAAGCCGACTAAGTAAGCCAGTACAAGACATTTTAAGCAAGCCAAGTATTTTAGCTATTACCAAAGAAGATTTATTAGTTATTGATGAACTAGGTAAAAAGCAAACAGCAGTAGCTGGTAAATATAGAGACTTAGCTACAACGATCAGAGCTGCTCAAAAAGCCAATGAAAACTATATTGAAAGTGAGAGAAAACTAACTGAGGATGCGAAGAAGGCTCCTGGAGCATTCTCTCCAGCAGGCATTGCAGCGGCCAGAGCTGAATCCGCAAGAAAAGAGTGGGCTTCGAGAAATTTAGTTAGCCAGGTTGGTGAAACAGCACAAACAGCTGGTATGATGGCGTCACTTGGTCAATTACTATCTGGCATTAAGACTGAAAAACTGGGTATTATCCGTGGTGGTTTAACCGGAATAGCTGGAGCCGCTAACATTGCAGCAGTCGGCATTAGTAACCTCTTCACAGTTCTAGGTAGGTTCCTAGGAGTAATTAGCTTATTGACAGCTACTTATGAAATATTTAACTATACCTTATCCAATAATGGAAAAGAGCAAGATAGATTTAATGAAGCAATAGCAAATGGTGACGAAGCTGCCAGAGCGTTAGATCTTACATACGCAAAGTATAAAAATAACTTAAACCCTCAAGCAATTATAGCAACAGCAACAGCCTTTGATAATTTATCAGATAGTATGACAGCCACGGTTAAGGCTTTAGCAGAAGCGGATATTAAGGCAAGCGGTTTTGATAAGTTTATTGACGGTTTTAAGGTAGCAATTGGGAAAGACTTAAAATCCGAGTTTTCAAGAAGTTTAGCTTTCCAGATAACTTCTGGTCTAAAAGGTATTAGCGATCCCGCACTTAGGAAAGAAGCAGAGACTAGGTTAAAAGAACTATTAAATGTTTCTTCACTAACGGCTTTAAGCGTTGAGAATGCGGTAGCAGCTATTGATAAGTCTAAAATAATTAAAACCGGAGAAGATGTTGCTACTGTATTTGAAAATACTGCTGTATCCAGTAAAAAAGCTGCAGGTTCTCTAACAGATGTGGAGAACGGTTTTAAAGCCCTATCAGTTAGTTACACAGAGCTAAGCAATAGTTTAGTAGCTAAAGATGCTTTATCAAACTTTGCTAGAGATATAACTATGCAAGGTTTTAAACTAGAAGAAGTGTTTAAAGACCCTATTGCTAGCGCAGCCACACTACGAGATATACTCGGCGATATAAGCAAAATGAAATTGCTACCTCCTGAAGCTCAGCAAGCTTTAATACAAGGTAGAAATAATTTTAATAACTTAAGTAATCAAGCCTCAGTATTTGAAAGAGAAATATCTGATGCAGAGGATAAAGTACGCGAGTTAGATGATGCTATAAGTAAATCCTTTGTTAAAGGTGCTTTAAAACAGCAGCGCAGACAGGCTGTAAGTCAAGCAGAAACGGCCAGAGCTAATTTAAACGATGTACAAGGACAGATGACTCAGGTAGCTAAGGATATGTCTGTAGTTACATCATCCGCCATAGCATTAGGTTTTAAGTTAATACAGGTAGAGTTTGCCACAAAAATGGCAGAAGGCGTCCTTAATGCACAAAAGAGTTTACTAGATAAGTTACCAAAAACTGCAGAAACTGCAATGCTTGGTGCGGATATAGAAAATCAAAAAATCGATCTGCAAATTAAGCAAATAACTACTACCGAAAGACTCATTAAGGAGATGGAACTAGGTAGAATTCAGGACGAGCGAATTCATCTAGAAAATCAACGAGACAGAGCTTTAGAGCAGGAAAAAGAACCGGGTATTAGATCTGCTATTACTACGGCTGCAGAGAAGCAAATAGCGCCTTTACGTGATCGCGAGAAGCTACTACAATCTAAAAACATTGCTAAAGATATAGCTAGTGGAGCTATCAAAAAGACTCCAGAAAGTTTCATTGCACTTCAACAACAACAAGGTACTCTAGCTAAAGTTCAGCAACTAGCAGATCAAAAGCAGTTAAATACATTGAATGCTGTGGTAGAGGCTGAAAGTTTACGCTATGATAAACAAAAGCAATTCTTCCAAGATTCTTTAAAAGATGTTGAGGCAAGAAAGAAGCAGTACCAAGCTAGTGAAGAGTTTAGAAACTCCACCCTAGAGCAGCAGCAGGCTAGTATCGCAAATTTAGTAGATGAGGAGACTATTTTACAACGACAACTAGCGCTTGTAGACACTAGAAAAGAGCTAGGTGTAGCAACTATTGTACAGCAGGTGGCAGAGCAAAAAGGTTGGGATAAGATAAATATAGCGGCACAGGCCGGTATTGATAAAGCAAACGCTCAATTAACTGTAAATCAGAAAAATTTTGATGTAAATTCCGCTACAGCCACTGCAGAGACTAATAGAGCTAATACCCTAGCTCTTCAACAAGCTGCAATTGTTAAAAATACTATAGAGCTAGAGAAGCAAGCAGCTATCCTGAAAATAATTGGGGATACTGAGATATCTTCTATAGGTATGGATAAAGAACTGCTAAATATACAGCTAGAACAAGGTAAGATTCTGATTGACGCGTATAATGAGCAAATTTTAGCTCTTGAAAAAATAGAGAGACTAAAACAGCGTGATTTAAAGCTAGCTGCTATAGAGCAGCAATATCTAACCCAAACTGCTGGATTATTGAAGGAGTATTCGGAAGCAACTACTGAAACGAAGAAAGAAGAAATCAGATTACGCCTACAAGCTTCTTCAGCAGTATATCAAGCTGAAATAACTGGTATCACAGAGTTATATAATAAGCAAGAGGCTGTTAAATCTCAAATCGAGTTCTTAACTGACAGACAGAAAAGTTACGCGGATATTTTTAAGAAAACTTTTGAAGGTATGGCAGACGCTATAGTAGACTTCGTAAAAACAGGTAAATTAGACTTTAAAGGTTTAATTGACTCAATGCTAACAGATTTGTTACGTTATGAACTACGTATGCAAGCATTCGCACTATATCAAGCGGCTCGTCCAGGTTTAATGAATTTTTTACCAAATATTTTTGGTGGAGGAAATGCAGCGGGAAACACTATGTTTGACGCAGGTTTAAACCAAATGGCTCCAATGGCTAAAGGCGGTGCTTTTAACGCCGGAGTACAGATGTTCGCTAATGGCGGGGCATTTACTAACGGTATAGTCAACAGCCCAACACTATTTAAGTTTGCTCAAGGCACAGGCCTAATGGGTGAAGCAGGTCCTGAAGCTATTATGCCCCTAAAGCGTGATAGTAACGGTACTTTAGGGGTTCGCGCAAATGCTCAGAAAACAGAAGTAGTTGTAAATAATTATAGCGGAGAAAAGGCTGAAGCCAAGGAAACCGTAGATAGTCGTGGCAATAGACGTATTGAAGTAACGGTAGGTGACATGACCGCAGGAGAAATATCACGCAGTGGTAGTGGCCCGCAAAAAGCCATGAGAAGCACTTTTGGTATTCAGCCTAAACTTATTAGGAGATAAGAATGGCATATAGCTATGTATGGCCTACCGCCCTACCTCAAGTCCCACAGAAGGGGTTTTCAGAAACAGGGGGTGCTAATGTAATTAGTACCCCTATGGATAAAGGTATTGCAAAGCGCAGATACCTTGGTAAAAAACCTCAAGTCATGAATTTAAGTTTTATGATGACAGACGCTCAAGTACAAACCTTAGAAACCTTTGTACTTGGGCCTAATTATATACGCAGTGTAGCAAGGTTTGGCTTCACACATCCTAGAACTCAGCAAGTGGTAGAAGTAAGACTAGTACCGCAAAGTGAAGGCGTAATGTATAATTTAGCTTATCTTGCGCCAGGATACTGGACAGTTACACTACAAATGGAGATCCTCCCATGAGTAGATTAACTACCATGTCGCTAGACGCTATCCGCGCGGTATTTTCGCCTGAAGCGGATAGTGACCTAATATTTCTACTTACAGTATATGATCCTGAGTATGATCCACTAGATCCCGCACATGATTCGGAAGTTTTAGTAAGATTAGCAGATAACTATACAGGCAGACTATCTGTAGATTATCCAGAAACTGCTCAAGACGTATATTACGGAGTAACAAGTCGTAATCAAGAATTTTTATTTTTACCAATGGAAATTAGTTTACCAAGTGAGGAGGAAGCGCAAGCACCTCGCTGTAACCTTACGATGCATGACGTTACTCGTCAATTAATACCAATTATTAGAAGTATAAATAAACCTCCAAAAATAACCATGGAGTTAGTACTATCTAAGTCACCTGATATAGTAGAAGCCAGTTTTACTGGTTTTTACATCAATGACATAACATATAACTCTAATACTGTTACGGCTAATTTGTCAATGATAGATTATGAACGTGAACCGTTCCCTATGCATGCATTTACCGCGGTATATTTTCCAGGATTATTCTAATGTGGTCAAATAAATATATTGGCATACCCTATAAACAAAAGGGTCGAGATCTTGACGGCATTGATTGCTGGGGATTAGTTCGTCTTGTTTATGAACAAGAATATAACATCATATTACCTAGTTTTAGTGCAGAGTATATACAGCAAGACGTAGAAAGAATACAGGATCTTATATCCCAATATAAAGAAGGTTGGGAGCAAATTGACCAACCTGTAGAAGGTTGTGTAGTAGTATTTAAGGTGTTAGGTGCAGATTCACATATTGGTGTAGCTGTAAGTAGTACACACTTCCTACACGCTCGTGAAGGCCAAGAGAGTGCTATTGAATCGTTTAATTCCCCTCGCTGGAATAAACGAATCTTAGGATATTTTAAGTATGTAGAGAACAATCAGCTAATGACAGCTGTACCTCATCCCTTACGTACAGAGCGATTTACACTACCCATAACGCCCGGCACAACTGTATTAGAGCTAGTAGGTAATATTAATCAGAAGTATTCTATACAGCCAGAACTAAGTAGTAAAGTAATAGTTATGGTAGCAGGTAGACCTATTCCTCAATCGGAGTGGGGTTGTACTACTATTCAAGCAGGAGATTCTGTAGAGTACCGCGCAGTTGCTGGTGGCGGGGGTGGTGGCTTCCGAATGTTCGCAATGCTGGCTATTGCCATAGCTGCGCCCTATATTGCAAACGTAGCTCTTGGAGGTGCTTGGGGTGTATCAGCAATGGCAGCAGCCGGTACTGCTGGACTAGCTACTGCTAGTACTCTAACACTAGTAGCTACAACTATGGCTGTTAGTATGGTAGGTTCTATGCTTATTAACGCAATAGCGCCTATTCGTCCACCAGCTGAGCCAAATGATCCTGGCTCTAGTGAGCGTCAGCTAATGGTTACTGGTAGTGCAAATCGAGCAAACCCTTATTCAGCTATCCCAGTCATATTAGGTAAAGTAAAATTAACGCCACCTCTAGGTGCCAACAATTTTATTAGCTATCAGAATGAGCGTGATACCTACCTTACAATGCTTCTGGTATGGGGCTATGGTCCATTACAAATTGACGCTTCTACCTTAAAAATAGGTGATGTACCTATTAGCAATTATACATTAGATACATTTAGCGACGGATCTCAAAAGTTAATTACTCTAGATAGAAAAACTGAACCAACCTCAGCAATACAAACTAAGTTTGACTCTATATACGGAAGTGACGTAGCGCAAGACACTACTAGTTTAGAATTAACTTGTGAAGGTAATCCAGAAGATCCTAACGTAACTCCTGGACCTTTTAAGACTATTGCGTATACTCAGCCAGTAAATAAAGTTATAGTTGCATTACATTTTCCACAGGGAATACGTAAAATTAGGGTAAAAGGTGATGGTGCAGGTGATAGCACTACCACAGGTGTAAAAATACGTTATGAAGTTTCTGTTAATAATGGTCCTTGGACTGTATGGAAGACAGTTACTTATGGCCTAGATGGTGTCAAAAAAGATGCTTTTACAGTAACAGAAACTTATGATGTTACTAATCAGCCAGTAAGTATTCGTATCCGTCGTGAGAGTGGTGATAATACCGAAGATAATCCAGACGATAGATACAATCACACAGTAGTATATCAAGCAGCCACTTTCTTTAACACTAACACAAAACCTACGCGTGATCCTAAGAATTGTAAGATTGCAAAAACCGCCTTACAGATTAAAGCTAGTGAACAACTAAATAATCAAATAGAAGGTATTAACGCTATTGTTCAAACTTGGTGCTTAAGTTGGAATGGTACCACATGGGAATATGCAGCAACAAATAATCCCGCAGACTTATTCCGATATATATTACAGCATCCAGGAAACCCACAACGAGTGCTAGATAGTGAAATCTCTACAAAACTAAATCTATCAGAGATACAGCGTTGGCATGACTATTGCGAAACTATGGGATTTACTTATAATAGCGTCCTAGCTTCGCAACGTAGTGTATTAGATACTATACGTGATATTTGTGCAGCAGGTCGCGCTAGTCCAGCTATGATAGATGGTAAGTGGTCTGTTGTTATAGATGAACCTAAGCCCATTATTGTTCAGCATTTTACTCCACATAATAGTTGGGGCTTTGAAAGCGCAAAAGCACTACCCAGACTACCAGATGCTCTAAAAATAACATTTTATGACGAAGACCAAGACTACCAAGAAGTAGAGTCTATTGTATATAATATTGGCAAAAATATTGATAATGCAGAACTATTTGAATCAATTAATCTGCCAGGAGTCACAAAAGCTTCCTTAGTATTAGACCATGCTAAATGGCACATGGCACAGGCTATATTACGTAAAGAGGTTTATACCATAAATACAGATATAGAATACATAGTGTGTAATCGTGGAGACAGAGTAAAAGTAACCCATGATGTACCTATGTGGGGATTAGGAAGTGGCCGAGTAAAGAATCGACTTGTTGGCAGTACCACGTTTGAGCTAGACGAACCTGTTACAATGCAGGAATCAAAAAATTATACTATTAGATTCAGAAGTTCAACAGGTACAAGTACAGATTTTACAGTTTTTAAACAGTTTGCACTAGAAAGTGCAAATAGGGTTAATAACGTGGTAACAATGTATATACCACAAACATATCATCCTATTCAAGTAGGTGATGTGTTAAGTATAACCTCTAGTAATACTAGTTTAAATACTACGGCGGCAACTGTAACTGAAGTTGGTCAGGGATATTTTAAATATATACTTGCAGGTAGTAACCTAACACTTAATATAGGTGAATTAACAGGTACTGCTAAATTAAAGGACGGTACTTACAATATTATTGGTATAACAGCTAATTCAACTACAGACCAAGTAAATAGCGGTGATTTATTCTTGTTTGGAGAATTTGAACAAGAAGCCCAAGATTTAATTATTACTAATATCGAACCAACTAGCAATAAATCTGCTAGAATAACTATGGTTGACTATGGTATTACAGACACATACAATATTTTTACAGATTATACAAGCTTAACCGAAGCTACAGTATTTGAAACACAAGTATCACAACCTGCTCGCGGATTAATAAATAGTTTTAAGACTGAGGATAAACCTACTATAACATATATCCAAAGCGATGACTTAGTCTCAGAACTTATTAGTCCTGGTACTTACGCTTACAAGATAAAGGTAAGTTATTCTAACGTAACTACTCCTCCCAATACTGTAAGTAGTGTAGAATGTCAGTATACGTATAGTAGCACAACCAAATCTTCTGGATATAAGAGTATACTTGTAGAATATTTTTCTAATACGATAGAAATTCCCAATGTAATAGCTGGTGAAGAATATAAAGTTAGACTACGTTATAGAGCTTCTGACGGCAGGGCAGGTCTGTGGACTGATTGGACAAACCATACTGTGTTAGGTAAGACAGTAAATTACAATACTGTTACAAGTATTTCTGTTAGACGCTCTAAGAAAAGTCTAATAGTTACTCCATTCAGTAGTACCATACCAGACGATTTTAAATATTTTGAGATAAAGATATTTAAAGATTCGGGAGCGGGTGACTTCTGGGCCTCTACTGATGCAAACATAAAAACTTATACAAGTGTTGGTACTTTAACTGTTAACTTAAGCGACTTCTCATCGCCTAGAATATCACAAGCTGGTACTAAGTATAGAATAGCTTGTCGTATGTTAGATAACTCTGGTAATTACAGTACAACGAGTGCGTTAACCTCTATCTTATTATATGACATTTCACCTTAAGGAATCTTAATGAGTGCTTCTTTATCTGCGGGACAATCATCCTTATTATTAAATATTAATGCGCCGGTTGATACGGATGGAGAACTACGAGATGATGTGCTCGGTGCAAAAGTCTGGTACTCAACTACTAGTATTAACTTTAACCCAGCCTTAAATGAAGGTACCTTAGTATACGAAGGTAATAGTCTTAACATAACTATACCAGAATTAACCGCTGGTACTACATATTATGTTAAGTATGCTATTATAAGTGATATTGACCCTGATGTTTATACAATTTCATCTGCACTTAGCGGCACACCAATTGAAACAACTCAGGCTGCGACAGTTAGTTTATATCAATGGAGCCCAACTCAACCAAATAATCCAACTGGTACGTCAACGTTCACTTGGGCAACAGCTACTAATAGTAACTATACTGGTACTAATGGTTGGGAAATAGCTATTCCTAGTAATCCAGGTACATCTGGATTACAACTTTGGCAAGCTAGCAAGCAAGTTACTGCATATCCAACTGATGCTACATCAAATGTTGATTGGTCTACTGGCTATGCCGTCACCTCTATTTCCAGAAATGGTGGTGACGGCATATCTCCTGGAATATTACGCCTGGTAGCCAGTGGTAATGCATTCACATATGATAGCACAGGAACAGCTACCCCAGCTTCGCAGACTCTTACACTTACAGCTATACTGGAAAATTTGAGTGGTATAGCCACTTTTACTGCCACGAGATATAATACCAGTAATACAGAGATAGATACTATTACGCTTGGTGGCACAGATAATACACGCACAATAACTCATACACAATTTGGCGACGCGGCTTATTGTGTTATTACAGCTACTTTAAGCGGCAAGAGCGATACTCAGCGTCTGGTACGTTTAGCTAATGGTGGTAAAGGGGATCCAGGGGATCCAGGCATAAGTGCAATTACAGGCTTACTTACCAACGAGTCTGCCGTAGTTGCAGCAGGCTCCGACGGCACAGTAGCTAGTTTTGGAAACGCTGGAGGTACTTTTAAAGTATGGGATGGTATCACTGATAAGACAAATACTGGTGTGGTAACCTACTCAGTGGTACAGGGTTCCGAAACTGGTGTATCAGTCAGTATTTTAAATACTGGTATTTATTCTGTTAACTCTATGTCGTCGGACACGGGTACAGCCACTTTTAGGGCAGTCTACGGTGGTGTAACAATAGACAAGACCTATTCAATAGCGAAATCCAGACAAGGAAACAATGGTACTAACGGACTGCAATCGGCTAAACCAACTGTTTATCAGTGGGCCTTATCACTTCCTGCAGCTCCCAGCGGTATTGCAAGCTATGTTTGGGCAAGTGGTAGTTTTGGAACAGCCCCTATTGGCTGGACACTAGCGCCTGGAGAAGGCTCAGCCGGACAGACTCTTTATGCGGCCGGTGTAGCTATTAGCGACAGTGCGGCAAACACAACTACTTCTTTTAACTGGACAAACTCTAGTATTACAGTTGCTGGATATAGAGGCACAAACGGAACAAATGGTAATAACGGTACACGTACTGCCGTTCTTGAACTATATCAGTGGGCATCTAGCGCACCTACTCTATACCCAAGCGGAACATCAACTTATACCTGGGCAACAGGTCAGTTTACGTCTCCAGCTACTCTTAATAATTGGACACAGCTACCTGGTACACCAACAGTTGGACAAACCTTATATGGTTGTTCCGTGACGTTTAGTGATAATTTAACTACTGCTACAAGCACTGTTACCTGGAATACAAGCAGTAATTATGTTCTTGGTAAAGCAGGTACAAATGGTAATAATGGTACACGCACAGCGATTCTTGATATGTACAAGTGGTCGGCCACACAACCTACCACATCATGGCCTACCGGAACATCAACTTATACCTGGGCAACCGCGACATTTACTGCGCCAGCAACAGCAAATAGCTGGACACTGACACCAGGTACACCAGTAGCAGGACAAACTCTGTGGATTATTCGCCAAATCTACACTGATAGTCTTACTGATGCAACATCAGCAGTAACATGGGCCACAACGGGACAAGTTGCTCGTGCTCTTGCAGCAGCCGGTACAAATGGTACTAATGGTGACCCTGGGAGCCAAGGAGCTTCGGCTCGCATGTGCTATTCTCGAATAGCTAATAACCCCTCACCAACCAGTGGATCTATTACAGTAACTGGCGACGGTCGACCAACGCAAGCACAATCACTTGCAACGTGGGGGCTTGATGTTACATGGTCAGCCACCGACCCTAGCCCAACCAGTACTAATACTCTATACCAATCAGATGGCCTGTATAATCCAGCTACTGGTAATACAGTATGGACTACACCCTATATCTCTAGTCTTAAGGTTGGTTCTCTATCTGCAATTACAACTAATACTGGAGCTTTGACGGTGTCAGGCACCGTAAGTACTGCGAATGGTAATTTCTCGGTAAATTCTGCTGGAGCAGTTACTATTAGAAGTGCAACCAGTGGAGCACGTACAGAACTAACTAATAGCTATCTAAAGGTATATGACTCTACTGGTACTTTGCGAGTACAAATCGGTGACTTGGCTGCGTAACTCTTTTGTTTTTGGATACACATAATTATGGCTTATGGATATAAGTTCAATGCTTCACAAACTGAGCCAGTCTTCGTAGGAATCGGAGCTGGCGGAGTTATGAGATACGCAGAACAAACGCCCTTTAGTGCTTATACTAATAATTTAACTACATCTCCTACAACAAACGACATCAATGGAATTACTAGCTATTTAAATGGTAGTGTACGCGAAGTAGTTATTGTATGCCAAAATGGATCTGCCTTCTCTACTATTGATGGTGGAGTAAACTGGCGAACAGAGACTACTGGCACAACAAATCCACTATACAGTGTTATGTGGTCTCCTACATATAGTGCCTACTATGCGTGCGGTGCTAATGGAACCATCATTAGACGTTCATTTAATACCACTAACTGGACTAGTGTTAACACTAGTGCGCCCGCAGTAGCGATAAATGAAATTTATGAGTTTGGAGGTACGTTAGTAGCCGGCGCATCAGGAACCGGCACCAGTATTATAAAATCAACCAACGGCACTAGTTGGGCTAGCGCAGGTACCCTAAGTGCTAGCGATGGTGCTATGGTAACTAATATGGCGTGGTCAGGATCGGTATATCTTGCAGCCACCGATACAGGTATGTATAGTAATACAACCTTAACCGGAACATGGACACAACGTGCTGCCGGCACAGCCCCATTCAGTGTGCACTACTCCTCAAAAACAGGTGAGTTTTATGCACATTCCTGGGCACCTACATCTGGAATAAGTTCTGGCTCAGTTGGATATTCTACAAACGGTACAACATGGTTTAACAGAACGTTTAGTCTAACGCGTACATTGACCGGAGATATACGCCAGGCAATGTTAGATCAAAACAACTGGCCGTACTTTATAACTGATTTAGGTTATGCTATATACCCAACTGCACCAAATACTGGTCTTACTAGACTGATTAATAGCCCTAATGGCATAAACACTGCTAATACAGGCAACGGTCGTCATTGCGGTGCTGGAATTGCACAACTGGGAACTCGTGTGCGTAACATAACAATGGATTCAGATAGCGTAGTACCTGGTTTATGGTCTGCACGATTTTTTGCATCAGATGCCTCTTCAGCTAATATAAATACATTAGCGTATAATGGATCATCTCAATATGTATCACAAGGTAACCTTACAACAGTATTACGCTCGCCAGATAGTATTTTTTGGACGCGCGGTACAACTGGTGCCCTAAATCCACAATATAGTGGAATCATTAATGCTGTAGAGTGGTCGCCATTAATGTCAAAATTCATTGGGGTAGGTGGAGATACTACAGAACCACGACGTTTCTTTACTAGTACAGATGGACTAAATTGGACCGCTTTATATATTGGTGGTGGTAATAACTTATTTCATGTTGCAAGTAGTAGTAGCTTAATTGTACTTGCGTCTCAAACTGGACATATTCTAAAAAGCACTACAGGTACCTTTTTTGAAAATGAAACAGTAGTGTCACAAACCGGAAATACTATAGTTGGGTCACTAAGGTATATAAACGGTAAGTTCTTTCTTACTGCTCCAGGTAAAATATTGTATAGTACTGATGCTGTTACTTGGACACAAGCCACAATCAGTCCTAGTGTGACTGGATATATTGGAAGTATTGCCTGGGATGGTACGCGCTACGTATGTTTCTCTGATAATGCTACAAGCACTATTGCTTATAATGCTACTGCTAATTATGTACTAACTAGTACTGATGGGGCAAGCTGGAGTTCTGCTACACCTGGTAGTCCGTTTACAGGCACAGAATCAATTTATAGCGTGGCCTGGTCACCAACTCTAGGACTTTTTGCAGCATGCGGCAGTGGTGGTAATATTTTTACAAGCACAACAGGAGCTGCAAATACATGGACAAAGCAAACTTCGAAGGCTGAAACTATTACTAAGTTAAGTAATATATATTGGATGGGTTCGCAATTTATTGCAGTAGGATTTTTCGCACAAATAGTAACTAGCCCGGATGGTATCAACTGGACTAGACGTTCGGTACTTACTGGCGACTTTACAGACCTATATTTGCCAATTAGTGTAATGGTTCGCCCATTTAGTCAGAGTGGCCCCGCTACTTTATCTGGACGGACATTAAGCTATAAACTCGACCATGACCAGACAACCGGTATTGGCAGGGTAACTGTTATTAATTCAGGCAGTGCCGATGTGCTGATATTGGGGGTATAATATGGCATATGGTATTAAAGTTTTCAATAATACCGGTGGTGGCGTTATTGATGGATATAACTTCCAGCTTGTATTTGTTGGCAAAATTTCTATTGTACTTAGCAATCTAACTAATATATGGACTACAAACGGCATAACGACTGGACAGTGGACAGGTACATCTGCTTACGCACCCTGGGTTGGGGCTATGACTAGTCCTTTTGCATTTATTGGTGGGCCGCAGACTCAATCTGACAAGTATGGTGCTGTAACACTAAAAAGTTTTGCTTTAACTAATCAGGCTTTATATCCTGAAAGCACTGTTACTCCACTTAATCCAGCATACACAACGTTCTCGGTATCAGCAGTAGGCGACTATGCATTAGTATCCCCCAATAACAATATCAGCTTAATTCGTCCAGTTCTAACTGCTTATGTATTCGATATTTTGGACACTAGTGCAGCTACTGCCGGTTATGGTTTAAATGTAAAAAGCCAACGTGTAAGTACTGATGCTTACACTGGTCTCAATACTTTTACTACTAGTCAGGTTCCTTTAGTTATTTCTGCTTATGCCAAGACAAACGGTCTTCCTGGGTTACAGACACTTAGTGCTGGTTCAATTCCCACAAATTGGGCAGTTTGTATGGGACACTTAGGTTGGAAGGGTGGGGCATATGGCGGAGCAGTACCTACTGACGGGCAGCTAATGGGATTAGCATATAACTCTCCGCAGACAGCTTATATTGATCCTGCTTATTACAGTGTCTATAACGGTACATATAACTACTCCTGCCCAGTTAATTATACTGTTAAAGATCAGTATATGATGTGGATTAATCGCGATCTCTATGATTAAGTACGATTAATAGAATTTACCAGAAAAGCTATCAATTCACCTTATAAAAATACCAGCTTTAGGGCTGGTATTTTTTTGGGTTGACGACTCTATGCTCTTATGTTATAATAATACAAAATGTCCACAGGTGTCTAAAAAGTTTCTTGACAAGCGGTTAGCCTAACTTGAACGCTGCGACCCCTAATCAGATAAATAGGTTTGTATAAACTAACCGCTAACGTAACGGAGTGCACCGATGATCAGTATAGATGCCGAACAGTCAGTACAAGCCCTTGGTTTAGTCGCATTAGCAACAATT
>JACCED010977500.1_pt1 | contig 15257 bp, 14 predicted proteins | sample 7455021 | NCBI WGS metagenome assembly JACCED01 (sample SAMN15323456, study PRJNA562643) | freshwater metagenome | isolation source: river surface water | place: USA:Blue River Watershed | collected 2017-08-19 | reverse complement strand
TGTTCAATATCTTCATAACGTCCCGATGGAGAAGCCCCGTACAACATGATGCCAGGTCTTACCCAGTCCGAATTGACCACATGGTGATGCCAAAGGATTGCCGCGGAATTCGATAATGATGTTTCACCAGCTAAACCTTCAATGGTTTGATTAAACAGCTCAAATTGCTGATCAACACTCGGTGTTCTATCTACATAGTCTGCATTGGCGAAATGAGTCATGTGTGAGACTTGGTAACCTACTGAATGTAGACGGTGATACACCTCGCGATAGGACTCAGGCACCAGACCCAAGCGATTCATACCTGTGTTCATCTTTAAGAAGATTTGAAGCCCCTTGGCATCCGTTGACTGACGTGCTTCTATGGCACTCTCTAACCAGTCAACTTGATTCAAATCATGGACCACGCAGTCACAATGCAAATCCAAGGCCTCAAATACGTCTTCTTGAGTAAATAGGCCCTCAAGCAACAAGATGGGGCCTCGCCAACCATGTTCACGCAAAGTTTTCGCTTCTGATAAATCTAGCAAAGCAAAGCCATCTGTACCGCTCATACCCTCTAGGGCCTTGGTAATACCATGGCCATAGGCATTAGCCTTGATGACTGACCATACTTTTGAATTCGGCACGAGCTCTCTCACACGCGCCAAGTTATGGCGCAATGCCTCAGAATTAATGTGGGCTACTATTGGTCTAGACAGATAAATCTCACTTTCGTGTTTTAATGGTAGTTCATAACTGAATTGTACGAATGAAACCAGGTTTTTACACAATTATGGCGGCGCAATTTTTTTCGTCGCTTGCAGACAACGCGCTTTTAATAGCTGCTATTGCTCTCTTATATCAACTCCAAGCTCCAGCTTGGATGACTCCGCTCCTCAAACTTTTCTTCGTTTTATCCTATGTTCTCTTGGCAGCCTTTGTAGGCGCCTTCGCCGACTCACGACCTAAGGGTAAAGTGATGTTCATGACCAACACCATCAAGATTGTTGGTTGTATGGCCATGTTGTTTAGCACTCATCCACTCATGGCTTATGCCATTGTTGGTTTTGGTGCAGCAGCTTACTCACCTGCCAAATATGGCATTTTGACTGAATTATTACCGCCTGAAAAACTAGTGGCTGCCAATGGTTGGATCGAAGGTTTAACCGTTGGATCAATTATTTTGGGTACGGTTTTTGGTGGCATGTTGATTTCTAATCAGTTATCCACCTTCTTGCTTGGCTTTGATATCCCCTTCTTCGATACGGGGATTGATACGGCACCAGAATCTGCTATCTGCATCATTGCCTTGGTTTACATCATCGCCGCTGCCTTCAATTTAAGAATCCCTGATACAGGTGCGGTTTATCCAAAACAAGAAAGCAATCCAATCCGTTTGATCAAAGACTTTGAGCATTGCTTCAGAACGCTTTGGAATGATCGGCTTGGTCAGATCTCTTTGGCTGTGACTACTTTATTCTGGGGTGCAGGAGCGACTTTACAGTTCATCGTTCTCAAATGGGCTGAATCGGCCCTTGGCATGACTTTGTCGCAAGGCGCTATCTTGCAAGCAGTGGTGGCCTTTGGTGTTGCTGGAGGCGCAGTTTGGGCTGCCTGGCGAGTGCCTTTGAAGAAATCATTAGGTGTATTGCAATATGGCGTCATGATGGGTGCCTTGGTCATGATCATGGCGATCTATCGCAAAGACTTATTGCCGAACATCCAAGTTGATTTAGGCTTCTTCCAAGTACCTTTGTATCTTCTAATTGCTTATATCTTCTTAATGACCATTGGCTGGATGTCTGGTTATTTTGTGGTGCCTATGAATGCCTTGTTGCAACATCGTGGCCACGTCCTGTTATCAGCAGGTCATTCGATTGCCGTGCAAAACTTCAATGAAAACTTATCAGTACTCGGCATGCTGTGCTTGTACTCGATATTGATCTGGCTCGATGTACCTATCTCGATTGTGATTTTGTTATTTGGCAGTTTTGTTTGCGTCATCATGGTCTACATCATTCGCTGGCATGAAAGCAATCAAGCTGAATACGATTCACTGCATTTGATTGGTGAACATAAGCATTAATTTTTAGAATTACCCCACAATTTTTCAGGTAATTCAGAATCTTAACCAGCCCCTGCAAGTTATATGTAAGATATTAAAAAGCGTATTTTTGATATAAAAAACATTAACTTTAAGGCGACCACTGATGCTTGAATTTCTTTTAGATCCGAACACCATCATCGCGTTTCTAACACTCGCTGCTTTAGAAATCGTTTTGGGCATCGACAACATTATTTTCATTAGCGTGATCGCCAACCGCTTGCCAGCCGAAATGCGAGACCAAGTTCGTCGCTTTGGTTTGATGTTTGCTCTCATCACTCGCGTTCTGTTGCTCTTGAGCTTATCTTGGGTCATGGGCCTCACAGAAGCACTGTTTACAGCCTTTAATCAGGAGATCAGCGGTAGAGATCTGATCTTATTCTTCGGTGGCCTGTTCTTGCTTTGGAAAGCTTCCAAAGAGATTTATCTTGAAGTCGAAGCTGAAGAGGAACACGTTGAAAGTTACGATGACTCTAAGCCTGTGATTTCAGCAGCAGCTGCAACCGCTGCCAAAGCAAAAGTATTCTGGGGTGCTGTGATTCAGATTGGTATTTTAGATATTGTTTTCTCACTCGATAGCGTGATCACAGCCGTTGGTTTAGTAGATGAAATCTCGATCATGATTGCTGCGGTATTAGCTTCTATTGCAGTGATGCTTTACGCAGCTAAGCCGATTGGTGAGTTTGTCCACAGACACCCATCTATCAAAGTATTAGCATTGTCTTTCTTGACGATTGTTGGTCTTGTATTGATCGCAGAAAGCTTAGACGTTCACATCCCTAAAGGATATGTTTACTTTGCGATGGCCTTCTCACTCTTAGTTGAGTTCCTCAACATCCGTGCGAGAACAAAGAAAAATAATTTAAACGCTTAATTGTTAAATCAAAGATCTTGCCAAAATAAGATCTTGCCAAGTTTTTGACTTATCAACAGAACGTTTTAAAAGATGTTCTGGGTGATAAGTCAAAACAACTGGCCACTCTGCCTCACCCTGCTCTAAAGAGTGAACGGCACCACGTAGCTCTTCAAAAGGCTCTTGCAACTGCAGGAGCTTTTTTCCTAGATCAGAGCCCATGGCTAGAATCACATGCCCTGACGCCTTACCTGAAAGCGCCTCTGCACTTGTAATGATTTGAACTTGAGCTCTCGTTAACATCAGAGATGCTAAGATTTTGTCGAACAATAAACTGGCATCGCCTGATAACTGGTCGATCACAAAAGTCCAAAGACCAGCGTCGCTTGATGCTATTGCTGTATCCGTAGTCGCATCTTGCGCCACGGAATGCGCAGCACTTGCTTGATTTGACTCAGTCCCAGCATCTTGAAGATCCCAAGTGCTAATACCCATCGCGTTTAAATAATCTTTCTGACTCATGCTCTTATCGACTCTTTCATCAATTCTTTCATCATGACCAGAGCATCTTCACGTTGCCCCGCATGGATTGGATAATATGCTTTTCTGATGCCCACCTGCCGATATCCCATACGATCATAAAGAGCAATTGCGGGGGCGTTACTAGCGCGAACTTCTAAGAATATTTTCTGAAAACCTTTTTGACTCGCTTGATCTTCCATCACTGAGAGTATTTTTCTGGCCCAAGACTGGCGACGATACTGAGGATCAACAGTGATGTTGAGCAAACTTAAGTCATCAACGCCAGGCATCAAAATGCAATAAGCAATCAAAGTATCAGGTGCATCATCAATGCCTAATTGGGTTAATGAATACGCCCAATAGCCGGCGTCTAAGGAGTCGGTGAATTTACCTAAGGTCCATGGTGCCAGGTGACTCTTATTTTCGATCGCTACAACCTGATCGAGGTCGCGTACAGCCATGGGCAATAGTCTGGTATCCAACATATCGGTCTTAGCTTAGGCTTGATCCTTGATGCCTGATCGTTCAGCGATGGTTTGTGCCACCTTATCTCGGATGTAAATCGGCTGAAGTTCTTCTGCGCTAACTTGAAGACCTTTTTCTAAGGCATCAAATCCCAAACGAGCAATCGATCTGGCATGAGGTACAGCATCAACATCAACCTTGATCGCTTGCGCTTGATGCTGGGCCATTTTTTCTGGATAAGCTGTCACTGCATTGCCTACTAGGTAATAAGCGCTTGTAGGTAGTTCAATGCTCTCCGGTGCTGATAAATGAATATCACCCAATCTCTCAGGCAAACCATTTTCTTGAACTGTGTATAGAGCCCAATACACCTCGCTCATGCGAGCATCAACAGCTACTAGAACTTGATTTCCAGATTGAATATTGAGAGAGTTAATACCCTCTAGAGCAATGGCGTCTAGACAAACAATCGGCAAGCATGGCAAATCACCACCCAAAGCCATACCTTGGCCAATACCCACACCAATCCGAATACCAGTGAAAGCGCCTGGGCCAATCCCAACTGCAATCGCCTCTAGATCTTTAAAAAAGATATCAGCTTCGCCAAGCAAGGCCTCTACCCAATCCAAGGCATGCTGACTAGATTCTGGGCCAAGGTTTTCGTGACGTATCAAAGAAAAAGGAGGCTTGGATAAATCCGAGCCCCCTTGGGGATTAACCAAGGCCACAGAACACCACTGTGTCGAGGTGTCGATGGCCAGGATAGTCAATTAGATTTCCTCGTACAAAGGCAATGTTAAGAACTCTTCAAACTTCTCACCAGTACTCATTGCGTCGAAAATCTCAGCAGCACGATCCCAATGACCAGTTGCGCCACTTGCTTTTACTTTTGGCAATTCTTCTGCAATTAACTTGCGGACTAATTCAACTGTCACTTTAGTACCGTTATCCAAAACACCTTTTGGTGAACGGATCCACTGCCATACTTGTGAACGGCTGATCTCTGCTGTAGCAGCATCTTCCATCAAGTTATGAATCGGTACGCAACCATTACCAGCCAACCATGCGCCTAAGTAATGGATACCAACGTTGATGTTCATGCGTAAACCAGCTTCAGTGATCGGTGTCTCTGGTTGGAAATCTAACAAGTCAGCAGCTGTGACATTCACTTCAGGTTTTTGCTTGTCAAATTGGTTAGGGCGATCACCCAATACCGCTTTGAACTCAGCCATAGAGGCTTCAACAAGACCTGGGTGAGCTACCCAACCACCATCGTAACCATCCGTTGCATCACGTTTTTTGTCGTTGATGATGCCTTGCATAGCAATAGCATTTTTCTCAGGATCATTTTTAATAGGAATCAAAGCACTCATACCACCCATCGCAGGTGCACCACGCTTGTGGCAAGTCTTAAGTAGTAACAAAGCATAAGCACGCATAAACGGTGCTGTCATGGTGACCTTAGCGCGATCTGCCAAGCAGAAGTTTTTGTCTACTTTGAACTTCTTGATACAAGAGAAGATATAGTCCCAACGACCAGCATTCAAGCCAGCGCTGTGCTCACGCAATTCATAAAGAATTTCTTCCATCTCAAATGCTGCCAAGATAGTTTCGATCAATACAGTTGCCTTGATCGTGCCACGTGGGAAACCAAGCTCATCTTGAGTCATGCAGAAAATATCATTCCACAAGCGAGCTTCTAAATGGCTTTCCATTTTTGGCAAATAGAAATACGGGCCAGCGCCAGGAGCCAATTGCTCTTTAGCGTTGTGGAAGAAGAACAACGCAAAGTCGAAAATACCGCCAGAAACACGCTGACCGTCAACAGTCACATGTTTTTCATCCAAATGCCAACCACGTGGGCGCACTTGCAAAGTAGCAATCTTGTCATTTAGTTTGTATGACTTACCGTTTTGTTCCAAAGACAATTCGCGACGAATTGCTTTTTTCATATTGATTTGACCTTGAATCTGATTCGTCCAGCTTGGGCTGTTTGAATCTTCAAAGTCTGTCATGTAAGAGTCTGCGCCTGCGTTGAAAGCATTGATCACCATCTTAGCCTCAACTGGGCCTGTGATTTCAACACGACGACATTGCAATGCAGCAGGAATCGGAGCAACTTTCCAGTCACCTTCACGAATCGCTTTTGTTTCAGGTAAAAAGTCAGGTTTTTCGCCAGCGTCTAAACGCTTTGTGCGCTCAATACGCGCTTTTAATAATTCTTGGCGACGTGGCTCAAAAGCGCGATGTAACTTAGCGACAAGAGCCAATGCCTCAGGTGTCAAAATGGTTGCGAATTCTGGGCTTACTTCGGCATTGATAGCCATACCTTGTGGCAAGTTAGACATATAAATCTCCTGAAAAACAATTAGTTAGATATTTAAACTGTAAAAAATCGTGAAAATCCAAAACAAGCATTATGCCTCCTACTGAAAAAAATATCTTTAAGTTGGCTTACAAAAAAACAATTTTGATATTTCACGTCAACCAAACTGAAAACTCACGCGTTAAGGTAACAAGGACACTTTAAAAGGAGCCTTAAGTGAGATACGGTTTTAACCACTTATCAGATGATGAGTTCATTGTTTTGTGCAAAGAATTGAATAAAAACAAGGGTTTACTGCTCATTGGAGCTATCCGTGAGCTACCACCTAAGCTGGCAGCCTTCTCTGAATGGCGCAAAGGCTTAAGCTACATGGCTGCCTACGCTTAAGGTTTTATGAGCAGATCTGCCTGCTGACACAAGATCAAATGAAAAAGCCACATCCTAGGATGTGGCTTTTTTTTGGACTTCTTTGCCTGTTTGGCTTGTTGGGCTTATTTAGCCTAGCGCAGCAATCACTTCTGGCGGGGCTTGGACTAATTCAATTAAAACGCCTTCACCACCGATCGGGAACTCTTCGTTGCCCTTTGGATGTAAAAACGTGATGTCATAGCCGGCAGCACCTTTGCGAATACCACCAGGTGCAAAACGAACACCATTGGCAGTTAGCCACTCAACCGCTACCGGCAGGTTATCCACCCACAAACCAATGTGATTTAAAGGTGTAGCATGCACAGCAGGCTTCTTCTCAGGGTCAATTGGTTGCATCAAGTCCACTTCTACCTTGTAAGCGCCCTTGCCCATGGCACAAATATCTTCATCCACGTTTTCACGTTCAGATTTAAATGTGCCAGTGACTTCAAGACCAAACATGTCTACCCATAACTTCTGGAGTTTGGTCTTATCAGGGCCACCAATAGCAACTTGCTGAATACCTAAAATTTTGAAAGGCTTAGTCATATCTACCTTATTCAAAACGAAGGATCTGTTGGTCAACAGCCAAGCTTTCGCCTTTAGCTGCCATCACTTCAGCAACCACACCATCTTGTGTCGCAACAAGAACGTTTTCCATCTTCATCGCTTCAATTGCAGCCAAACGCTGACCAGCTTCTACTTTCTGGCCAACAGTGACTGCAACATCGACCAATAAACCAGGCATTGGTGATAAGAGGAACTTAGACATATCAGGTGGTTCTTTGAAAGGCATCAACTTCTGCATTTCAGCACCTTGCTCAGTTAATACCAAGCTATCGACACGCACACCATCGAACTGGATACGGTAGAACAAGCCAGTACGCTCTACTTGCGCAGAGATTGTTTGACCGTTGACCTTGGCACTGTAAATAATTTGACCTGGGTTCCAATCTGTTTCGATGTCGTAGGTCTTACCTTCAACTGTGACCTTATATCCAGTATGGGTGATCTCTAACTGAGATGGCACGTAATCCATCTTGCCAGCTTCACCAGATGCCACTACAAAGGTATTAGGGATCTTGACTTCATGACCCTCTAACTGACCATAGATACCAGCTGCACGATCTAAGTAACGACGATGAACTGCTGTTGCCAATGCATCCATCAAATGCGGATCAGCAGGTTTCACATCGCTGGCACGGAAACCGTGTGGGAATTCTTCAGCGATGAAACCTGTATTGAAGTCACCAGAAATAAAACGCGGGTGCTGCATTAGAGCCGCTTGGAATGGAATGTTTGAATGAATGCCACGAATTACAAATTCGTTTAAAGCTGCACGCATTTTCGTGATCGCATCCATACGATCCTTACCATGCACAATCAACTTAGCAATCATGGAGTCGTAATACATCGGAATCTCACCACCTTCGTACACGCCTGTGTCCACACGCACACCATTGATTTCTTCTGGTGGCTGGTATCTCACCAAGCGGCCTGTTGATGGCAAGAAGTTGCGATATGGATCATCCGCATTGATACGACATTCCATAGACCAACCATTACGCTTGATATCGCCTTGACCGAATGACAATTTTTCACCAGCAGCCACACGAATCATTTGCTCGACCAAGTCCAAACCTGTAATTGATTCAGTCACAGGATGTTCTACCTGTAGACGAGTGTTCATCTCTAGGAAGTAGAAAGACTGATCTTTACCAACTACGAGCTCAACCGTACCAGCTGATTGGTATTTAACAGCTTTAGCCAATGCCACTGCCTGCTCACCCATCGCTTTGCGTGTAGCTTCACTGATGAATGGTGATGGCGCCTCTTCAATTACTTTTTGGTGGCGACGCTGAATAGAACATTCGCGCTCCCACAAGTAAACCGCATTGCCATGGCCGTCACCTAAAACCTGAATTTCAATGTGGCGCGGCTCTTCAACGAATTTCTCAATAAAAACTCGATCATCACCGAAACTGTTGCGAGCTTCGTTCTTACACGCTGAGAAACCTTCAAAAGCTTCTTTATCGTTAAATGCAACACGCAAACCTTTACCGCCACCACCTGCAGATGCCTTAATCATCACCGGGTAACCAATACCCTTAGCGATTTCAACAGCAGACTCTGGTGTATCAATTGCATCGTTGTAACCTGGAATGGTGTTGACCTTGGCTTCATTAGCTAACTTCTTAGAAGCAATTTTGTCACCCATCGCAGCGATGGAGTAATGCTTAGGACCGATGAAGGTAATACCTTCTTCTTCTAAGCGCTTAGCAAATGCTTCGTTCTCAGACAAGAAGCCATAACCAGGATGAACCGCTTCAGCGCCGGTATCTTTACAAGCCTTAATGATGTTATCCATCACTAGGTAAGATTCACGTGAAGGTGCTGGACCAATACAAACTGCTTGGTCAGCTAATTCAACGTGACGTGCATCTTTATCTGCCTCGGAATACACCGCAACAGTTTGAATACCCATTTTGCGGGCAGTTTTAATAACGCGGCAAGCAATCTCACCACGGTTAGCAATCAGAATCTTCTTAAACATGTTCTTTTCCTAATCGATTAGAGGGGGATATTGCCGTGTTTGCGCCATGGATTTTCTAGATCCTTGTCTTTGAGCATCGCCAAAGAACGCGCAACACGCTTGCGTGTTTCATGAGGCATGATCACATCATCGATGTAACCACGACGACCCGCTACGAATGGGTTAGCAAACTTCGATTTGTACTCAGCTTCACGCTCAGCCAATTTCGCAGGATCACCCTTTTCTTCACGGAAAATAATTTCAACCGCACCCTTAGGACCCATCACCGCAATTTCAGCTGATGGCCAAGCAAAGTTCACGTCGCCTCTTAAGTGTTTAGAAGCCATCACGTCATAAGCACCACCATAGGCCTTACGTGTGATCACAGTGATCTTTGGCACTGTGCATTCAGCATAGGCGTATAACAATTTAGCGCCGTGCTTAATGATGCCGCCGTATTCTTGTGCTGTACCTGGCATGAAACCTGGCACATCCACAAAAGTCACCACAGGGATGTTGAATGCATCGCAGAAGCGCACGAAACGTGCTGCTTTAATAGATGATTTGATATCTAAACAACCAGCTAGAACTAATGGTTGGTTCGCAACGATACCGACTGTTTGACCTTCAATACGAGCAAAACCAATAATGATATTTTTGGCATAGTCAGGTTGCAATTCAAAGAAGTCGCCATCATCAACTGTTTTAGTAATCAACTCGTGCATGTCATAAGGTTTATTGGCGTTATCTGGAACCAATGTGTCCAAAGAGTAATCCAAACGCTCTGCCAAATCAGCACCTTTACGAACTGGCGCTTTCTCTTTATTAGAAAGAGGTAAATAGTTAAAGAAACGACGCAACATCATGATCGCTTCTACATCGTTATCAAATGAACGATCACAAACGCCAGATTTTGTTGAGTGCGTCATCGCACCACCCAACTCTTCAGCTGTCACTTCTTCATGCGTCACAGTCTTAACCACTTCAGGACCAGTCACGAACATGTATGAGCTATCTTTCACCATAAAGATGAAATCTGTCAAAGCTGGTGAATAAACTGCACCGCCGGCACTTGGGCCCATGATGAGTGAGATTTGAGGAATCACACCAGAGGCTGATACGTTGCGTTGGAAGATCTCTGCATAACCACCCAAAGAGGCAACGCCTTCTTGAATACGTGCGCCACCCGAGTCATTCAGACCAATCACCGGAGCACCCACTTTCATGGCTTGATCCATTACTTTGCAAATCTTCTCAGCATGCGCTTCAGACAAAGAACCACCGAATACGGTGAAGTCTTGTGAGAACACAAATACCAAACGACCGTTGATCATGCCGTAACCAGTCACAACACCATCACCAGGCACAGACTCATTGGCCATGCCGAAGTCAGTACAACGATGTTCAACGAACATATCCCACTCTTCGAAGGAACCTTCGTCAAGTAGAAGTTCAATACGCTCACGTGCCGTCAACTTACCTTTGCCATGTTGGGCATTGATACGCTTTTGACCACCTCCTAAGCGTGCCTGCTCTCGCTTGGCTTCTAGTTGCTTGATGATGTCATGCATGGAATGCTCTCCCTTGTTTCTAAATCTCAAAAAATAACGTTTTTAAATAAATCTCTTTTATCCAACCAATTCAACTTCTTTAATTGACTCTTTACTTCATCAAATCCAATAAACGTCTCGCCGCCACCGATGCTGCCATTTGGCCATCATTAACTGCTTGAGATAACTCCGGCAATGCTTTTTGTACCGCCGCATTGTTTTCAAAACTTTGTTTTAAACCTGACTCAATACGCTCCCACATCCAAGCTTGTGCTTGTTGCTGGCGTCTATGCGATAGATGACCGTATTGAGTCTGAATATCTTTGAATTGCGTTACCGTATCCCAAAACTCAGAAATACCTTCAGCCTTTAAAGCGCTCATACGCATGACCTTAGGATGCCAAAGTGTTTCATCATGGTGCGCATGATCAGGATTGCCATGCATACTGAATAAACGCAGTGAGCTCACAATTTGTACTTGAGCTCGAGTAGCAGCGTCTGGATCTAAGTCCACTTTATTGATGACCACCAAATCTGCTAATTCCATCACGCCTTTTTTAATGGCCTGTAAATCATCACCTGCATTAGGCAACTGCAATAAAACAAACATATCAGTCATATTGGCCACAGCAATTTCACTTTGACCGACACCGACTGTTTCAACGATCACCACATCATGGCCTGCAGCTTCAGCAACCAACATGGCTTCTCGTGTTTTTTCTGCGACACCACCTAAGTTGCCGGAGGATGGGCTTGGACGAATGAAAGCTTTTTCATGAACTGATAAAAACTCCATACGAGTTTTATCGCCCAAAATAGAACCGCCATTCACGGTGGATGAAGGATCAATCGCTAGCACTGCGACACGATGACCTTTTTCAATTAAGTAAAGTCCTAAGGCTTCAATGAAAGTTGATTTACCAACCCCAGGAACACCAGAGATACCTAATCTAAAAGAATGACCGCTCTTAGGTAGAACAGCATTGAGAACTTCATCTGCTCTTAAGCGATGATCCATACGAGTGGATTCAAGCAAAGTAATCGCTTTAGCCATGGCACGACGTTGTGCAGCACCAGGATGAGCACCTGGTCCGCAAATCGCATCGACTAAAGCTTGATCTTGAGCTTCCACTGAGTGTTTTTCTACTTAGGAGTTAATGATTTCTGTTAATTACTTCTTAATAGCTAAACGAATTTGCTCTAAAACATCTTTGGCTGAAGCTGGGATCGGTGTACCAGGACCATAAATACCTTTAACACCAGCTTCGTATAACTCTTCGTAATCTTGGCGAGGAATCACACCACCCACGAAGACGATGATGTCATCAGCACCCTGCTTCTTAAGTTCAGCAATGATGGCTGGCACCAATGTTTTGTGACCGGCCGCCAATGTTGAAATACCTACGGCATGAACGTCGTTTTCAATTGCTTGACGCGCACACTCTTCAGGGGTTTGGAACAATGGACCCATATCAACGTCAAAACCTAAGTCAGCAAAAGCTGTGGCAACGACCTTTGCACCACGGTCGTGACCATCTTGACCAAGCTTAGCAATCATCACACGTGGGTGACGACCTTCTTCTTTAGCAAAGTCAGCAATTTCTGTTTTTAATTTATCCCAGCCTTCGGCTGAGTCATAAGCAGCTGCATACACACCAGTCACCTTTTGAGTATCGGCGCGGTGGCGCCCAAAAACTTTTTCTAATGCATCAGAAACTTCGCCTACTGTTGCTCTTAAGCGAATCGCATCAATTGCCAAACCTAATAAATTACCTGTATTAGTTTCAGCAGCTGTTGTTAATGCTTCCAATGCGGCTTGAACCTTCGCGCTATCACGTTTAGCTTTGACATCTTTCAAACGAGCAATTTGTGAATCACGAACTTTATTGTTATCAATAGCCAAAATATCAATGTTGTCTTCTCTGGCTAATTTGTACTTATTACCGCCAACGATCACATCTTTACCTGAATCGATACATGCTTGCTTTTCTGCAGCAGCAGCTTCAATCTTTAATTTAGCCCAACCGCTCTCAACTGCTTTAGTCATACCACCCATCGCTTCAACTTCTTGGATGATTTCCAAAGCCTTGTCAGCCATGTCATGCGTTAACTTTTCCATCATGTATGAACCAGCCCAAGGATCGATCACATTCGTGATGTGAGTTTCTTCTTGGATGATCAACTGAGTATTACGTGCAATGCGTGAGGAGAACTCAGTTGGCAAAGCAATCGCCTCGTCAAATGAGTTGGTATGCAATGACTGTGTGCCACCGAATACCGCCGCCATAGCTTCAACCGTTGTTCTCACGACGTTGTTGTAGGGATCTTGCTCGGTCAATGACCAACCTGATGTTTGGCAATGAGTACGTAACATCAATGATTTAGGGTTCTTAGGATTGAACTCCTTCATGATCTTCCACCATAACAAACGAGCAGCACGTAACTTAGCCACTTCCAAGTAGAAGTTCATACCGATCGCAAAGAAGAATGACAAACGACCAGCAAAGTCATCAACATCTAAACCTTTGCTTAAAGCAGTTTTGACATATTCTTTACCGTCAGCGATGGTGAACGCCAATTCCAAAGCTTGGTTCGCACCCGCTTCTTGCATGTGGTAACCCGAGATAGAGATCGAGTTGAACTTCGGCATCTTTTGTGAGGTGTACTCAATGATGTCACCGATGATGCGCATAGATGGCTCTGGTGGATAGATATAGGTATTACGCACCATGAATTCTTTAAGAATGTCATTCTGGATCGTGCCAGATAACTGCTCTTGCTTAACGCCTTGTTCTTCAGCAGCCACAACGTAACCAGCCAAGATAGGCAATACAGCGCCGTTCATTGTCATTGATACAGATACTTTGTCTAACGGGATTTCATTAAACAAAATCTTCATGTCTTCAACCGAGTCAATCGCCACACCAGCTTTACCCACATCACCCGTCACACGAGGATGATCTGAGTCGTAACCGCGGTGAGTTGCCAAGTCAAACGCAACTGAGACGCCTTGACCGCCTGCAGCTAGCGCTTTGCGATAGAAAGCATTGGATTCTTCAGCTGTTGAGAAACCAGCATATTGACGAATAGTCCATGGGCGAACCGAGTACATCGTTGCTTGAGGACCACGTACAAATGGCTCAAAACCTGGCAAGGTATTAGAAAAAGGTAAGCCTTCTGTATCAGCTGCGGTATAGAGAGCTTTGAGTTTGATGTCGTCAGGAGTTTTCCAACCTAATGCGTCCACATCACCATTCGGTGCAGATTTACCTGCAGCCTTTTCCCAGGCTTCCATGCTCGGGTTAGAAAATGATGGCCACTTGTTATTGGTTGTACTCATGCTTTCCCCACAGATACATTAAATAGATAGACCTAATTTAACAGATTTACCTTGACAAAGAGCTGACATTTAAGCTTAAATGAATTCATAATTATGAATTCAAAATTGTCATTAGCCCCTAGACCGCTATACGAAGAAGTCGCTGAAAGACTCCGTACAAGCATTTTTTCCCATGAATTAGAGCCTGGCGCTTGGATTGATGAGCAATCAATCGCGATTCAATATGGCATTAGCCGCACGCCCATGCGTGAGGCAATCAAGATTTTGGCGGCTGAAGGCTTAATTACGATGAAAATGCGCCGCGGCGCTTATGTCACTGAAGTCAGCAAATCCGACCTGAATCAGATTTTTACAGTTCTTGCCCTCCTTGAGGGTCAGGCCTGCCGGGATGTGGCCACCAGAGCCAGCGAAGGCCAACTAGAAGCCTTAGATAGCATCCATTTAAAACTAGAGAGAGCCGCAGCAGATCGAGATTTAGAGCAATTCTTTACGATCAATCAGCAGTTTCACGACAAAATCCAAGAGGTTTGCGCCAATCCATGGATGCAAAGAGTGATTGATGACCTTAGAAAGGTCTTAAAACTTCAACGCCGTGATTCATTAAGCAAACGCGGAAGGATGGAAAGCTCTCTCTTAGAACATCGCAAAATACTGTCCGCCCTTTTAGCCAGAGACGCTGATTTATCGGAAAAGCTCATGAAAGAGCATTTGTTACAGGGCCAGCTTGCTGCCAAGTAAATATAAAAAAAGCCGCTGAATCAGCGGCTTTTTAACTAGATCTTAGGAAGAATTACTTCTGCATCACAAATGTACTTGGCAAGCTAGCGATGTAAGCAGCCATGTCTTGCAAGTCTTTGTTTGAATACGGAGCCACTTGACCCGCCATGATCGCATTGCTACGACCGATATTTGGGTTGTTTGTCACTTTATAGGCCTTCAAAGCAAAGTAAAGGTAGTCAGCATGCTGACCAGCCAACTTTGGATACTCTTGAGCTACTGGCTTGTTAAGACCTTCACCGTGACAAGCAGCGCAATTACCTTTAGCAACTAACTCCTGACCTTTTTTAAGATCAGCAGCGTTGGCAGCGAATGCAAAAGAAGCCGTTAGGGCAGCTATCAAAATACGTTTCATATCGACCTCTCCTACTTACTTCAATTTATTAATTGTTGTGGC
>JACCED010413473.1_pt1 | contig 15258 bp, 17 predicted proteins | sample 7455021 | NCBI WGS metagenome assembly JACCED01 (sample SAMN15323456, study PRJNA562643) | freshwater metagenome | isolation source: river surface water | place: USA:Blue River Watershed | collected 2017-08-19 | reverse complement strand
CTTCGGAGGGTTCGCCAGCGATATGCTTGTGCTCCATGAGAAAAGACACTGGCAAATAAGCCTTGCGCCAGTCTCCCCGGGTTTTGCGCCAAATATTCAGTCGCACGCTGGGCTCGTCCACAGTCGACAGTTGATAGTCGTAGCACCCTTTGAGCGCACGCTCATAAGTCGAATAATCGTCGGTGCTTCGGTTGTAGCCCCGCTTAGCCCCAGCCAAAGCTGCTTTGTAAATATCACGGCCTTTAATAAAAATAACTTGCATTTTATTTCCTTTCGATTAATGCAATATCCAAATTAACTCAATATAAATCGCCATATATCACCAGTATTAATCTACATAATCCACTCCTTCACCAAATCAAGCCAAACTTTATCTTTTATTGGTTTTCTTGCGTCGAAATAATCATTTCGAAACCACTCTGTTAGTACCTATATGGCAGCAACTGAATAAGGAGAATACGGAGTTGGCGATAAAAAAGATGAAATAATCAATTCAAATCAGCTCTGTTAACAGCGCCCTATGACCACTGATGAAGAACTTGGCCGCCTGAAAGCCATACCGCGCTCCTTCAGGAAACCGTTGCCTTATGAAGAGGAAGCCAAGGAGGTGGAGGGCAGCCTTTACCACCTGTGGTGGCGCTGTATGCGTGCCAGCCAGGAGTACTTGGATTGCTGTGAAACGGGGGGGCTAGATCACCCGCTGGCTGCGACCTATGCAGACTTTGGTGATGTACGCGTGAAATGGGCAGATTGGTGGCGTAAGACAGGTCGAAAGATCTTCAGTGAACGACACGACTATCCCAAGGTCAGGGCAATCACCAAGGACCGAGCTTTAGGGAAGCTCGAAGTAGAGCCAGAGAACTTTCTGATCCTAGATATACCGATGGGTCTGCGTCGGGTCACCATCCTTGAGCAGATCAACAAGCTACTGGATGAGCACCACCCTGGTCGTGATCTAGATGTATGGGCGCAAAGCACTGCCCGCGTAAAGCTGCATAAAAGCAAGCTGCATGAAAAGACTATTCCGCAGTTGATGCAGGTGGCGGAAATCCTGCACAAACAACCCGACATCCTGTTGTTTGAGCTTGCAGAAATAGCTGGTCTGGCGGAGATCCACCTTGGTCGCTCTGTACATGAGGAGCTAACTCCTAGAGAAGAGCGGCAACGCAGGGAAATGGCTGCTAGCCGATACAAAGACCAAGCCACCAAGCTGGTTGCCAATGCCGTCCGAGGCATTTTTCCTTGCGTTGATTGATTCAATACTCACTGGGCAGCATAAGTACCCAGTGCTGTCCATCCCAGCAGGCGTTCAAGGTTTGCTGTGGCATAGGGAAATCTGTATAGGGAATCACTTGGCGTGCACGGAGATTCCCATTGCCATCATCAAGTGTCAGTTCAGCTGAAGAACCGGTGAGCGTGAGCACTACCTTGACGAACCAGTCATTCGTACCAAGTTCAATCAAGTAACTTGCTGCAGCGTCCATGAGCCAAAAGGCTCCCGCCGCTTCAGCCAAGTACTTGGTGCCATCTGTAAGCAGGCACAGTCGATTCAGTCGGTAGTACCGCTCTGTACCTGTGAACATTGCAAGCTCTGCAGGATCGAACTTGTCCATCTTAAGCTCCCAACTTGGCCAGTTCTGATTGGCTATCCGCCAGCAAATCGATGCGGAGATTTGGCTGGATGCCAGTGACCAGGTAATTGATCGCTGAGTTCATAACTTGCGCACGTTCTGCATCATCCTTTGCCGTATACAACTTCTCCAGCAAGCACTCCATGCTGTACTTGTTGCGCTGAAGGCAAGTGATTGCTGACTGCAGGCGTTGATGCGCTTGCTGACGAGTGTGCTCAGCCTTGAGCAATGCGCTTTGAATTTGGTTTTCTTGTGCTTTCATCTCTGTGTCCTTACTTGGTTGTTATGGACACAGTTTGCTTTCAGAAAAGTATTTGGACGACCTGAAGCCCGCCACATTGGCGGGTCTCAGATCAAGCTATTTTCATGGCTTCACTTATTAAATATCGTGGCGAAAATCTCACAAAGCGCCACTTCTGAAACTGCTATCGCCTCGGTCAACTCAGACCACAATGTTGGTACGAGCTTTGCCATAATCAGTCCATGGCACTCAGCATAGAAGACATCGGGGAAATCGATCAGGTAGTAGGCCATTGGTGCCTGAATAGAGTTCTCCCTCACCTCAAAAAATCTGTCGATTACGACTACGAAATCGATGGTCAAGCCGTGACCATCATTGAAGTTCGGCCCGCTTGGCAAGATTCACCAGGCGAAATCACTCGCAGGCCCATAGCCAGATTCCGGTTCGTCAAGGCGACCGCGCAGTGGCAAATTTACTGGATGCGCTCAAGCGGTAAGTGGCAATCGTATGAACCCATGTTTAGAGCCAGCGAACTTGTTGATTGCTTGACCGTACTTGAGACTGACAATTACGGCTGCTTCTTTGGTTAGTAGCTGGCTGCTTGGCCATGCAGCCTAAGCCAACACCTAAACTTGTCACAAACTGCCTGCTTGGTTTGCGCGGGTACGGGCAAATGTCACTCTTGCGCAGACGCGCCTAGTTTTGCAGCAATTTCGCGCTTACCCATCTTCCGCACCGCCGAGATTGCGGCCAGTTGGCTTGCTCGGGGTTTTGTCTTACCAGTTTCCCAGTGATACACGCTTTGCGCGGAAACGCCCAATAGCTTGCCCATCTGCGCAGCGCTGATATTCAGCTTCTTACGCAATGCAGCAAAACCCGCAACACGGAAACGAAGGGAACTACCCGATTCGTCTTCTGTGTTTTCTACTACTTTCGCACGAACAGTGCCCTTGCCCAGCTTCTTAATCTGCGCTTCTAGACCTGCAATGCGGCGCTTGAGTGCGGCGATTTCCCCACGGTATGCAGCAGTCATCTTTTTCAGGGCTTGCGTTTCAGCGCGCACCTCTTTCTTGGCAAGGCGGCTTATTTCATTTTTGAGTTGGTTGGCAAACGTGGACATTTAGGGTTCCTTTAACGCGATGGTACCAATTCGTTGGGGAAATCCCACTGTTTTCAAGGCAAACGCCTTGCAAACAGCGCATAGCCAAGCCATAAACGGCGCATAAAACGGGCTATAGTCCACGATCTCCAGAGTCCAAATGCTCAAGGTGCTGGATCCGTAGATCACAGCTTGTTGGACATCTGCAGCACCTATCTGATCCGATATCCACAGCCCTGAATCGTTATCCACAAAAAATCTAAGAAAACGTGCTTTTCCAATGATTCATCGGATAAGTCATTGATTTCATTGACTCGGGAAATCGTAACTTTGACCGCAGAAATCTATGAAATCCGCCTGATTTCGGTTGTCCTTTTGAAGCTCTGAAAACACAATAAAAGCAACAGTTAACTAGATAGCGAGTAAAAAATGTCCCAAGCAAGAACACTCAGCAACATGGAATTTCAGCAAGTACTGGAATTCGTGGGCACACGTGCACATGCTGCGCGCAATCGTGCAATGCTGGTACTTACGCACTTGGCAGGACTGCGTGTTTCAGAAGTGGCTTACTTGCGTTGGAGCGATGTGACCACAGACGATGGCACGGTTCGTGATGAGATCCGTTTGCTAGCGGACATGACAAAGAATGGTGTTGCTAGGACTGTGTACGTGAGCAGCAAGCTCAAAGCAGAGCTTCAGGCTTATGCGGATCATGCACGCTGCATCAATCGCAACTATCCATTCTTTTACAGCCAGAAGAGTTTCAGGGCTGGGTTTTCTGCAAATAGTTTGACCCAAACATTTGCGCTAATGTATGCGGGCGCTGGTATTGAAGGCGCTACAAGCCACAGTGGCCGCAGGACGTTCCTGACCAAGCTGGCTAATCAAAACACACCAATTCACTTGCTCAAGACGCTGGCAGGGCACAAGAGCATCAGCACCACTGCCACATACCTGTACAGCAACCCCACTCTGCTCAAGGCAGCGGTGGAGTTAGCGTAAAAACGGCCTCGAAGGGCCGCTACGTCTGAGTAAGTCAGATCACTTCTTCTTGTTCACGGCGGCCTTGAAGCTTGCGCCAGCAGAGAACTTGGGCACGGTGGCCGCTGCGATCTTGAGCTTCTCGCCGGTGCGGGGATTCTTGCCTGTGCGGGCAGCGCGTTTGGCAGCCTTGAAAGTACCGAAGCCAATCAGTTGCACATCTTGCTTCTTAGCCACCGTCTTGACAATGGTGTCCAGCACGGCGTTCAGTGCACGACCTGCAGCGGCCTTGGACAGCTCGGTTTCTTTGACGATTGCTTCGATCAATTCAGACTTGTTCACTCAGATCTCCTTAGTTATGGGAAATAATATTTTGGCAGATCAGGTTTCATCTGGCTGACTGAGCTTCGCCGCAACTTCCCTCTTGCCCATTTTGCGAGCAGCTGAGATGGCTTGGAGCTGGCTTGCACGGGGCTTTGTCTTGCCAGTTTCCCAGTGGTACACACTCTGTGCCGATACGCCAAGCAGCTTGCCCATTTCGGCTGCACTTAGGCCCAATTTCTTGCGCAGTGCTGCGAAACCGCCAACTCGAAAGCGTAGCGCAGTAGCTTCTGCTCCTTCTTGCCTTACTTCAGTTTTCGGAGCCTGGGCCTTAGGCGCTACTTTTTTTAGAGCGGCCTCCAGGCTAACGATACGGCGATTGAGTGCCGCTATTTCTGCACGGTATTGCGTGGATGCCTTTTTAAGTGCTTGACTTTCTGCCCGCACTTCTTTGCGGGCAATGCGACTGATCTCACCTTTGAGCTGATGTGCGAAGTTGGTCATCTGGGATACAGTTCTCTATAAATGACGGTGCAAGATCATATACAGCGCATGGCATTTGAACCAGCTCAAGGTTCCACTGGGCGCGCCTTTTTGGCGTGAAGTTCGTGCACATGCATACAGTTTAATGCGTCGGAATTTATCAGATGGTACATACCTCTTTCAAAGAGACATCGGCCGACTCAACAAGTCTCTGCTCAAGAGAATTTCTCATCCATGGGTTAGCAATCAGTCAAGTTTCAAAGTAATGAAAATGGAACTTTGTATTCGCTTGCTATGCCCTGCAATTCCTCAACCAAGGCAGGACCAATTGGAATTCCATTTTTTCGAGCATTAACAAGACTCAAGTGCTCGCGCTCTCCAGGCAGGTAAATTCGGTCTACACCGCTGGCTTTTTTTGCTCCTCGCATGTCCGCCATGGCCTTTTCAATCCGACCCATGTATGCATCTAGATCATCAAATGATGAAACCGGAAGCACTCCAAACAAGTGGCCACTGTTTTGGGCGGTAGATGTCTTCTCGTATAAATCACCAACATCTCGCCCAAAGTAAGCGCCTGAAAGCATCGAACTTAGCAATCCAACCGCCAAGGTCAAAGCATATCCCTTGGGCCCGCCAACAGGAATCACAAAACCTTTAAGTGCTTCCACAGCATCCGTTGTTGGCAATCCATCCGGACCCGTTGCCCAGTCATTTGGAATTGGCCGCCCTTCTTTGGCAGCAACGATGATCTTTCCACGTGCTGCAACACTGCAGGCCATATCCAAAACAATGGAAAAAGATTCTCTAGTGGGAAATGCAATAGCAAACGGATTATTTCCCAACACTGCTTCCGCACCACCCCACGGTGCCATATGGTTGATGGCTCCAATGGTAAAGCTCAATCCAATCATATTGTTGCGTGCAGCCATTTCGGCATAGTAAGCAGCAGCTCCGTAGTGGTTGCTGTTGTTGACCGCCACAAACGCACAATCACCCTCGCTGGCCTTTTCAATCGCCATTTCCATTGCACGCACACCGACGTAGTGACCAAGTCCGTTGTCACCGTCGAGAACTGCCGTAGTTCTTGTTTCTTTCTTGATCTTGATGTGAGCCTTGGGATTGGTGCCTCTATCCAAGATGCGCTTGACATAGATCGGAAAGCGCACGACCCCGTGTGAATACACTCCCCTTAGATCGGCTTCAATTAGATTTTTTGTAGCGATACTGGCATCTAGAGTAGGAACTCCGATTTTTTCAAAAACGTTGATGCAGAAATTTTCCAGAACCTTTTCATCAATGAGAAGGTTATTGGAGGAACACCTCCCGCCGAACGAAATGCCCTGAAATTTGGGACACAAAAAATCAATATTCACGTTCAAGGTCGCGAATTTGAGCCCAAAGCGCATCTTCCAGTCCCAGGCGCACTTGATCTTTGCTTCATCGCCAGAGTTCCTCTTAACGAGGTCATTGAAATTCTCCGTATTGCAACATGGCCAAGTGTGGAAGGGCCTGTTCAACGGACTGGTGCAATCGGAAAGATTCGGTCGATCTACGTCCGTGACCCAGACCATAACCTCATCGAAATCTCAGAGTACATCTGAAATCATTATTCTGTAAGGAGACTCACATGATCCGTCGCTCTGCCATCGCGGCCACTATCTTGGTGGTCGGCGCCACTGCTGTCCATGCTCAGGGTAAATATCCAGAGCGTCCAATCACCATCGTTGTGCCTAGCGCTCCGGGTGGAACGACTGACTTTTCCGCTCGACTGATAGCAGAACCACTTTCGCGAGCACTAGGGCAGCCTGTAGTGGTGGACAACAAACCTGGTGCCTCCGGCAATATTGGAGGTCAAGTTGTTGCCCGGGCTAAACCAGACGGATATACCCTTTTGCTGGCCTACAGTGGTTACCAAGTAGGGAACCCGCACTTGTTCGCCAAAGCAGGATGGGACCCCATCAAAGACTTTACTCCCGTGGCCAAGTGCGCGCAACTGGCGTGCCCAGTGATGGGAGCTCCCGCACGCCTCCATCGCAACAACACTACGCTGTCGATTCGAGAAGAACGGCACCATCTCTGCTCGCTTGAGCTTCAGCTTGGTGATTTCCCCCGTCGCGGGATCTACCGAGTGCAATTGAAAGTAGCGTTTGGCAATATCCAGTCCGATCACAGCAAGCATGGCGGTCTCCTTGGAAAGTGAGTGGGACCTCCATGGTGATCGAAAAAGACTCAGGAGGCGTCCATGCCATCCTCGGTGAATCTGCTCTTCTTCATGTCCGTCATTCTCCTGGTGGTTGACGGACTTCACTAACTTCAGCTTGGTACGGCTTGTGGGGGGCAGGTCACACCCACACCGATTCCAACCCTTCGACAGGCTCAGGGGGCTAACGGTCGATACGTCATCGGGCTGGATCAATGGCTGTGGAGGCCATCTTTAGCAGCGTCACCGCCGCACCGCAATTCAATCATTTGTATGCCCGACAATCGATGCCAAACACGAGCAAGCTCTCGATCTCGGGATGGGCGGCGCTCAAAGTACGAGCATAGTCTGACAGGTGGTCAACTAGCTGAGTAAAGTGAACCGCCCGGGTTTCGTGGAGGCCGGTTGGTTTAAGTCAGGCAGCGGCCGCAGCCTGATTGGCGAGATGCCGGTAATAGTTTGCCTCAGCTTCGGCCGGAGGTATGTAAACCGATAGAGGTAAGCAAGCGACTTCTCGGACAACGGCGAGCGCTGTTCATTGATTGTCGCCAGCATGTGATCAGGTTCATCGGCGTAGAAGGTGCTTGGCAGATACACCATGGTGTGGAAGTGTCAACACCCGTCCTTGCTTTTTCTCACGGACCTGAGGGCTTGCGCCGGCAATCACCAGCCAACCTGTCGTCACTTCAGCCGCTGCGCCATCAAGGTCGCTAGCCAGTTCATGAACACCTGCGCGCGCAGAGGCAGGTGTCGACGATGGGCGTACACCAGCGGTGCGGTTTTCAGTGGAAGACAACACCTGCTGCCCGCACGCGCGCTTGGCGGCCCTGCCTCTCAGCGACGCTCCGCATCGTGATGCGGAGGTGGCAAGCTCAATCGGTTGACGAGCATATCGAGCCACCGCGCGAGCGCGGGCCGCACGATCGGGAAGAGGACGAGGACCACGACGCACGCCGCCGCGTAGGCAACGAGCAGCTTGACGCCCACCAGGGACCAACGCCCCGCCGGCGGACCGCCATCGAACGCGACATTCGCGAGCGTGCCCGCGATACACGTCAGACCGGCGCCGATGAAGTCCATTATCAGACGCGGCATGAACCGCGCGACTTGGTCGGAACTGGCGCCATCGCGAATTCGCATGCCGCTGTCAGGCCGGTTGAGATTGCGCCAGCGCCGACGCAATGCGATCCACGCCGGTGACGATGAAGCCGGGTGTCTTGCCCAGCTCGTCGAACGCGCCGCTCCCGCGGTTGACCCAGCACGTCGGGTACCCGTAATACGCAGCGCCGGTCGCGTCCCAGCTATTGGACGAGACGAAGAGGATGTTCTCGCGCTGGACGCCGACGCGCCTTTCGCACAACTCGTAGACGCGCGGATGGGGCTTGAACACTTCGACCTCATCGACGCTGATGAGATGCTCAAAGTCCGCGGTGAGGCCCGAATTGCGGACCACGGATTGGATCGAATTTGCCGAACCGTTCGAGAGGATCGCGAGTTTCATGCCGCGGGCCCGAAGGTCCTTCAGCGCGGCGGGGACTTCGGGGAAGGGTGAGAGGTTTAGGTACGCTTCGCACAGCGCGTCGCAGGTGTTCGCGGACAGTTGCAGGCCCAGATGCCGACACGTGAAGACCAAGGCGTCGCGGGTTGCCTTCTCGAAATTCTCGTGCTGGCCCATCAGGCTGCGCATCCAGGTGTACTCCAGCTGCTTTTGTCGCCACATCAGGCTGATCTCCGACCCGCGGCCGGAGAAGTCCGTGTTGCATGCGGTGGAAACCGAGTGGACGTCGAAGAGCGTGCCGTAGAGGTCGAAGACGATGGCTTGGATATTTTTCATGGGTGGGTGTGGGTGGTAAGGAAATGGCGTAAGACAGGGGAGGGGGTCAATGCGGCGTGCCGGTGTCGGCGCCGAAACCCGTCTGGGCGCGGAAGAACACCTCGCTGAAGTGCGCCTCGTTCGCTGCGTTGCGGCCGCCCAGCCAGGTGCCCACGAGGGCGCCCAGCAGGCCGATCGGCATGCTGGCCAGCGTTGGATTCAGGATCGGGAACAGGGCGTCGGCGCCCATGAAGGCCGGACCGCAGAGCGCCAGCCCCACCGAAGAGACCAGTCCCGCAGTGACTCCGCCGATCACGCCCGCCGTATTGAAGCGCCTCCAGAAGAGAGAGAGCACGATGATCGGGAAGTTGGCCGACGCGGCAATCGCGATGGCCAGGATGACCAGCACGCCCACGTTGATGCCCTGCGCGAGCAAGCCCAGAGCGACCGCGAGGGCGCCGATCCCGAAGGTCGATGCTTTGGCCACGCGCACCTGTTGCTGCTCCGTGACGTTGCCGCGCTTGAGAATGTTGACGTACAGATCATGGGCGACGGCACCGGAGGTCGCAAGCGTGAGCCCCGCGACCACCGCGAGGATCGTCGCGAAGGCGATCGCACAGATCGCCGCGAGGAAGATCTGGCCGCCCAGCGAACCGGCGCCGCCGCCGAGGTATTGCGCGAGCAGCGGCAGCGCGAGGTTGCCGCCCTTGTCAGCCGCGCGGATTGCGTCCTGTCCCACGAAGGTGGCGGCGGCGAAGCCAATCAGCGTGGTGACCAGAAAGAAGCTGCCGGCGAGGAACATCAACCAGATCACCGAGCGCCGCGCCGTCGTCCCGTCCGGAACGGTGAAAAAGCGGGTCATGATGTGCGGAAGGCCGGCGACGCCGAGCATGAATGACAGGATGAGCGACAGTGGATCCAGCGGATGCCTCAGGTAGCCACCCGCTTGAAGCATGTGCGCGCCGTAGGTGGTCTCTACCGCCGAGAACAGGCTGAGCGGATCGAAGTTCACGCGCACCAGCAGCACCGCGACAAGCACCGCCGCGCTCGTGAGCAGCAGCAGCGCCTTGACGATCTGCACCCACGTCGTGGCGAGCATGCCGCCGAAGATCACGTAGACCATCATGCCGACGCCGGTAAGCACGACAGCAGTTTCGTACGAGATGCCCAGCATGAGTTTCATCAGCACCCCCGCCCCGGCCATCTGAGGCACGAGGTAGGCGAGGTTGACGACCACGGTGCCGACCACCGCCGCGAGCCGCGCTTGCGGCGACCGCATCCGATAGGCGATCACGTCGCCCAGAGTGAATCGGCCAGTGTTGCGCATCGGCTCGGCCACCACCATCAGGATGACCAGAAAACCCGCCAATGCTGCAACCGCGTAGAGCGACCCGTCCATGCCGTACAGCGAGACCAGGCCCGAGAAGCCGAGGAATGCGGCCGCGCTCATCCAGTCGCCGGCGAGGGCAAAGCCGTTCTGGCGCGCCGTGAGGTTGCCGCCCGCCGCGTAAAAGTCGCTCGTCGTGCGCGTGCGCCGCGCGGCCCACCAGGTGATGAGCAGCGTCAACGCCAGAATGACGGTGAAGATGACGAGTGTCAGTGCCTTCATCGCGTGCTCCCCGCGCCGAGCGAGCGAGTCACCGCGTCGGCTTGTGTGTCGAAATCGCGGTTTGCTGTCAACACGTAGCGCACGGACACCATCCAGCACATCAGGTAGGTGAGCAGTACCAGCAGATAGCCCATGTTGAATGAACCAACGATCTTTTGCGCCATGAACGCCGGGGCATAACCTGCCAAGAGTGTCATGGCGATGAGGTACGCGAAGCTGCCACCCAGCAAGGGCAGCACGCAGCGCAGCTTCATGGACATCAGCGTCTTGAATTGCGGGGTTTCGAGGGCGCGATCCCATGTGTCCGCAGACGAGATATCGGAAAGGGGTGGCGCATGCGGGTGATGCAAACCGGGCTGCGCCAAAGTGGATGGGTTCATGCGGTTGTCTCCTGTGGTTGTGGCGGAAGACATCGCAACTCACATGCCAGAATTTGTTCGGGTTTACCCGATGAATCGAGCCTGAAAACCGGGCAAAGCAACGCAATCCAGAGGCCCACCATGCGTTGGCGATGCGTATCGGACGGCTTTCACGCCACGTTGATTCACACTTGGTTCGACGAACCATAAATGACTCAATGACGCCAAGCCCTTTGTGGAATAGCGCTTTTCCCGCGAGGCATCGTCAGATCGCGCCGCTTGAGTCAATTTTGGTTCGGCCGCTATACTGTGGCGAAACTTCAGGAGACAGGCATGAACGCGGCGGCCAAACTCGAACTGGAGCAGTTGCGCGAAACGTGCAGGGACCTCGAGGAAATCTTCAAGCACTCGTTCGACGGCATCTTCGTGACCGACGGTGGCGGGGTCACCCTCTTCGTCAATGAAGGCTGCGAGCGCAACTACGGGTTGAAAGCCGCGGACCTCGTCGGCCGCCACGTGTCGGAGTTCGAGAAGAAGGGCTGGATCCGGCCCGTGATCGCGGGCAAGGTCGCCGAGACGGGACAGCGGATGTCCGCCATGCAGCAGACCCACGAAGGCAAGACCATCATGGTGACCGGCATGCCGCTCTTCGATGGAGCGGGCCGCGTGCGTCGCGTGGTGATCAACTCACGCGACATGACGGAGCTGATCAACTTGCAGCAGGACCTGGCGATCGCGCAGGAAAACTTGCGGCGCGTCGACGGCGAGATCGAAGAGCTGCGCGCGCAAGTCCTCAAGATCGATGGCGTCATCCTGGAAAGCCCGGCGATACGCCGTCTGGCCGAGCTGGCGCTTCGAGTCGCCAAGGTCGATTCCACGGTGCTCATCACCGGAGAGTCGGGTGTCGGCAAGGAAGTCGTCACTCGCCTGATCCACAACGCCAGTCGCCGCGCGGCGGGGCCTTTCATGAAGATCAATTGCGGTGCTTTGCCCCGTGAGTTGCTGGAGAGCGAGCTGTTCGGCTACGAGGCGGGTGCGTTCACCGGGGCGCAGCGACTCGGCAAACACGGTCTGATCGAACTGGCCTCAGGCGGCACACTCTTCCTGGACGAGATCGGTGAGTTGCCGCTTGACCTACAGGTCAAGCTGCTCGCAGTTTTGCAGGACCGCGTTCTGGTGCGCCTGGGCGGAACGCGGCCGGTGGTGGTCGACATCCGCGTGATCGCCGCGACCAACCGTGATCTGCTGGACATGGTGGGCGAGCGCAAGTTCAGGAGCGACTTGTACTACCGGCTGAACGTGGTCCCGATCCATGTCCCGCCCCTGGCGGAGCGGCGCGAAGACATCCTGCCGCTGGTGCGGGCCTTCACCGCCGAATTCAACCGGCAATACGGGCTGAACAAGCGCGTGGCAGAGCGCGTGCTCGGGCGACTGCACGACGCTCCCTGGCCGGGCAACGTGCGAGAGCTGCGCAACGTGGTCGAGCGGCTCATAGTGACGAGCCCCGCCGACCTCGTCGGCCTTGAAGACCTGGACGCGATCATGACGCGCGCGTCGCCGCCGCCGCGGCCCGACGCCGGGTTGCTGCGAACCCGCAGGGACCAGCTGGAACTGGAGTTGGTCGAGGACGCGCTACGCCGTCATGGCAGCACGCGCGCGGTCGCGAAAGCGCTCGGGGTGAGCCAGTCGACGGTCGTTCGCCGGCTTCGCGCCAAGCTGCTCAAAGGTGGCGGGTAGCCGCCGACGCCACCAGAACCCATAACCAGAACACGCATGCGAAATCTCCATTGTTTGTACAGCCGACGGAGTCCGCAGAAGCCATACGGTTGCTGACTATTGGGAAACGCAGCGACTCGTGCGAGAACTGGCCTCAAGTACAGTCATATGCGAATGCCTTGATCGCTGGGGCCTTCTCAACGGGCACTCTACGGCTGCTGGTGTGTCCAATAGTCCGGAATACGTCTCCTGTGGTCGGTCCGTGACGTGAGCAGGAGGCAGTTCTGGCGTGTAAGGCAGTTCAGACTGCTACATTGAGCTTCCACACGTTGAAAGTCGAGGCAAAGAGTGATGCCTGAGCAATGGGACGCGATAGTGATTGGGGCGGGGCAAGCCGGTCCAGCCCTTGCGGCGCGATTGGCACGAGCAGGCCAACGCGTGGCACTGATCGAGCGTCAGCGATTGGGCGGCACATGCGTGAACACCGGCTGCACGCCCAGCAAGACCCTGATTGCCAGTGCTGGAGTGGCACACCTGATCGCCAGAGCCAACGAGTTCGGTGTTTCGATCGACACGCTTCCTTCGGCTGACTATCCGAAGGTTCAGGCGCGTGTCCAGGCAATTTCAAGTCAATCCCGAACGAATCTGACCGAATGGCTTGCCGGGATCGCCGGCGTGTCAATCATTCCGGGGCATGCGCGCTTTGACGACAGCAGCACCGTGTCGGTGGGCGAGCGCCTGCTGTGCGCTCCTCAGATTTTTCTGAACGTAGGGTGCCGCCCGGTCGAGCCACCGTGGGCTCGCGATGCAGGGGTGCCGTTCCTCACGACAGACACTTTCTTCGATCTCAAAGAGCTGCCACGGGACTTGCTGATAGTCGGCGGCGGACCCGTAGGGCTAGAAATTGGTCAAGCACTCCAGAGACTGGGCAGCAACGTAGCCATCGTTGAGCGAGCCGCGCGGCTCCTTCCTCGAGAGGACGAGGATGCCGCCAAAGTCGTCCAGGATGCGCTGTTGGACGACGGTATTCGGCTCTACCTGTCAGCGGATTGCTTTCATCTCCAAGCCACAGCCACTGGGCCTCAGCTAAGCTTTTTGCAGGGCGGCGAACGTGTGCCATTGGATGGCACTCACGTCCTTGTCGCCGTCGGACGTCAGCCCAATACGGAAGACCTCGGTCTGGCCAAGGCCGGCGTGGCGGTTGACGAACGCGGATTTATAACGACCGACGCACAACTGCGCACGTCGCAGCCCGGAATCTGGGCCATGGGCGACGTGAACGGCCGTGGGGCATTCACTCATACGTCGTGGAATGACCACGAGATCGTCGCGAGCACATTGCTGGACAAGCGCGAACGCAGTGCGGATGGCCGGGCCGTTCGATACGCCGTATTCACGGATCCGCCTCTGGCGCGCGTCGGAATGTCCCTGCAGGACGCGTCCCGCAGCGGAAGGGAAGTTCTCGTGGGAACAATGCCGATGACCCGAGTTGGACGTGCCATCGAGCGCGGAGAGACGCGGGGATTCATGCGCGTGCTGACCGATGCGCAGAACGATCAGGTGCTCGGGGCAACGTTTGTCTGCGCAGGCGCCGACGAAGTGATTCATACACTGATAAATGCAATGAGTTCCGGGATGACGGCGCAAAAACTCGCCGACTTGATCGGCATCCACCCCACGGTCAATGAGCTCATCCCGACGCTGCTGCAGGACCCTAGCCCGATCGAACGCCTGCTCTAGCAGCCCTGGTAGTGGATGGGATTAACTAGACGACGGGCCCAAGCACGAGCTACCAATTTCATTGGTTACGTGCTCGGCATGGCGCGGTCGCGACATGCTGACATTCAAGATGCCGCCTGGTGAACTCTCGAAAGGATGTGACTTTGAAAAAACGCTCACAGACATCCACGCAGGAAGTTCAACCAAGCAACTTTCTTCGTCAAGCTATCAACCAGGACCTCGAGCGCCGCACGTATTCGGCTCGTCGCTGGGGCGGCAGCCCCGGCGACGCCCAGCACCACGCCCTTGGGATCCAGGACTGGGCTCGAATTCGCACGCGATTTCCGCCCGAGCCCAATGGCTACTTGCACATCGGCCATGCGAAGAGCATCTGCGTGAACTTCGGCTTGGCACGGGACTATGGCGGTGCTTGTCACCTTCGGTTCGACGACACGAACCCGGAGAAAGAGGACCTCGAGTATGTCGCCAGCATCAAGGACGCGGTGCGGTGGCTTGGTTTCGACTGGGTGACGAGAGAAGGCAGCCACCTCTACCAGGCCAGCGACTATTTTGATTTCATGTACCGCGCTGCTGAATATCTCATTGAGGCGGGCCTCGCATACGTCGATGAGCAGACTGCGGAGCAACTGCGCATCCATCGCGGCGACTTTGCTCGACCGGGCGTTGAGAGCCCCTTCCGGGACCGCAGCCCCAATGAGAATCTGCAGCGCTTTCGACAGATGCGGGCTGGAAATCTGCCTGAAGGGGCCGCAATTCTGCGGGCAAAAATCGACATGGCAAGCCCGAACATCAACCTACGGGATCCCGCCCTCTACCGGATCAAGTATGCGCGCCACCATAACAGCGGCGACAAGTGGTGCATCTACCCCATGTACACCTTTGCGCACCCCATCGAAGACGCGCTCGAGAACATCACCTACAGCATCGCCACGCTGGAATTTGGGGTCTCCTCGTTTTCAGTGCAATAAGTGACGGTACGAAAAGCTAGCACTGGCGCGGAGGTGGTGTTGGTAGATCGTTGATTTCATTGACTTTCCTGTTCACTTTCAAATCTGCGATTCGTGG
>JACCED010038800.1_pt1 | contig 15258 bp, 8 predicted proteins | sample 7455021 | NCBI WGS metagenome assembly JACCED01 (sample SAMN15323456, study PRJNA562643) | freshwater metagenome | isolation source: river surface water | place: USA:Blue River Watershed | collected 2017-08-19 | reverse complement strand
TCGCTCATCATAGACATTAGTAGGAATAGTACTTTCAGAATCGTCGAGCGACATTCGTACCGCAGTCACATCACTTGGAAGACTCCATGAAAGTGTGACTGATTTCTCTCTATACCAACTCGACTGATCAGGATGTGTTTCAGAATTAATACTTGGCGCTTTTGGGGTATTTGCAGGAGCAATATACTCAGGCTCAGGATTATCAGTAGGGGCAGATACAGTGTATGTACCACCTGACATACTTGTAAGTATGTTTGTTCCCATTCCATCTGCAGCAAGTATAGAGCCATTTTTAAAGCTCACCTTTGGAGTTCCTGCTCCAAGCGCTCTAAACGTGACGGTGATAATATTTCCTGCAGAACCTTTGTACCCTGAAGGCGAACCACCTCCAAAGGAAATAGTACCGTTTGTATTTGAGTATGCTGGTTCTTCTGTCCATAAATTAAATATCGATGAGGCTCGTGTAGCACTCACCACTTGCAGCTCACGTGGATTGAATGTGATTTGGCCATCTGCTGCATTTACTGATGAGCCATCGGTATTCATAAGTACAGACACGGAGAAAATATTTCCCACTGCATATACACCGGTAGAAGGATTTAACTTTAGTGTTGCAGCGTCGGCGTGTGTACCCACAAACATAATAAGGGTGAGTAACGAAAACTTAAGCAGTGAAATTATGTTATTCATACTGTATATCATCTACGTCATCATTAGCTGCATTTCGTCTTCGGATATATAGGTATATGACTACACCGAGAATAATTACAAACACCGTCACACTAAGTATTATGGTAATCAATGCATCATGAGAAATACTTCTTTGCGCAACGTCTGGCACCAACACTTCAACACGTTCATTTCCGGCTTTATCTACCGCCTTAACTCGAATAGTACTGTTGAGTGTTTGGTCTTCAAGCACGTACGGACTCTCTGCTCTTATCCACGGTGCATCAGCTCGTCCCCACGCAAATGTATAAAATTCAGAAAATGGTTCCTCCATTACTTCATAATGATCAATACCTGACTGCTTATCGATTGCATTAAATGTAATAAAGTGTTTTCCACTAAAGGCAAATTCGTCTTGTGAAAGTGTAATAATAAAATCTGATGGCTCTTGATCGTCAGATCGAACTTCCTGTGTCCACGAATCCTGTGGTGATGCACCAGGAGTATCCATGAGTGTGATACGCACATCTTGCGTTACAAGTGGCGCTACTGTGCCTTGACCATCATGCAAAAGCACTTGAGAAATTTCATCAATCCAAATCCGCGCCTTGTCGGAATTTTCACCTCCCCCAATAGTAAAACCTGGTGACCTAAATACGAGCTGCACTATTTCATTTGTGAGGCGTGGATCACCAGGAATACGTCCACAGTATCCACCTGGAATACCACCAGCAAAACGAATCGTATGGGCGGTTTCATCAATTACAGGAGCTTCTACCCAGAGATTAAGAATAGAGTCACCACGCGAAATATCAACCGCGCGTATAGATGGATCATAATTAATTATGGCATCGACAGTATTAATACATTCACCCTCACCCACATCTAGTCTGAGTGCTACTGAGATAGTATCTCCTCGATACACTTCAGCTTCAGTAGGATCAAAATACAAAATAGCAGCATGAGAAATATGTACAGGCACGACAAAAGCTACAACATACAAAAGTGCCCCACCTATTACCTTCCCTACGTAACTCATAGCGTTATGATTATAGTATAGCAGTAATACTTAGAGACCAGCACGACATACCCACACATTACAGAGTTTCTTCTCCGTCTGCTTCAGATGATGGTTCGGGATCGGTATTTTCATCTGGTAGTGATTCAGATTCTGGTTCTTCTTCTGTAACTACTTCTGGCCCTTGCTCTGTGGTTGGCTCTTCTTCTGAAACCACCTCTGGTTCTGATACTTCATCTGATGGTGTTTCGGTGTTGTCTTCAATGATTCCCTCGTCGGGGATGGTGGGAGTATCGAATTCTGTCCCCCCATCTGAATCTGAAGATGTATCAGCAGTGTTTCCGCCACTATTTTCTTCTATATTTTCAATCTCAAGCGCTTCTTCTAGAGTTTTAATACGGAGCTCAAGCTCTTCAATCCTCTCATCATGCCCCAACACCTTAGCCCATATTTCTTTGACTGCATTAATGACCGCAGCCATAAGAGGTCTGTCCGAGAGTGTGAGGAAACCATTCTTATCTTCACCTACTGCTTCTGGTATAAAGTCTTTCACGTTTTGTGCAGAGAATCCTGTATAGAGTGTGTTAGTGTCGAAGCCAGTGCTTGATGCCCAATGGTACTGAATGGGTTCTATACCAAGAAGGGCTTCGATACCAGTGATGTAGTCTCCTTCTATTACCTTGAGTCGTATGTCTGATGATACTGAAAGGTTACCGTTGGCATCTGTCTGGAGTGTACCTGCTCCGAAGGTGCTAAAGCGAACACTGCCTGTGGTATGGAGTTGAGCGGTAGGGGTGGTGGTGCCGATACCTATATCACCCGCACCTGACACTGTTAATCGTGCATAATTATTGGTACTCAGATCAAGAGGGTTAGAATCAATGGTACCTAATCGCAGACGTGACGCACCATTTGTGATTATTCGAGCAGAATTATCAACCGCAACTCCATCAGGTCCAGTAGCTCCGAAGGTGGATCCATTCATTTCCATTTGAATATACCCTGAAAGATCATTTGTTACTTTATAATAAACTTTAGATCCAGAATTTGAATGACTTATCAAAACACCCGCATCTGGGTCTGCAATGTGTAAGTCTGAAGTTGGTGTCGTTGTTCCAATCCCAACATTTCCTCCTGTTGTAACTGCCAATTTTTCAACCCAAGAGCCAGACGCAAAAGACTGAAGTGTAAAGAGCCCACCATCTGCAATAGCAGCCACCCATTTGTCAGCAATATCTTCACCAGCATCAGCCGACAAATACATATATAGTGGACCCCCGGAAGTACCAGAAAACCGCACCCCAGTATTTGATAGAACATCTAATCCCACCTGAGGCGAAGTGGTGCCAATTCCCACATTACCAGCCGCAGTAACTCTCATCCTTTCAACATTGTTTGTACCAAAAATTATAGGGTCGGACGAATGTGTACCAAGTGCAAGACCTACTGAGTCTGCACCACCAGAATACAGCACACTTAGATTTGCGTCTGAACCAAGACCAAAGATGCTTGTATTTCGAGCTGATCCTGTAGTGAAGAATTGACCAAAGGCAGTACTGTCGGCTCGCGCATCAAAACCTCCTATGGCGGTAGCACTGTTTGCTGTCACCTTTGCAAGTGTGTTGGTTATGCCATATATGTCGAGCTTCTCTGATGGTGAAGTGGTGCCTATACCTAAATTACCAGAACCAATTACCGTCAATGCTCCTACCGGGGCTTCGCCGCTAAATGAATACATAGTTTTAGACCACGCACGGTCAACAATTCGGAACCCTGTTCCTGTCTCAGAAGCACCTCCAAGCTGAATTACAAATTCACCCAATGTTCCATCAGAAGGTCTTCCGAGCCATGCCTCGCCTGTATTTGTCTGACTAGCTGCGAATAAACCACCTCTTATAGCACCAGCCACCTCAAGTTTTGTTCCTGGTGTCGTTGTACCAATACCGACACCACCTGTTGAACTGATGGTAAGTCTCTCACTATTGTTAGTATAGAAATCTAAGCTGTTATTAGCATTATCATACTCAATCATTCCTTGTCCGTGCGCATCGGTATCACCAAAACTCACTCGAGCTCCTGCTGCATTACCTGATACAATTGCTATCCCTGCATACGTTCCGGCGGCAGCACTTTTTTGTACGATAAGTGATGATACTCCATCGCTCGATATAGCCGTCCCCGAACCAAGAACATGCAATTTATCACCAGGGTTTGTCGTTCCGATTCCCGTGTTTCCACTATTATCGACAAAGAGTCGGTATGCAGAATCTGTTCTGTTATAAAGTCCAAATCCCGCAGGACTATAATCAGTACCAAGAAACCAATTCTCTGTGGTGCCGTCAGAGCCAAATCCTATTCTTGGAGTTGTTCCGTATACCTCAAGATTATATGCAGGACTCGAAGTACCTATACCCACTCTTCCACTTGTATCAATAAACAAACGTTCGGTAGCACTGCCCCCTGTATACATACGCAAATTCGCTTCAGAAAACACTGACATATCAGAGCTTGTGTCAGCTTCAACTTTTCCAGAGACCTGAATACCTCCTCGTTGAATTCCATTTTGTGCAAAAGCTATCCCTCCTCCCCGCCCACCATTATTATCAATCATGACATCAGCACCATTTCCGGTGCCAAGGATTTCAAGTTTAGCGCGGGGTGATGATGTGCCAACACCGACACTTCCACCCTCAGTAATAACCATTGCAGTAACAGCACCATTTTGGGTATGAAATCCAAATCCTTCGTACGCATTAAACTCAAATCCGTCAGCTAAGCCATTAGAATCTGCCCCGTAACCATCGGTAAGGCGAATAGAAAGATTGTTAGGACTAGCATCCCCCGAGGCGTATCCTTCTCTAAAGAAAATTCCAGAACCAGCACCAGTACTAAACGCATCAAGCAATATATTTCCTTCAATATGTAGTAACTCATCAGGTCCTGTAGTACCAATACCAATACTCGATGGAAAAACGCGACCAGCAACCGTGAGATCATTATCTACCGAAAGTATCATTCCACCATCGCTTCCATTTGTACCAAAAGAAAGATACCCTCCGGTTGTATTTGCATTAATATGATTTGCGCTTGAGCGAGAAAAATTAAATCTATGCCCATCTTGAGATACCGAAACTACCCCTTGACTTCCATCTCCGAAAGAGGCTGAGCCATACACCGAAAGTTTTGTACTTGGTGTAGTGGTACCAACACCAACATTTCCTCCTGTGCTTAGATACACCATATCAGGAAGATTGTTTGCACCTAACGAGAGCGCCTTACCCGTTCCACCTCCAACATTAAATGCATTGGCAACCCCCGCTCCCCAAGTAATAGATCCTTGATCAGTACCAAATCTCATAATATCTGCAAATCGTGAAGGTCCATACACATCAAAAAGGTAGCCGGGAGTAGTAGTACCTATACCCACATAACCACCATTTGCAATATAACTATTTTGACCTGATCTTCCGGTAAATTGTATGACAGCAATATTATCTTGAAACAATTGCATTCTTCCATCATCTCCTGCTTCTTGAAATACTTTAAATAATTTTTTATTTGAAGAACCACTTTCAGTAAGAAGAATCCCGTCATCATTGGCAGTCACCTTAACCCCAAGACGAGTTGTCGGTGTTGATGTTCCAACACCAAGATTTCCTGAAGATGTAAGACGCATGTATTCAGTCCCATAACTACCGTTTGATGCTGTTTTGAATACAAGCGCACCGTCAGCAGATCCCGTACCATCTTCAACTTCACCCGAAATTGCAGCATACATTCTTCTTCCCTGTGAAGCATGATTAAGTTGGAAAAGTAGTTGTGCTTGATCACCTACTGCACTAGCATTATTAAAGAGCGAAAGACTCGACTGAGCACCACTTCCATTTCTTTCAAAGATAACTGCATCATTTCCCGAGACATGTAGAGGAGCACTCGGGCTCGTTGTCCCAATACCCACATTTCCATTACTCAACACGGTAAATCGTTGCACCGAACCATCAAGGCTATTAACGGCAAATGATACATCACCACTATCAGAGACCCCAGAAACACCTCCCACAATAGTTCCTCCTCCATCCGCAATAACGAGACGACGTATTGAGTTTGAACGATCGGTAATAGTGAACCCCGCATCCCCACCAATCACTTCAGAAGTTAATTCATATGTCCTTCCTATTGTAGGGGTACTATTTATAAACTTTACTTGTGAACTAGCTTCAACAATATCAAAATATGCACGCTGTGCAGTGAGTCCGGTTGTGGATGCGTTTGATGATGAAGCAATATCAAAATTCGCTGTACCACTAAATGATGGACTTGCAGAGAATACGAGTGAGCCTGTTCCCGTCTCATCATCCACGAGTGCACTGAGTTCTGATGATGCATCGATGTCTTCTTCAAGGAGGATGTTGGTGACACTCGCGAGGGTTTCGAGCTCAGAGAGTGAGTCTATCTCGGATGCAAGGATAACTGATGCATCTAGGTAGGTAGGGGTAATAGCAGTACCCTGCCATGTACCAGAAGTAATGGTGCCGAGTGTGGTTATGTTCGTAGTACCTACCCAGGTAGAGAGTGCGGTGTTCTCCACAAGGTTGAGTGCGAGTGAGTTCTTGAGGTTGGTGGTGGTGGTTGAGGTAAGAGCACTGGTGCCATTCCCTATGAGTATCTCTCCTTGTGGGAGAGTACCAAGTCCAGTACCTCCACGTGATACAGCGAGTGTACCACTCCATGTTGAGGTGAAGGTATGAGTAGAGCCAGATGAGGTAATAGTGAATCCTATGTTGGTATCACTGGTAGTAGCGAATGCTTGTGATGCATCAGTGAGACCATTGAGTGCGGTAAGGCCACCTCCTGCTCCAGGGAGTTGGTCATAGTTCACTTTGCGGACTGCTCCTGCAGTGGTGTCATAGAAGACAAGGAAGTCACCTGAGGTGAAGATGGTTTCTTCAGTGAGACTATTCACATCGAGATCGAGGGTGTTCCCTGACCATGTAATACCAGTACCGTCCGTAATACGGGTAGACGGTGTGTTGAAGAAAGAGTTCCAGTTTGTTGATGACGCCGTGAGGAGTCCTTCGTATCCAGTGTCATAGGAGAGAGTGAGTGTGCCACTTGTGGTGATGGGTGAATTTGAGACGGTGAAGCCGGTAGGTGCAGAGAGGGCGACAGAAGTAACAAGTCCCATGGTAGAGGTTCCTTGCCATGACGGGAGATTATCGATACTAGTGAGGAAGGATCCTTGTCCTCCAATATGGAGTGGTACCACATCTCCCTGTGTATCAACATAGAGCATATCTCCGGTTTGGAGTGTATCTCTAAAGAAGCTGTTGAGGGTACTGTTGTGTGCAGCGTTATCAACGTGTCTATCGAGTGTCTTTGCGGTGTATTCGTATGCTTTGGTGAATATCTCGGCAAGATGCTCATCGTCCACAGTATTTGTGGTATACGTGAAGTGTTGTTCTATGACTTCAGTGGGATAGTATCTGTCTTCTACCTCGACGGTACGTTCAATGACTTGCTGTATGACCGTGGTGGTAGCAGGTACGAACGTACCACGTTCGGGTTTGATGTCTGGAAGTGGTGTGACGATGGGTGCTTCTTCTTGAAGAAATGTACCTGATACCGTCTCATAGGTAGCACGAGCGAGGGTTTCCATCCATGCGAGCGGGGTCTGCATAGACTGCTTGAGGGTGTCGAGGAAGCCGGCGTGGGTGGTGTATGGGAACACTGAAAACATCAGTATGATAGCTGACACTCCAAACGCTCGTGTCAGATGACGACGAAACATAGGTACATTGTATCACTGAAAAATAATGAGATTTTTGCAGAAGTAACTATGTGGGGATAAAAACTATGCAAATGAGAAATCACTTCAATAATGAAGCTGTTCCGACTATAAAATGGAGGTACTCTGAAATATGTACGCTTATATAAAAGATAAAACCCAAACTAACATCAACTTAATTTTGCAAAAGAAAAACCCATCTCGTGGTGCGACCTAATTTTTAATGACTGAAAGGAATATAAAAATGGAAGTACTCCTGCCTTAAAATGGCACGTCAGGCATAAACTTTAAAATACACACTACTCAATATTGCAAAAGAAAAACCCATCTCGTGGTGGGAGATAGGTTTTTTCTTAACTCTAAAGTTGTTGCTTAGAACGTCGGCGTTACAACGTAGCGAAGTGTCGTTTCATAGTCGTCACCCGCTTCTTGTAATGCTGAGATCTGAATCTGATATCCGATGCGTGCTGCACCGATACCTGCCGTTGATCCATCCGCTGGAGCTGTGTGCCCCATAATAGCAATTGGAGTTGTACTTCCAGAAACCCACTGGTCTGCACCAAATTGAGCAGAACGTGCAGAGATCGCCGAATCACTTGATGTTAATCCCCAGTGACCATAGGTATCAGGGTTAGCAATAAGTGCTGAAGGTCCTTGCCACGCTGCTGGTGTAGCAGTGTCAGCTCCATCAATGAATCCATCGATAGTAGCTCCTGTGGTAGAAAGTAAATCTCCTGTTTGCTGAACAGTTACGGTGTAACCATTCTTTGCGTTTGTTGCAACTGCGAGATCATGAGCAAGTGTTCGCGACGTTCCTACTGGCAATGTGCCAAATGGGAGTGTTGTCGGCGACGTGTTTGCTATTGTTGTGGTTGGGCTTGAATTTACTGTTTGACCAGAGTTAACTCCAGTAACCGTAAATGTAAGCGATGCGTCAACACTAGCTGACACAAGAACCTGATCAACAATCGCTACACGAATTTGTCCACTGTCTTGCATTGTACCTCCAATCTCAATCATATATGAACTTGTTGCTGCTGGATTTGTGATTCGATTCACTCCTCCTGCGGCATTGGTACCTATACGAATTTCAAATGGTGTATCTGATGCAACACCGTAGTCAGTTGGCGTCTCGATCGTGATAACGCTTCCTGTAACATCAATTCCCCATGTTCCTGCAGCAGATGTTGCTCCAGTAGTAGTAGAAACTGAGTTTACATAAAGATCGATATCAGTGTGAGCTACTGAACCCATGGTGAATGCACCTGGGAACGTAATAGTAAACTCTTGACCGATAGTCATACCGTTTTCTGTTTCAAATGCAATTGTATGATTTGAGACAGTACTCGGCGCTGAACTAGACAAAGTATCACTCGCGTTCGTAATTGATGCCGCTTCCGCTTGGCGGAACATTGTAGGAAGTCCAGTACTCCAGAGGAATATTGCAACTCCTAGCGTCATCGCAACAGCTTGTAGAGTTCGCACGGAATTTGCCGTGTGAATCATAGCTTTACGTTGTATTACTTGAGTATGTCGACTCTAATAAACGAGTGGTGCAAATGTTGTGCTCTTAACAACATATAAAAATGCAACCCGTGAACACGAAAGTCTCCACCTCTCTGATGTTCACTATCGAACATACTACATCTACAAGACGACGCTCGGCTGCAAGAATCGGGAATAAAAAAAATTTATTCACGACATTACTCCCCCATGTTTTGAAGAGTAACACCTCCTGTAGATGCCCATTTATTGTAACGTACTCAAAAAAAAATAATTGAAGTTATACACAAAAAATTACTCATTTTTCTTTTTTAAAAAAGAAAAATGAGTAATTTTGTGTATTAAATATATTTTAGAAATAGATTCACAAATAATTGCGATGTAATTTATTTTTAATTAACCAGTCCAGTTGAATAAGAGAATTGAAAAATCTTCAAGTCCAACTTTTCCATTTTTGTTTATATCAGCACGTGAAGTTCCACCAGGCGTACCCCACCAAAAAATAAGTACAGAAAAGTCTACAAGATTTACCTTTCCGTCAGCGTTAACGTCTGAAGATTTTGTTGGTTGCCCTTCAACACCAACAAAAATTTGAATTGCTGTTCCGTATATACTCTCTGTTTTTAAAGAACCTGTTCCAGAAATAAAGCGAGTCTTAATAGTATGCTCAGCAATAGAAATACCACTTGTATTTAACGTGTATGACCAATTTCCTGACATATCAGATGAAGTAGTGAACTTTGGACTACCTGCATCAAGCACAATTTCAACGGTGGTACTCGGGACAGTTTGACCACTGAGTGTAATAACTTCACCTGGATTTATCTGAGTTTTTGAAGCTCGTACAGTTGGAGGAATGAGAATACCATTCAGGTTTGTAACAGCGCCCTGTGTCACATCAAATGTTGTATTCACGGTCGCTGAACGAGTTCCCGCATTATCATTTGCGTAAAAACTTAAAGACGCAGTACCTGGCTCTGCTTCGGTATTAAATAAAAACTCTCCGCGACTATTAGTACGAACTGTTCCGACAGATGATCCATCAAGTAAGATAGTGACTGTTGAATTTGGGAATGCTTTTCCTTGAACAGTAATCTGTGTATCACTGAGTGCATCATCTCGCCCACCAGATGCAGAACTTCCTCCTCCGCCCGTTGATCCTCCGCCATTATCTGCAAGTTCAGCTTTACATTCTGCAGAGCAAAAATCTAGGCTTGTATTATTACCATCGTCGCATTCTTCGTCATATGCAGTTTGTAGAATTCCATCTCCGCAATACGGACCATAAAGGCATTGTGTATTACATTGTCTTCCAACAATAGTTGTACTGTACTGCCCGGTCTCACCCGGCACATCACACTCTTCCCCTGCGTTAACTAATGTATCACCACAAATACTCACCACTATAGTTGTTGTTGAGATTTGTGTTTGAGTCTGCGCCAGTGCTAAATCACCCTGAAAAACTAAAGCTATTGCACACAACACAAGCGTTCGAGCAACGGTATGTAATGCCATATAACTCATAGCATTATTACTTTTTACGAACTCTAATAAATACAAGGAAGAATGACACGAACACAAAGAGTACCGGAAGAATTACTGAGAGCTTATGCACTAGAGATAGTCCACTAAAACCAAATCCAGCAGTTTGCAAGGTTCCAAACGGAAGAATGCTTACATTAACCTCGCCAGTTAATTTAACTTCTTCTCCATTTAATATTTCAAAGCGTCCGAGGTAACTTCCTGAAGGAAGTTTTGTTGGAATCTCTGCAAAAATAGTTTCCGTCATAAAAGGATCCACTTCTGTAATCTTTCCTTTATGATGTGTTTCTTCCAAGAGCACGTTTCCTGTTCGATCATAAATCCTAAACACAACATCAGAAGGCGCAACAGGAACGTTACCGATATTTTCTAGTAACATTTCAAATCGAATTTTTCCAGGGAAATAAAGCCATCCCACTTTATGACCTTCGTTCAAATCACTAATACCGATTTTTCGAATTTTAAAATCTTTAATTTCCTTATCAATAACTGAAATATCAACATCAATCTGGGCACCGAGTGAAATACTCACTGCACCCTCTGCAACCTTATCATCTGGAGTTCCTGTTTTAATACGGATATTACCTTTGTACTGTTTAAAATCTGCATCATCAGGTACAGTAACACGAACAGTCATCGGGACCTTTTGTTCTCCTGTCGGAAGTAGAAACTCAGCACCCTCAACAATTGTGAACCAATCATTTACTCCAGGCACATCTACACTAATTGTTGCCTTTAAATCAGTAGTAGGATCGCTACGAACAAGGTATATAGTTTGTTCATAAATAGAATTTCGTGTAAGACTTACATTCGATACATACGGTGGTGTAACACCAAAACCAGCATGCACAGTTTGCATGAACATAAAGAACATCGCCAGAGTTCCCATTAATGCGCGAATATTTTTCATTACACAAATTAACGCGTTTGCGCTATCCATCAATTATCAAATACTTGTCATGTAAAAGCAAGAACCCACGCTGTATAAAGCGTGGATTCTGAAGGTCGTACTATTTTATTATTTCTACCACTCTGATGGATCGCTTGCTATAACTGTGAAGGTGTTTTCTCCCGTGTAACTACCTGCGTACGTGATGCTTGCTGGTACTCTGATTCCCCAATACGCATTAGCAGTTGCCTGTGTCGAAGTTGACGTTGACTTAGGTACGTTAATTTGGATAACAGTTGGTGTAGTTGAAGAAAGTGGTGTACCTGCTGCGTATGCAGATTGAGTAGTATTGAATACCTGCTCACTTTCAGGAATGGTAGAAGTGGCTGACGGTGCACATGGTGTAAGACCTGTATAGGTTGTACACATAGATTCACCCTGCACATCTTTATCTACTCCCACGTTACCTGTTGCTGACACTGTCGTTGTTGCGCTTAACGGATCATTTTGTTGACCTGGTTCAAGAGCTCCGTATGCAATAGTAAGTGTGTTTAGTGCAAATGCAAGTAGTGGATCAACATTTACTCCTGTAAGTGATTCTGAAAGTGTACCAACTGCAGTATCATCATCTATACCTCGAACCTGTGCCTTCCAGCTTTCTGTCGGATACTCTGTATCTGAGGCTGTTCCTCCTGTTGGATCTGCGATATACCAAAGTGGGAATGTACAGTTCCATAACATATCTTCATCAGAAGGTCCTGTACAAGTAGTAGTAGATGCTGTACATGACAAGTTCCATACTGTTGGTGCTTCACTACTTGGATAACAATAGTTAGCATTATACGGTCCTGTCACAGCACACGTAGTTGAGCCAATGCCTGAACGATATAAACTCAAATCGTAATCAGTAACCTCATCACCAGCTCCACCACCCGCAGCATCACAGCTATTATCGTCTGAAGTAACAAATGAGAGTGTAAATCCTGGCGTCTCACCCGCCTCAACTGTAAGAGCTATATCCAGTCCACCATTTACAGAAATTGTAGAGCTTGCTGTTGTTGGCGCTACGTTATTCACGGTAAGTGTTGAATCTGTTCCGTGAGCAGAACCTGCTGACTCAAAACCATGATTATCGATAACATAACCATACGCACTATAGTTTTGATCTTGTGTAGGAATGACAATTGTATATGTAGATGTTGCGTTTGCAGTCACCGCAACTGTTGATGATCCGAGTTCTGTGCCTGTACAAAGATCGGTTGTCGTGTTAAATCCTGCGGTTGCACATACTATAAGACGTACGGTATCTTGAGTTCCTGAAGAATCAGGGTCAGAAGAAGTTGTAGTAAATGTTACAGTTTGTCCTGGATTTGCTGGTGAGTTGTCAGTGAAGACAGAAAATGCTGGTCTGTGGTTTACTTCAAATGGTGAAGTGTTTGTAGCATTTGTCCCCTGCTTTGCAGTTGCATTACATCGTGGTGTACCAGCATTTCCGTCACAAATCCACGCATACCATGTGTTTGACTCTGCCCAAACATCAAGAGTTGTTGTTGCAGCAGTCGCCAATGTTCCACTGATTGTTGCTGTAGAAACGGCCCACTGAATACCCGAAGAGCAACTCGGTGCTGCGCTTGAGTTTGGTGTAGGCACTGCGTTTGTATCACAGATGAGGAGGTAGTAGTCTTCACTATTTGAGTCAGTTCCAATGGCAGTCCATGTAACAGGGTTACCCACATTTGTTGGCAGTGTTTGTGATGACTCTGTCGCTTCTATAGCGTCGGCAGTCCATGCAGGTGGAGTGTTAAGCACGGTGATTGTTGTAGTTGCAACGCTTTGAGCATCAACATGTTTAATACTTGACTCTCCAAGGTTGAATATAAAAACAATTGCGAAAACTACTAACCCAAGAAAGGTAGTGTACACAGTGATTTTACCTGCCGTACGTAAATGATCTGTGTTATATGACATAAAATAATTGAACTAGTTGTACATACATTGTACGATACGAACACAATTACTTCTACAAGTTATGCACAGTATTTGTTCTTAACAAACTACTGATTATTCGTATCGAATCGCATCGAGCGGATTGAGTAGCGAGGCACGTCGTGCTGGGAAAATACCAGTCAAATAACCCACTGCCGCAGAGAAGGTAGCGATAAACACAAGGAATGGGATCGGGAATGAGAAGAGCGCAACAGCCTTACCACCAAACTGTGACGCCGCGACATTCAACAGGATATTCACAACAAATCCCAAGGTTACCCCCATCAATATCCCCGTCACACCTCCAAGGAATCCTACGATAATTGATTCAGAAACGAAAAGAAGCTTAATATCGCGTGGTGATGCACCAATAGTGCGCATAATACCGATTTCTTTTGTACGCTCAAGAAGCGTAACGGTCATGGTGTTAAACATTCCGATTGCTGATACCAATAGTGCAATCCCTCCGAACGTCGCAAGCACTACCTGAATTCCTTGGAAAATTTTTGATGCTTGCTCTACAGTCTTTGAAAGTGCTGTAACTCGATACCCTTGTTCTATCAGTGATAGTTCTGTCGCATTCAAAAATTCGCTCGAATCTACACGCACTTGTGCACGGTCGTACTCTTCTATACCTACATAATTTCTAAGTTCAGGAAGCATCATAAGTGCATTGAGTACACCCTCCTCTTTTGTTATACCCTTTACACGATATTTTTTTTCAATATTGATTTCAGTAATAAGATCGGTTCCATCTTCTGCTGGAACTAGAATACGAAGAGAAACCTCTTGTCCAATAAACGCATCTGCATCCTCTACTCCAAAGAGCTTTAATACTGCAGGTGAAAGCATGATTTCATTCCCGTTTGCGATATCCTCTTCTAGAAATACATCTCCTGCTGAGGTTGTGATACCTGCGTATCGTAAGTATGCAGGCTCAGCACCCTGAATAAACACGTTTCCAGTAAGACCTTTATAGGTAATGAGCGCAGGATATCGTGCGAGTGGTGCTGCATCGATAATATGTTCTTGCTCTTCAAAATCTTTAATAACTTCATCGGTGATGGTGAGATTACGTGCACCCGTTGCAGACACACCCAGTGAGAGGAGTGTTTCTCCAAACACGATTTGTTCAAGAATAATTTGTTGTAGTCCAAATCCAAGACCCACCAAAATAACCACTGCCCCCGTTCCTACACCCATACCTAAAATAGTAAGCCACGTACGAAGTGGATTCGTTTTAAACATACGTGTTGAGAGTCGCGCGAGATCCGCTACTTGCATATCTCTTATAGTAATTAATTATCTCTCATATTGAAATAGCTTATGCATGGATAACTTACCCTATTTTAAGGATTAGATAGTAAGTACACATAAAAAGAGGGGCGCCAAAGGCGCCCCTCTTTTTATGTGTACTTACTTCCCAACCTTCGCAAGCTGGAGCATCAAGCGTGACTTCTTGCGTGATGCAGTGTTCTTCTTGATGATACCGCGCTTTGCTGCTTTGTCGATTGCTTTGTATGCAGTTGCCATGAGTGTCTGTGCCTCAGTAGTGTTACCTGCTTTAATGGTAGTTTTTACTGATTTTACTGCACCGTGGAGTGCGGCTTTGTGGCGTATGTTATATACGCGCTTTCGCGCTGATACGCGGATTGCCTTTTTTGCATTCTTTGTTATTGCCATATGTGGTGGGTACTATACCGTGTGTCTGGTGGTTTGGCAATATGTGCAAACATTCACTACTAAAAAACCACCATCACACATTTGTGCGATGGTGGTAGATCATTGTACGGGACCGTATGAAACAATCTCATACACAGACTCAACTCGCTTCAAGATGAGCCAATAAGGTTGCCCCTCAAGCTT
>JACCED010394824.1_pt1 | contig 15261 bp, 11 predicted proteins | sample 7455021 | NCBI WGS metagenome assembly JACCED01 (sample SAMN15323456, study PRJNA562643) | freshwater metagenome | isolation source: river surface water | place: USA:Blue River Watershed | collected 2017-08-19 | reverse complement strand
CGCAGCGGCGCGAATTGGTCGAATACCACCTCGCCTATGAATACCTGACCGAAGGTCGCTTGTCCGAAGGCTGGGACTTGTACGAGCACGGCTTCTCGCCGCTGGTGCCGCTGTCGATCGCGCGCCGTCCGGACCGGCACTTCACCGTGCCGCAGTGGGATGGCCGGCCGCTGGAGCCCGGCCAGACGCTGATGCTGTGGCGCGAGCAGGGCATAGGTGATGAACTACGCTTCCTGTCGCTGCTGCCGCTGCTGGATACCGGCGAAGGCCGTCTGATCATCGAAACCGAAGCGCGGCTGGTCGACATGCTGCAGCGTTCATTCCCGCATGCGAGCGTGCGCGTGCAGCAGATGAGCGAAGGCGATGGCGGTCAGCAGACGATGCATGACTATGACCTGCAACTGCCGATCGGTTCGCTGCCGCAGTTGCTGATGCGCGATGCCAGCGTCTATGACCGCCTCGGTGCCTGGCTGAAGGCAGCGCCGGTACAGCGTGAACGGTTCGCGCAGCGGCTGGCGGCGTTGGCGGGCAAGCGCAAGGTCGGCATCTGCTGGCGCAGCCACCAGCTGTCGGCCACGCGCAATCGCAAATACACGGCGCTAACGGATTGGCAGGACGTGCTCGCTACGCCGGATACCGTGTTCGTGAACCTGCAGTACGGCGATTGCGAAGCGGAACTGCAGGCGATGGAGCAAACGCTGGGCATCAGCATTCTTCGCTGGCCGGACGTGAACCTGAAAGACGATCTCGAGGCGGTGCTGGGCATCATGGCCAACCTGGATCTCGTGATCTCGCCATCGACGGCAGTGCTGCCGATGGCCGGGGCAATTGGGGTGCCCGCTATTTTCCTGGGACACCAGACTTGGATGCTGCTGGGCGAAAAGCACCGATATCCGTGGTTCTCGTCGGTCCAGACCATTGTTGTTCCGGCCACGGAGATGGTGAGCAGTTGTCTGAATCAGGTGCCCGCACTGATGCAACGAATACTCTGGCCTGCGCCGATCCGCAATGACAGCGTGGCCTGACCAGTCGTTGGCAGTTATTTCGGGATCATGATTTCCGCTAGCGTTTCAGCCACTCTGAGTGCGGTTTCTGGCTGCATTCCCGGATAAACAGGCAGGCTAAGCACCTCGTCGCTCATTGCTTCGGCGACCGGGAGAGATCCTGCGGGATACCCCAAAGCACAGTATGCGGGCTGGAGATGGGGGGGCTTGGGATAGTGGATCAGCGTCGATATCTGTCGTCTGGCCAATTCAGCCTGAAGGTGATCTCGCTGGCGACTCCGTATGACGTAAAGGTGCCATACCGGATCCGCCCATGACGGCACCGATGGCAGTCTTAATTCACTACCAGCGATGCGTGCCAGGTGGTCGCCATAAACGCTGGCGATATTGCGCCGCTCAGCATTCCACTGGTCCAGATGACGCAGTTTCACGCGTAGCATCGCCGCTTGCAGCGGATCCAGGCGACTGTTGATGCCTTCGATTTCGTGCTCATATTTGCGGCGCGAGCCGTAATTGCGGAGCATGCGAAGTCGCTCCATGACCTCAGGATCGTTGCTGGTGACTGCGCCGCCATCACCTAGTGCCCCCAGGTTCTTGCCCGGATAGAAGCTCCATGCGACGGCATCGCCGTGGGCACCGATCCGTCGCCCCTTGTATCGAGCGCCATGAGCCTGGGCTGCATCCTCGAGCACACGGATGCCATGCAGCGACGCGAGATTCAGAATCGGGTCAAGATCAGCGGGCTGCCCATACAGATGGACCGGGATGATCACGCGCGTTCGCGGGGTGATAGCCTTTTCAATGGCCGTTGCGGTCAGCGTGAACGTGTCTTCATCCGGGTCGACCGGAACCGGGATGGCTTTGCACTCGGTCACCGCCAGCCAGGTGGCAATGAACGTGTGGCTGGGCACAATCACCTCGTCGCCGGGTTGCACGCCAAGGGCCAGCAGCGCCAGGCGAAGGGCATCCAGCCCATTGCCGACCCCGGCGCAGTAGCGGGCCTCGCAGTATTCTGCGAATTCCTGTTCGAACGCTTCCAGCTCCGGGCCAAGTACGTAGTTACCAGAGCGCGCGACGCGCTCGAATGCAGCAGCAAGCTCGGCATGGAGCTTGTCATGAACGGCCGACAAGTCGAGAAAAGGGACGGGATCCATGCTCAGGCGGCGACGATGCGCAGGAATTCCTTGTAATCACGCACATAATCAGCTTCTTCATAGGGTGCAGAAGCGAGGACCATGCAAACCGAGCCAGAAGAGAAGTTGTCCAGGGTGCGCCACATCAAAGGGCCGACATACAGGCCGTAATAGGAGCGGTTCAAATGGAAGCGCTTCTCGCGGTAACCGTCGAACAGCACGACGTCAAAGCTGCCAGACATCGCAACGATGAACTGATGAAGGTTCTTGTGTGCATGCGATCCGCGGGTCGATCCGCCGGGTACGTCATACAGGTAATAGGATCGCTTGATATCGAAAGGAACATGTGTCATTCCTTCGATAAAGGTCAGATTTCCCTTGGCATCCGAAATTTTCGGCAGTTCAATGATCTTGCAGTCGTCGATAGGCATGAAATGTTGTTCCGTGGATGATGGGCTTCACGCAGCTGCCAGGTTGACCCACTGGCGGCTGAGGCTGGATTGCTGGATTGCGTCCATCAATTGCATGCCTTCCAGGGCGTGGCCGGCATGGAATACCTGACCGTCAGGGAAGAAGCGTGCCTTGCCCGTGGATTGATGCTCGTGCAAGGCGGTCGCGATGTCCCAGTAATAATTGGAAAGCGCTTCAATGAAGCCGGCCGGGTGACCTGCCTTGAAGCGCTGGTAGCGGTCTTCACGAGGCACCGAAAGTTCCAGGCAGCCACGGTCGTAGCTTCGCTTGTTGCCAAAACAATCGGAGAATGAAAATACCTCCGGGTTTTCCTGAACCCAGTTGATCGCGCCACGATTGCCAAAGGCCTCGATGCGCAATCCATTTCGATATCCAAGTGCGGTCTTGCTGAACCACATTTGCACATCGAGCTCATTCGTGCACTGAATCATTGCCATCACGTTGTCGGCAACGCCGGCGAAATTTCCGCTTGACCGGGTTTGCGCAACGGCAGACAGCGGACGTTCGCCAGTCAGGAAAGAGATGATCGAATGCAGGTGAACGCCCAGGTCGAGGGACACCACGGGTATCTCGGCATCGGTGCGGAGCCGCCAGTCTTGTATGCTTATCGGCTGCATATCGTGGCCGAGCCTCAGGAATCCCTCCTGAGGCATTTCCACATTCAACTGATGCAAACGCCCCAGCTTGCCGCTGCGGATGAACTCTCGTATTTCGCGCAGTATCGGGTAGCCGGTGTAATTGAAAATCACCGACAGAAAACCATTGGTTTGCCGGGTCAGATCGGCCAGTCCCCGGGACTGCTCGACATTGCTTGTCAGCGCTTTTTCGCAAATGACGGGAACGCCATGTTCCAGAAAAAGCTTTGCGTGTTCGAAATGCTGATCGGTCGGTGTCAAGATGACGACAGCGCCAATGCGGCCTTTTTCAGCGGCCAGCAATGATTCGACATCGGCATAAACGCGATCATTTGTAATGTGATATCGATCGGCAGAGGCGCGATTGATATCGTCGTAACGGCTGAAGCAGCCGGCGACGACACGAAATTTCCGATCAAGCTCGATGGCCGACAAATGCGCGGCACCGACCGCTGAATCGATACCCCCGCCAAGAAAGGCAACGTCGATGGGTTGCTGTTCAACATACACGGGTTGAATCATGCGTTCACCTTGTTTGACATGAAGAGATCGGCTTTACAGGCTGGTTCAATCGATACACGATTGCCGTAATCGCTTGCGAGATCGGGAACCACTTTTTCGGCATCGTGGATGAAGAAAATGATGCCGGCCTTGTCCGTTCGTTTTCCTGAAATGGTTTCGCCGCTCCGCTTGAGGGGAATGAATTCCATCTGGCTTACCGGAGCGTCGATACGAATGGATGCCACCAGTGCTGGATCGGCGCTTCCAATCGTATGGCGTCCTACCGGTCGCGGAGCATTCGAGGTGGCAGGCAAGCGGAATGCCTGCCCGAGATAAGGAGCGATCACGTTGTAGTGGTAAGGAAAACCCTCGGACAATTCCATTTGTCTACCATACAGATCTCCCGGGCAGCGCCGCATGCACTCGACGATTTGTATCTCGCTGCCATTCCAGAGGAACTGGGTGTGCAGCAATCCGTCTGCAAGCGATAGTTGCTCAGCCATGCGTTCAATCTCATTATGGATTTCCGCACCGGCTGCTGTAGGGAGGTTGGATGGATAGTTCGAGCAGTTCACCTGGAAAGCATTAAGCGTGCAGAATTCATCGACGAGAAATTCTCTGACGATCTTTTGATCCTGCAAAAAGCACGAGTGGCTATGGAGGCTCCCATCGAAAAACTCTTCGATGACAATTTTTCCGTTGCCCGATGCCTTGCGGGCGGAATCGATTGCACCCGACAGCGCATCCATCCCTTCCACTACCGAAACGCCTATCCCGCTGAAGGCATCATCAGGTTTCACGATCAGGCGTCGCTTCGAGGAAGCCCGCTTTTCTGCTTCGTCCATCGAATCCCACATGAGTGGCTGCGGACTTTTCAACTGTATCTTTTGGGCGAACTGCTTGAATCGCTGTTTCGTATGTATCGTCAGCGCGATCTCTTCCGGATCAAAGCCGGCAACGCCAAGGTGGCTGGCGACATGCGCGGCAGCAAGGTAAGAGTAGTCATTGCAGGTTGGAACGATGCAGTCAATTTCCAGATCCATGCAAGCTTTCAGCAGTTCATGCTTGTCTGAATAATCGATTAACAAAGAAGCATCGGCCAAAGCATGGCAGGGCTCACCCGGATCGCGTCCTGCCACAATCACGCGATATCCTTCATCTTTGAGGATTTGCAGGAATGGCAGTGCAGAAAAGCTCCCGCCGACCAGCAAGGCTGATCTATTGCGCATGGTGTCTCCGCTTTGTCGCGCTGTCAGTTGCGATGCCCATTCTCGTTTCATTTGTCGTACGTCTTGCTGGTCAGGACGGGATGAAGTAATACACCGACTCGTAAATGGATTCGGTGTAGTGCCGCAAGTACAGCTGGTAGTCCGGATTCAGCGACAGGACAAGTTCGGGTATGCGCCAAAAATGGTCTGGCTGGTGATAAGTGGCAACCGCAATCTTGGGTCTCTGCGCAGCAATCGTCTTCGCTGCGCCCCCGAGAACGTTCAGCTCATGGCCTTCGACATCAATCTTGATGAATGTAGGGCGAAGGCTGCCATACGCATCGAGCGTGTTGGTGCTGGCGTCGCCTTCGCTGTCCGGGATCAGACGAGCATTGGATCCCGAACCGTCCATCCGGTGACTTATCGTCGAGTCTGACAGGGCATCACTCATGACAGTGACATTGCTGAAGCGAGCCAGATTGGCACTGCATTTATCGCGATTATCAGCGTCCGGTTCGAACACATAGGCCCGCGAATCCCGACCTGAACGCGCCATGAAAGCCTCTGTGGTCTCTCCTTCGAAACCGCCGATGTCAAAAAATACTTCGTCAGGTGACATTCGGACGCAATCATCGAAGTATTGAGTTTCCAGACTCTCGCGGAAGTCGGCAATCATGGCCAGATTCTGGTTGAGTCGGAAGTCGATAAGCTTTGCAAAAAGCCTTTTCGATTCCATATCGGCGAGGCGTTCGCTGACCTGCTCGAATCGGTGGCGATTGCGCGCATATTCAAGATCGAAATCTTCGTTGAAGCGAATGGGCGGCAGGCCTTCCGGCGCGAGCTTGCGCAGGGAAAAATAATCGATAGCCCATACGCCCGGCCTGTCTAGTTTCGCCAGCGCCTTCAGCGGGCGTCCGGTGGCGGTGCTGATGACCAAAGAATTCTGCGGCAAGTCATCGACCGACAGCATGCGCAGGCCGTTCCATTCGGTGGCCATGGCAAATTCGTCGATAACTCCGCCAAATTCGTAGCGTTTTGCCAGGGCTTCAGCGTATCTGTTCGTCCCCAACAAGAAGCGTCGCTCTGGTGGAGCACTTCTGAATTCCCGCATGAAACTATCGGCAAAAATTTCTATCGTCGGAATCATCGGACGAAGGGGGCTGAATAGTGGCGCGTTCATGTTTTTCAGGTCTCGAGGACTTGGTCGAGCGAAGCTTTCATCGTGGATGCCACGAACTCGGCGTCGCAATCTGCGTTTCGGAATTGCTCGAGTTTTTTCCCGAGGACATTGATCAATGCCTGCTTGCGAAAAGCTGGATGCCAGCATCGCATCACAGCATTTACTTGTCTTGTCAGCTGTTTGGTTACGTCAGATCCAAATGAATCATCCATGATGGCAAGCAGTGCGATGACCTTGGGATATGCACTTACCCTGATCGTATGGCTCAGAGCATGAACGGCGAGGTTGTGGAACAAACCCCAGTCATCGACTTGTTCCGATTTCAGCAACTGCACACGCTGGAGCAGGCTGGTTCGAATGATCATTCCCTGGCCCCAGAGTGCACCTGGCTGGGTGGCGATCTTGAAGAAAAATTCCTGGCCCGACGGGGTGCCGTCGCGGCTGTATTCTTCGTTGCGAATCAAAATCCGGTCCGATGTATCCAACGGCTGATGCGCAAACAGTATTTTGTCGATGGTGGGCAGTCGCGTGCGCGCACAGGCAAACACCGCGACATCGGTCGGCTGGTTTTGCACCAGCGCCAGCGCCTCCCGAATTTCGTGAGGTGAGACAAAATCATCACCTCCAATATTCAGGCAATACTCGGCGCGAGCCTTGTCAATCAAAGTTGAACTGTTGCCGCGAGGGCCGAGGTTTCTCTCGGTGCGAAACACCTTCACATACGGATGGTCGCTGAAGTGCCTTGCAAGCCGGTCATAGGTTTCATCCGGTGAGCAATCATCTTGGATCAGTACGTGTATATCTTTGCTGGCGTAGGATTCGACATTGGCGATGATCCGATCACACAATGCGGCCTGCTGGTAGGTGATGACCAAGACCTCCAGGCTGGCTTTTGATGTTTCATTCGCACGCGTGACCTGCGATTGCTCCGGCGACACCGCAATGCCAGATTCACTCATGCGAATTTCTTCCAGCCATTGAGGGGCGATTGCTGCGAACGTATATCGGCTCTTGATCATTGCCTGAGCTTCATCAATTCGATCGCTATGGCTCGCCGGCTCCGATGCAAGGGCTTTGATTTCGTCGCTCCTCAGGGCGGCAAAGTAATTCCTGAACGGCAGGTAGGACGGTAGCAAGTCAGCCGCAACCGGCAGGCCGAGGGCAAGTGCAGTCAACAGTCGATTGGAGCTGGCGCCGCTCTTGCGCGGGTCGGCGAGGCCGGCAGGCAGCAAGCAGAAGTCGGAAATCTCGGCAGCTGCCACCATGTTATCCAGGCTCCAGGGAACGACCTGGATATCAAGGTTTGCAAGCTTTGGGTGCTCGAGGTTTTTGACGTATTCCGGCGGAAGTGGGTAGGCATTGCTCATCAGGATCAGGCGAAGCGGCTGGTCCAGAGAGAAATCGGTCAACAGATAATCGACCAGGTAAGGAAGGTTGGATGCGTGGCCGAACCACAAGGCTGTCAACGGGCCATGGTCACGAGCTTTCGGTTGCTTGAAGTCGATTTCTATCGGGTCTTCGATAATGACTTGGCGGGCAGCTACATGGCCGCTCAGATGCGCAGCCAGCGTGCTGGAACTGCAAATGACGGTATTGGCCAGCGGAAGTGCTTGGTGATAAAAGCGAGCGGCCGGACTGTTTGTCGACAGATGATGGTCGGTATAGTCGACAACGATTCGAACGCCTCTTTCGCGTGCCTCAAGCAAATGTGACAGCCAGCGTCCGGGGCGCTGCGGATCCGTGATGTAGTCGATTTTTCCGACAAAGATGACCTCTGACGTACTATTCCGGAAGCCGTCCGAGAATTCGGTCGTTATCCCATGTTCTTCAGCGGTCTGCGCACACAGAGCGGCGCGGAGGCGAATCGAGGCCAGCGAACTGTTTCTCAGGTCCTCCATCGAGGTCGCCGCGAACGGCAGCAGCCATTCAATCCTTTTCATAGTCGCTTTCTGTTGATTGTGCGGGTCATGTTGATGAACGATCACGTCGCGCAAGGCGCTCCCAGTTTTTCGAAGCCTCAGACTGGCTTGCGGCCGGTAATGCGCATGTCGCGCGGCTCGCGCAGCTTGTATTGCGCCGGTTCCTGCGCCAGGCTGTCGAGGCCGGCCTGGTGCATCACATAGGCCAGCGAGCGTGGCGTGTAACCCCAGCGATGGATCATCAGCGGGTCTTTCCACCCCGGGTCGCCATAGAAGACCCACATGCTGCGCTGGCCTTCGGGGCCGCCGAGGGCAGCGTTTTCGGGATCTTTCAGGAATTCCTGTGCGGCGCTGATCAGGTTCGGGCACTCGAGGATCATCTTGCCGCCCGGCTTGAGCACGCGCGTCCATTCCTTCAGGATGTCGACCACTTCCCATTGCCAGAAATGCTCGATCACGTGCACGGCGAGGATCTCGTCGGCGTAGTTCGATTCGAAGGCCGACAGGTCGTGCAGGTCGCAGATCACGTCCGGACGCTTGCCGGCGCGTGCCTCGACCACGTCCACGTTGACGTAGCCATCGAGGATCTTGTCGCCGCAACCGAGGTTCAGGCGCACCGGTACCGCGGCAGATGCCGGGGACGGTGCCGGCGTAGTGGCGGCGGGGGCTGCTGCAAAGGCTTGCACGTTCAGGGCTCCTGGTGTTCTGTCATTAAGGGCAGGTTGAATGGGCGCGGCGATCAAGCGGAAATCAGGCGGCGACGCGGGCCGGCAGCGCACGCTGCAGGTCGGCTTCTTCGTCCAGCCACAATTGCGCGAAATCGCAATCCATCTTGTGCTCGAACCACGGGCCGCCGAGCGTGTAGTGGATGGCCTTGAGCTTGTCGTACTGCGGCGCATACCAGCCTTCGAGGTAATTCCAGCCCTTGTCGAGCTCGCCGATTTCGCTGTCGTTCAGCCAGTTGAAGCGATGCAGGTAGGCGGGCTCGGCGGTGTTGACGACGTCGGGCGTCAGCGCGCGCACACCAGGGTGCGCGCCATTGAAGACGATGAAGGACGACCAGTTCTTGCGCGGGTACGGGTACTGGACGCAGCCGTCCATCTTCACCGTCTCTTTCGGCTGGTAGTCGTGCTTGACCACAGAGATGGCCTTGCTGGCATCGACTTCGTTCAGTACGTCGAGCACATCGGCGACGAACAGGAAATCGCAATCGACGAAGACGGACATGCCGTCGTATCCGTCTTGCGCGGCCAGTGTCGGCGTCAGGAACCGGGTCAGGCTGAATTCAGTGGCGGCGCGTGTGTCGACGGCGCGCTTGTACAGGCCTTGCTGTCGGAGTTCGGACTGGATCAGCGGGATGACCGCCACCTCGGCCGTATTGGTACGGCGCAGGATGGAATGACGGCACACTTCCCATGCGATGTCTTCGCGCGGATCCCAGCCCACATAGACTTTCAGTTTCATGTCCGACTCCTTCAAATGGATTCGGAGTCCGTTTTGCAATAAACATGCCAATACTTACGTCAATGGCGCAGGTGCGGGGCGTGCAAGGGTAGGGCATAGGTGCGCCATGGGCTGTGCAAAGCCATCGGCCGCTTCTTGCCGCTGTCCTTGCCGCAGCGGCAGCAGATTGCCGCCGTGCGACCCACCGTCAGCGGACCTCAGTCGGTGCAGGCCGCAGGGACTTGGGCCAGCATCGTGGCCGCTGCATTGACGGCAGTGGCCCAGTCACCGGGACTAGCCTGGCGCAGCAGGCGTGCCGACGGATACCAGGGGCTGGTGTCGGCGTCGAGGTGCCAGTACCAGAGCGGCGTGTGCCAGGGCAGCAGCACGATCACCGGCTTGCCAAGGGCCGCTGCCAGATGGGCCGTGGTGTTGGAGACGGTGACGACGATGTCGCAGGCCGAGATCAATGCCGCCAAGCCGTCGATGTCATGGGTGTTGTCAATGGCATCGAGATGAAGGATCTCCGTGCCCGTGGCCTGTTGCATGGCATGCCGTTCGTCGTGCGTATCGCCGTACTGCAGGTCGATGAAATCGACGCCGGACACCTGCAGAACCGGCTGCAAGGCGGCCAGCGGCAGGCTCTTGGCTGCCGCGCTGGCCGAGCGCTGGCTGGACCAGGACAGGCCGCACAGCAGCCGACCGGGCCGGGACAGCTGTTGACGCAGCACGGCCGTGCGCTGCGGGTCGGCCAGCAAGATGGGCGAACGCACCCGCGACAGCGCTGCGCGCTCGCTGCGATAGTACTGGCCGAGGCTGCCGATCAGGATCTGCGCCGCCGGTTGCGGCAGCGTGCTGCCCAGTTGTCCGAGGTCGGCGCGTGCGATACAGGTGAGTTGCGGGAACGAGCGCCGGAACAGCGGCAACAGCCGCGCTTCCGCGCACAGGATGACGGTGAGGCCCGCAGCGACCAGCTCGGCCAGCATGCCGGCATAGAACACCTGGTCGCCCAGGCCTTGTTCGGGCAGTACCAGCAGCGGGCCCGCGAGCGGCTGGCCTTGCCAGTCGGGCGCGATGCGTGGCTGCGCCGTGCCGATGCGCGCGGCATCGTCGCAGCGCCGCCGGCTTTCATACAGCGGCCAGCCTTCGGTGTACTGATGCTGGGTCAGCAGTGCGATGGCCTTGTTGTAGGCCGCGTATGCGTGGTCCGGCTGGAGCGCCAGCAGGCGGTCATAGACAGCCACGGCGCTGGCGATGTCGTTCTGTTCCTTCAGCACATTGGCCAGGTTCATCAGCGCATCGGCATTGCCGGGCTCGAGTTGCAGTGCGCGCTCGAAGGCGCGGCGCGCATCCTCCAGCCGGCCCTGCGCCTGTAGCGCATTGCCATGGTTGAAGTGGGCCAGCGCATTGCCCGGTGCAGCGGCAAGCGCCTGCGCGATCAGGCGCGCGGCATCCGCCGGACGGCCCAACTGGAATTCACTGACGCCCAGCATGTGCAGCGCATCCGGCTGGCCCGGCACCAGCTTGAGCAGCTGGCGATACAGCGCCTGCGCATCAGCGAGGGCGCCCGCCTGGTGACGCGCCATGCCTTCGCCAAACAGCGTGCGCGCCCTGGCAGCGGCAGCAGCCGTAAGCGGGCGCGTCATCGCTTGTTTCATTGCGGGCTTCACGTCGGGTATTCGTCAGGGCGTCACTGCTGGCTGGCGCGTGCGAATTCGCTCAGCGCGGCGGTCGCGGTGTTGATGACATCGGCCCAGTCGCCGGCGCGCGACTGGCGCAGCAGCACGGCGGTCGGATACCAGGGGCTGCCGCTGATGTCGCGGTGCCAGTACCAGAACAGCGCCGGGCTCTCGGGCAGCATGATCAGCACCGGTTTGCCGAGCGCAGCGGCGATATGGGCGGTCGTGTTCGATATGGTCAACACGATGTCGCAGGCAGCAATCAGGGCTGCCAGGCCGTCGATGTCGTTGAAGTTGTCGATGTCGTCGAACTTGCGCACGCTGATGCCATGGCAGTCGGCGAGGTGTTTGCGCTCTTCTGAGGTATCGCCGTACTGCAGGTCGATGAATTCCATGCCCGGCTGCACCAGCAGCTGCATCATCGTTTCCAGCGTCAGGCTTTTGTCGCGGCCGAATTCGGCATTCTTGCTGACCCATGACAGTCCCACGCGCAGCTTCGCGTTCGGGTCCAGCCGCGCGCGCAATTCGGCGCTGCGCTTTGCATCGGCCTTCAGGTAGCGCGCAGTGATGCGCGCTATGCCTTCGGCATCGCGCCGGAAAAAGCGGCCCAGGCTGCCGATGTGGATCTGCGCACCGTAGCGGCCGGTGGCGATGCAGTCTTGCACATCGATGGCCTCGGGCGAGGTGAAGTTCAGCTGTTCGAAAGAGCGTGCCAGCAAGGGCTGCAAACGGGGCTCCACGCAGACAGTGGCGCCGGGCGCGACGAGCGACAGGTCGGCCAGCATGCCAGCGTAGAAGATCTGGTCGCCGAGTCCTTGTTCGGGCACCACCAGCAGCGGACGCTCCAGCGGCTGGCCTTGCCAGGGCGGTGCCAGTTGCGGCACCGACTTCGACTGGCCCATGCGGATGGCCACGTCCCATTGGTGGCGCCACTCATAATCGTCCCAGCCGTGCGCGAAGTCGCCGGCGGCTAACAAGAGCTGGCCGCGGTTGCAGCGAGCATCGGCCGCTTGCGGATTGAGCTCCAGTGCCTGGTCATAGCAGGCGAGGGCTTGGTCGCGTTCGCCGATCGCCTTGGCGATCAGGCCGGCCAGGCTCCATGCATCCGGATATTCCGGCTGCAGTTCAAGTGCGTGTGCGACGCTGTCCGCGGCTTCCTGCCAGCGGGCGAGACGGCGCAGCGCATTGGCGCAGTTGTAGTGGGCTACGGCAGCCTTGGGCGCCAGTTTGGCCAGCTGTTCATAGGCGGCCAGCGCTTCCTGCGGACGGTTCAGCTGCATCAGCGCGCTGCCTCGATAGGAATGCGCATTCGGGTCGCGCGGCGCCAGCGCCAGCGCGCGATCGGCCGAGGCCAGCGCTTCCTCGTCGTGGCCGAGGAGGATCATCACCAGCGCGCGCTGCACCCAGGCTTGCGTCTGGCGCTCGTCCTTCGCAAGCATCGCGTCCAGCACCGCCAGTGCTTGCGCATGGCGGCCGGCGGCAATGTGCGACTGCGCCGATTGCAACGGCGATGCCGGTTCCTTGTTCAGTGCCACATCCATGTCAGGCCGACGCAGCCAGCGTCAGTGCAACCGCATCGATCACCTGGTCCCAGCTTCCGGTATCCGACTTGCGGAACAGGCGTGCCGACGGATACCAGGGTGTCGTCAGCACATGACGATGCCAGTACCAGAATTGCGCCGGCGTGTCGGGCAGCATCACGATGGTCGGCTTGCCGAGCGCAGCGGCCAGGTGGGCGGTGGTATTGGAGACGGTCAGCACGAGGTCGCAGGCATCGATCAGCGCGGCGAGGCCGTCGATGTCATCGCTGCAATTGATATCGTCGAGCTTGCCGATGTCGATGCCGTGGCGTTCGCGGCATTGCGCGCGCTCGGCACGGGTATCGCCATATTGCAGGTCGATGAAATCGATGTGCTGCATGCCGAGCACGGGCAGCAGGGCTTCCAGCGTCAGGCTCTTGTCGGCGCCGTGGTCGGCGTTCTTGCTGATCCACGACAGGCCGCAAACCAGGCGGCCATTGCCGCGATCGCCACGCATGCGCTGGCGCAGTTCGGCGCTGCGTCCCTTGTCGGCGGCAAGGAAGGGCGAGCGCACGTTGGCCAGTGCTTCGGCACTCGCGCGGTAATGAAGGCCGAGGCTGCCCAGCTGGATTTGCGCATCGTAGTCGTGCGGGTTGATTTGCGTCGCATCGATGAAGCGCAGCGAGGTGAACGAACGCTGCAGCAGCGGCACCAGGCGGCTGTCGACGCAGACGGTGGCGCCGGGCGCATCGGCGGCGAGCTCGTCGAGCATGGACGCGAAGAAGATCTGGTCGCCCAGGCCTTGTTCGGCGATCACCAGCAGCGATTCTGCGCGCTGTCCCGGCTGCCAGGTACGCACACCCAGCGAGGTGGCCGGGCCAACGAATTTTTTCCGGGTTTCCTTGCTGTCGAGGCGACGCTCGAACAATGTCCAGCCTTCGGCGAAGCGCATGTCGGACAACAACGCCAGCGCCTTGTTGTAATTGGCTTCCGGATGCGCAGGATCGATGTCCAGCGCGCAGTCATAGAGCTGCAGCGCTTCGTCGATCTGGTCGAGGTCGCGGCACAGGCCGGCGAGGTTGACCAGCGTCGGCAGGTGCTTGTTATTGATCGCGTGCGCTGCGCCATACGCATGCAGCGCATCGTCGATGTAGCCAAGGTCCGACATCAGGTTTCCGTACTGGAAATGCAGCTCGGCATTCATCGGCTCCAGCACGATGGCCGCTTCGAGGCGCGTCACGGCCTTCGAATAATCTTTCAATGCGCGAGCCGCCATCGCTGCGCCTGACAGGGCTTGCACGTAATTCGGGTTGAGGCCCACCGCGGCTTCGTATGCCTGCAGCGCCAGTGCCTGCTCGTCCATCGCCTGATAGGCCTGGCCGAGGTTGTAATGGGTATTGGCCGCCTGCGGATTGAGCTTCAGCGCCTGTTCGAGCAGTGCAGCGCAAGCCGCATAGTCTTGCTGGTCGAAGTGGGCGAGGGCGAGGATGGACATGGCCTTCGCGTCGTTAGGATGCGCGCGCAGATAAGGTTCGATCAGGCGGATGGCCATCGCGGCACGGCCAGTCTGCTTGGCCAGCAGGCCGAGCAGGTAGCCCGCTTCCGGATGATCAGGGTCTTCGTCAAGGATGGCCAGGTAGCCGGCTTCGGCGCGCTGCAGCTGGCCTTGCTGATGCCATTTCAAAGCGTCCTGGAAGCTGGTCGTTTCGATCAGCGTCGGCGCGGGAGCGCTCAGTGTGGTGAATTCAAAGGTCTGCAGAGTCGTCATGTTTTTATTCCGGCAGGTGCGTGCGGACACGCGTGCTATTGGGTGTGATGCCAATTAGCATTAAGCATGCCTGAGCCTGTCGAACCGCCGACAAGCGCAAGGCGGCAAGGTATCTGCCGCTTTAGCGGCCAGCGCTGTCCGCAGTGGCAAAGACTTGCCACCTGGCGGTTTCCATCGCGTCTGATGGACCCGATTCTCTGCGTGTTCTGAGGGCAGGGCGCGTGATTTTCAGCGAAGCGCTTGTGCCTCATCTATAGAAGTGATGTGTGCGTCACGCGTGCACGTGCTGCACTCGGCCGTCGACGAAACGTCTGGCATCGCTTTTGCTAAATACCCCCGGCAAGACCGCCCGCATCGCCTCGATGGCCACGCAGCGGCACGAATTCCATCGCAACACTTCATGTGAACAGGAGCAGAACAATGGCAAACCTCGCCCAAGTCATGATCAACCTCGCCGAGAAGGGCCAGTCCTTCAGCGCTACCGAAATGTCGCGCTTCGCGCCGGAAGAATTCCGCACCGCGATCCAGGCATTGATGGGTGAGGGTCGTGACGCCCTGGCGTATGCACTCGGCGATGCGGGCCTGGCGCTGTATCCGGAAAGCGAAGACATCCTCGCGATCACCAGCCTGCTGGCGGTGGTGCGCGAAGACTGGCCGCAAGCAGTCGACCTGCTCAAGCAGCTGATCGACATGCAGGTCGACGGCGCGACTGTCTTTACTTACTCGATGCTGATTCGTTCGCTGCGTTGCAACCTCGACCTGGCGGAAGCCTTCGAAGTCTGCGGCACCGCGCTGGCGAT
>JACCED012342708.1_pt1 | contig 15267 bp, 10 predicted proteins | sample 7455021 | NCBI WGS metagenome assembly JACCED01 (sample SAMN15323456, study PRJNA562643) | freshwater metagenome | isolation source: river surface water | place: USA:Blue River Watershed | collected 2017-08-19 | reverse complement strand
CTGATTTAAAATTTAAGACCAATCCGTATACAGAAGTTTTTGATTCTTTAGAAGGTGTGGAAAAATTTTATAAAAAATGGTCAAAAGAAAAAGACAGATTAGACTATGGTCTTGATGGTATAGTTATAAAAATTAACTCTAGGAAAATTCAGAATACTTTAGGTTTTACTGGTAAATCTCCAAGATGGGGAATTGCATATAAGTTTCCGGCAGAACAAGTCACAACCGTTGTTCTTGATATTGTATTACAAGTTGGAAGAACTGGTGTTATAACCCCCGTCGCTCATCTGAAGCCGGTTTTTGTTGCTGGTTCAACAGTTTCAAGAGCAACTCTTCATAATGAAGATGAAATAAAAAGACTAGATGTGAGAATCGGTGATACAGTTATATTACAAAAAGCCGGTGATGTAATTCCAGATATAGTACAAGTTTTGAAAGAATTAAGGACAGGAAAGGAAAAAGAATATATATTCCCTAAAAAAGTTGATGCTTGTGGTGGTGATGGAAGTATAGAGAGGATTCCAGGACAAGCTGCTTGGAGATGTGTTTACAAAAACTCTTTTGCTCAACAGAAAAGAAAGTTTTATCACTTTGTTTCAAAGAAGGCTTTTAATATAGATGGTTGCGGACCTAAAATAATAGATGTTTTGCTAGAAAATAATCTCATATCAAATTTTGATGATCTTTTTACTTTAAAAAAGGGAGATTTGCTTGCATTACCCCGTTTTGGAGAAAAGTCCGTTGATAATATTTTCGTTTCAATAGATAAAAGTAAAGAGATTTCACTAGCAAAATTTATTGTTTCACTTTCTATACCACAGGTTGGTGAAGAAACCGCCATTGATATCGCAAAACATTTTGGAACTATAGAAAAAATTAGAAAAGCAAAGATAGAAGATTTGCAGATAATAGATGGAGTTGGGGATATAGTAGGGCAATCTGTCTACGAATGGTTTACTGATAATGATAATAATAATTTGGTTAATAGATTATTAAAACATATAAAAATTGTTGAAGAAAATAAAACTAGTGAAGATAGACTATCTGGTAAAAGTTTTGTTATTACAGGAACTCTTTCTTCAATGTCTAGAGATGAAATAAAAGATAAAATTCGTATGTTGGGCGGAGAAATTTCTGAATCTATTTCTTCAAAGACTTCTTACCTAGTGGTTGGTGAAAATCCAGGGTCAAAATTAGAAAAAGCCCAAAAACTCGGTGTTAAAATACTAGATGAAAATAATTTTTTAGAGTTGATTGGATAATCTATTCTATTTCTTATATATGTGATATATTTCTAATTATGTTAGAAATCAAAGATATAGAAAAACTAGCTAAATTAGCAAGGATTAAACTTACAGATGAAGAAAAAGAAAAACTTCTTAAGGAAATAGATCCTATTTTGGGATATGTTGCGCAGTTAAAAGAAATTGTTTCTAATGTCTCTGACGAGAAAAAAGCCGGGGAACACAAAAATATTATGAGAGAAGATTCAGATAGTAATGAATCTGGTTTTTCTACTTCTTGTATAGTCCGTAATATGCCTGAATCACAAGATAATTATTTGAAGGTTAAGAAAATTTTATAAAATGATTAATTTAAAAGAATTAACAATAAGAAAGGTTCATGATTCTCTTATTAGTGGAGAATATACCTCTGTTGATTTGGCAAAAGAATATTTAGAACAAATAACGAAAAAAGATAAAGATATACACGCATATCTTGAAGTTTATTCTGATGTTATAGATCAGGCTACTAAGGCAGATGAAATGATAAAGAATGGTACCGCAACATTACTTACAGGTATTCCTATTTCTATTAAAGATAATATCTTAATAAAGGGTAGGGTAGCTAGTTCTGCTTCTAAGATGTTGGAGAATTATGTCGCTACATATGATGCGACCGTCATTGAAAAACTTAAAAAAGATGGGGTTGTTTTTATTGGTAGAACAAATATGGATGAGTTTGCTATGGGTGGTTCTACAGAAAACTCAGCTTATGGACCCACAAAAAATCCTAATGATTTAGAAAGAGTTTCTGGAGGTTCTTCTGGTGGTGCAGCAGCTTCTGTTTCTTCTGATGAGGCGTTAGTCGCTCTCGGCTCTGACACCGGTGGTTCCATAAGACAGCCAGCAAGTTTTTGTGGAATAGTTGGTCTAAAACCAACATACGGTGCTGTATCAAGATATGGTGTTATGGCCATGGGTTCTTCGCTTGATCAGATAGGTCCTTTGGGTAAAACTGTTGATGATGTAGAAATATTATTTAACGCTATAAAAGGGGAAGATAAAATGGATAGTACAACCTTACCTGATGTTGTTACTAAAGATAACTCCAGTCAAATAAAAAAACAATTTGACAGGGCAAGTAAAATTAAAATAGGTGTTCCTAGAGATTTCTTGAATGTTGGTGGAATAGATCAAGATGTATTAAATAATTTTAATGAGTCTATAGAGAAATTAAAAACATTAGGTTATGAAATAATTGATATTGAATTACCGAATCTTAAATATTCTCTAGCTGTATATTATGTGATAGTTCCAGCTGAGGTTTCTTCGAATATGGCTCGTTTTGATGGTATGAGATATGGTAGTAGAGTCTCTGGAGAAAATGGAATTGATGATTATTTCTTATCCAGACAATCTGGTCTTGGTAGAGAAGTTAGAAGAAGAATTATTCTTGGAACATATGTTTTATCTTCTGGATATTATGATGCATATTACAATAAAGCAAATATAGTTAGAGGTATAATAAAAGACGATTACAAGAAAGCTTTTGAAAAAGTTGATGTAATTATCACACCAACCGCTCCAAATGTAGCTTTTAAAATAGGAGATAAGGTTAATGATCCGTTACAAATGTATCTTGAAGATATTTTTACAGTTCCCGTAAACCTTGCTGGAGTCCCTGCAATCTCTGTTCCTTCTGGTTTTAAAGAAGTTGGTGATAAAAAAATACCAATAGGTTTACAGTTTATATCATCTCATTTAGGTGAAGATAAATTGTTTCAAGTAGGGAAGAAGTTTTTGGGTGAAAAATAATTTTTATTATTTTTATATAATGATATAATTTCTTTATGCCAACAATGGATCCATTAAGTTATTATAATATTTACGGAAGTATAACCTTTTTATTTGATTTTATAACTGGTTCTGGTGGCCCAAATAGTAAAGGATTTCAGCTACATAATAATATATCTATTTTTTTTGATAATTTACCATATTATCTAGTAAATATATTTGCTAGGTTTACTGTTTTTTCTATTTTTTTCTGTATAGCGCTTGTTGTTCTAATAATAATATATCTGATTAGGGAAAATAAAATTAGAGAAAATATTATGCAGAAGGTAATTATAAAACCTGAAGAGGTAAAAGATAAAAATATTGATCAGACTCTTGAAAATCCTAAATGGAAACTAGTTGAAGAACACATAAATTCTGATGATTCAAACAAGTGGAAGCTCGCTATTTTAGAAGCAGATATTATTTTATCGGAAATGTTAGAAAGATTTTCTTTACCAGGTGAAAGTGTGGGAGAAAAGTTAAAGGCTGTAGAACCAAGTGATTTTGATACATTAGATCAGGCGTGGGAAGCACACAAAATAAGAAACGCTATCGCACATCAAGGTTCTGATTTTATTTTAAATCAAAGAGAAGCAAAAAGAGTTATAGGTTTGTATTCTGAAGTATTTAAAGAGTTTGAAATTATTTAATTTAAATACTTGCTTTTTTCTATTTTTTCTTGTAATATAGAAGGTAGCGGGGTAGAGTAACAGTAATTCGCAAGGCTCATAACCTTGAGACATTGGTGCAAATCCAATCCCCGCAACAATAACAAAAATAACCACCATATGGTGGTTATTTTTGTTATTGGTTGATAAAATCATTAAAAATGTTATATTGTCTTTGTTGGTTTTTAAATGTCGACGTAGCTCAGATGGTTAGAGCATAGCACTCATAAAGCTAAGGTCGGTGGTTCGATTCCACCCGTCGACACAAAAGGATTGATAAAAAATGTTTTTTTTGCTATCCTTTAGTAGTTGGAAAATATGCGGTCGTAGCTCAGTTGGTTAGAGCGCTCCCCTGTCACGGGAGAGGTAGTGGGTTCAAATCCCATCGGCCGCGCAAAGTAATCACCGAAAGGTGATTTTTGTTTTGCGCGGCCGATGGGATTTGAAAGCCGGAACACACGTAGCGAAGCGAAGTTTATTTTTAGCAAAAAATAAGTGTGAGGCAGGGTCGTGACTTTGATTTTGTGACGACAAAATCAAAAGTTATGACCAAATCCCATTTAAATTTAGTTCGAGAGTTTTTATGAACGACGGTGAATAAAATATATGTGACCTAATCCCATCTGTCATTACTTGTCCCCATAGGAGATTTGAAAGGCTTTTCCTTATTGAGTCTGCGAAATGGAAAAACACCTGACTATGTAATAGCCTAATCCCATCGGCCGTGCAGAATAATCACCGAAAGGTGGTCTAATTTTATATAATAATATGTAAAAAAATATTTTTGATTTTTTACATATATTATGCTATAGATAAGTTGTAAAAATGTCACAAAAAACTTGTATTATAATACCAACTTTTAACAATGAGGATTACACCATCCGATGTTTAGATAGTATAAAAAAACATACAATAAATTATGAAGTGGTTTGGGTTGATAATGGTTCTGATCAAAAAAGTAAAGATAAAGTAAAAAAATTTATTAGAGAAAATAATATTTCTCATGAATTAATAGAAAATAGTGAAAATCTTGGTTTTGTTAAAGCTGTTAATCAAGGTATAAGAAAATCAATAGAACTATTTGCTGATTATATTGTATTACAGAATAATGATACTGAAGTTTATGAAGGCTGGTTGGATGAACTTATAAAAATATCTAGTTTTGATTCTAAAATAGGTCTCGTTGGTCCAATTTCTTCGCCATGTGATAGTTGGCAATCGGTAAAAAATATAAAAAAGTATGTTAAAACATTTGATGATATACCTGAGTATAAAAATGATTTAACTCAATATGCAAAAGAAATTAGAGAAAAATACCAAGACCAGTTTGAAATAACAGATCGAAGGCTAGCTTTTTTTTCTGTATTAATCAAAAAAGAATTAATTCTTGATGTGGGGTACTTGTCTGAAGATTTCGGTGTTGGGTTTGCTGACGATGATGATTACTCTATTCGTGCTATGAAAAAAGGATGGAAATTGTGTATTGCTAAAGGTGTCTTTGTTTTTCATAACCACAGAACAACTTTTAAGAAAATATATACAGAAGGAGAAATATTAGAAATGTTGAAAACTAATAAAAGTAAATTAATAGAAAAACACTCAAATTTTTTGGATGGTCTAGAAAAAGGAAAAAAAATTTGTTTTATTTCTCATTCTGCTGAAATGATGGGTTCAGAAAGATCGTTACTTGACCTTATTGATGGACTCATGTCCCTTGGTTTTAAGTGTACGGTTGTTATACCTAGGAATGGTTCTTTTGAAGAATCTCTTAAAGAAAGACTTATACCGTACCATATCGTTGAATATAGACAATGGATTTTAATGCCTGGAGAAGATCTAGAATATGTAAATAATAAAATAAATTTTCAATTAGAATATTTTGTTTCTGTTTTAAGAGAAATTAATCCTGATATTATATATACAAATACGTCAGTGATTAATATTGGCTCTTTGGCTGCAAAGAGACTTCTTAAACCACACATATGGCATATAAGAGAATTTGGCGAAATAGACCATGGAATGACTTTTACTTTGCCTATAGAACAGAGGTCAGAATATGTTTTTAATAATTCTGATTTTGTTATTTTTAATTCCAAGGCGGTTGAAAAATATTATTTAGGTCCCAGAATAAATAGTATAGTTGTATATAATAATGTAGATATTGATAAAACTTTTGTTAAAGATAATGACAGTATTAAATATTTTAATAATAAGGAATATTTTAAGATAGCAATTGTTGGTTCTGTTACTCCTGGTAAAAATCAAAAGGATATCATTTTAGCCACAAAAGAATTAATTAAAAAAGGTATAAAAACTGAGCTACTTATAGTTGGAGATGGTGATAGAAATTATATTAATAATATTAGAGAAATAGTTTCTAAAAATAAATTAGATAGTTATATAAGATTTTTAGGTTATATACACAGACCATATAATATTTTTTCTGAAGCAAATGTTGTCGTGTGTTGTTCTAAAAATGAGGCTTTTGGTAGGGTGATAGTTGAAGCTATGTTAATGAATAAAGTTGTTGTAGCAACAAATTCTGGAGGTGTTCCTGAAATTATTAAAGATGGTTCTACCGGTTTTCTATATAGTTCAGAAAATTATAATGAACTTTTTGAAAAGTTAAAATTTATTTTTGAGAATAAAGAAAAAATTAGAGAGGTATCAAATAATGGATATAATTTTGTAAAATCAAACTTTAATTTTTCCAATTATTCTTTAAAGATAGCTGATATAGTTATTAAAACTTTAGATAATCCATCAAATTTTCTAAAGTTACAGAAAGAAAACCTTGATTTAAAAGAAGATAATTCTCGACTTATAAGACAATTAAAAAGTAAAAATAATGAATTGTCTTGTATTTATAGCTCTGTGTCTTGGAAATTTGTTGTTTTTTTAAGAAAAACAATAGATTTTCTTTTACCATTAAAAACATTAAGAAGAAAAGCTGCTGTAAGACTATTTAAATTTTCTGAAAAAATTTTCCTTTTTTTTCTTTCAAAGTTTAAAAAAATAAAAAATAAATCTACTAATTTAGAAAAAAAAGAAGAAAAAAACAAACTTAAAAATATATATTATATTTCTAATGGAGTGAACGGTGGATCAAAAAAATACATTGATGATCTTATTAGTAATTTTAGTGGTTCACAGGTTGGTTTTTTTCAGATAAAAAGTAAGAAGGAATTATTTAGTTATAAGAAAAAGGTGAAGGATAATGATATTTTAATTTTTCAATATTTGTTTAACACAGATTTATCTTTTAAAGATGTCTTAAGGTTTAAAAAAATAACAAAAATAAAAATTATTGTACCGATTCATGATTTTTATTTTCTAGGGGATGATAAAAAAGATTTTTATAAAGTAAATCGTGGTGTATATACAAACTACTTAAATAAAAATAAAATAAATAAAGAAGTTTTATCTTTTTTAAAAGGAGTTGATATAATAATTTTCCCATCATTGTTTGTTAAAAATATTTTTGATTCTGTATATAAGTTTGATAATATTGTTTTTACAAAACATATAGATTATAAAATAATTGATTTTTTAAATATTCCTCCTATTAAGAATAATGTTATTAATATCGGTATTATTAATAACATAACAGAATATAAAGGAGCTGATTATTACTCGAGATTATTCTCGGTTAGAAAATATGGTAAATATAATATTAAGTATCATATTTTTGGTATGGTAGAAAAGAGATCGAATAATGTTTATTATCATGGTAAATATAGTGAGCAGGAGATTTTTGAATTGTTAAATAAAAATAATATACACGGTTTAGTTTTTTTGAATAAATGGGGTGAAACTTATAGTTACTCTTTAACAAAAGGTATTATTTCTGGTTTACCGATTTCTTATTCTAATATAGGTGCTTATATAGAAAGATTAAAAAATAATGATAAATTTTTTCCTATTAAAAATATTAAAAAAGACATTAAGAAGATGTTTGATTTTATTATAGAAAAAAATAATACTTCTAATACTAATAACATTATTAATTATGAAAGTGATATACCAGAGTTTTATAAAGAATTATTTTCTATTGATTATTCTAAAAAAATAGAAGAAAAATATACAGAGAACAAAAAAGTATATAAAAAGATTTTTAATATTATGGAGCCGTATGCCATATATTTTCCGCAATTTCATTTTCTAGAAGAAAATAAAGAAAGTTTTTATGATGGTTATCATGACATGATTAATCTGGAGTACGCAAAAAAAGAATTCAAATATCTTGAAACACCATTAAATAATTATTTAGGTTTTTATAATCTTAAAGAAGATAAAAATATTGTTGATAGACAGATTAGTTTGGCTAGATCATATGGTTTTAAGGGGTTCGGTATTTATTATTATTGGTTTAGTCATAATACTGTTACTCAAAATAACATGCTTATGAAAGATGTTATAGATAAATTTTTTGATCAAAAGATCGATAGTTTTGATGTGTTTTTTATATATGCTAATGAAAATTGGACAGGTAATCCGTCTTTTAATCAAAGAAAAAATAATTATATTATTAAGAATATATATACTGAGAAACAAATAATTAAAAATTTTGAAAATTTATTATTTTATTTTAAAAATGAAAATTATAAAAAAATAAACAATAAACCTGTATTTTTCATACATCATCCTTGGACAATGAGTGAAGATGAACTAAAATTATTTTTTGATATAGGTAATAAGATTATGAAAGAGAATGGTTTTGATGGACTAGAACTTTTTGTTAATGGTATGAAAGGAAATATAGATGGATATAAAAATTATTCACACCATTCTGATTATAAGAATGTTTCACTTTTTGTTGATGTTAAAAATGGGATTAAATATCTTGATTATAAAAAATATGTGAAAAGGTTTGTCCCTAATATGTTATATCGATCAAAGAATATTCATGGGGTATTTTTTAATTTTAATAATATTGTTAGATATTTTCATCACAAAGAGAGAAATAAATTCATTACTATAACTATTAATAATAATATATCTTTATTTAAAGATTTTTTGTTATTACAGTTTAAAACTTATTTTTCATCAGATAAAGTTGGAAAGATATTTTTAGTTAATTCCTGGAATGAATGGGGTGAACAAATGGCTATGGAGCCAAGTAATGAAGAGGGTTTTAAATTGCTCGATACATTTTCTGATAGTTTGATTTCTTTTTATTATAAAAATAACAATAAAATTAATAAAATATGTTCAAAGGCAAAAAATAATTGTTATATTAATACTGATAAAATTTGTGTCATATTACATCTATATTATTTAGATATGTGGGAGGATATTAAAAGTAGATTAGAAAATATACCTTATAATTTTTATCTTATAGTATCTTTGACGGAAAATATGGATAATAATGATATTACTGAAAAGATTAAAAAATATAAAGATGATGTAAAAATAATCATATTAGAAAATAAAGGTATGGATATTTTGCCTTTTTTAAAATGTTTAAGATATGTTCCATCCGATACTAAGTTTTTGTTGAAAATCCATTCAAAAAAATCAATTCTAAATCCAGCCTTTGGTGGTATGTGGTTTAACGATATAATGAATCATTTATTACTTAATAAAGAGTTGGTTAATGATATATTAAACACTATTAAATATACAAAAGTTGGTATGATTGGAGGTAGTGATATTAGTGATTTTAAATACGGGGGTATATTAAATAGTGATGACTACTATGAAGAAAAGATTGAACTAATATTTAAATTTTTTGGAGAAGGAAAGAAAAATTTTAAATGGTTTTCAGGTTCGATGTTTTGGGTTGATTATTCATTAATTAAAAAATTAAAAAATGAAGATTTCATTAATTTTTTTGAGAAAGAACAACCATCAGGTTATTTTCTTCATGGAACAATTGCACACGGTTTAGAAAGATATTTTGGAAAGCTTGTTTGTGAAAATAATAAAATTATTTCTATTAATCCTAAGAAGATATCAGTGTTGGATTATATTAGACATTTTTTAAAAAAAATAATTAGTTTATAATATGAAAATCCTTATTATTTGTAGTAAAAAGTTTTATTCTAATATTCCAGAAATAAAAAATAAGTTGGAGGCTATGGGTCATAATATTTTATTACCTAACTGTTATCTTGATCCAGGAACAGAGGATAGAGTTCGTAATCTTGGTGTAAGAGAACATTCTGACTTTAAGAGAAGAATGTTTAATCAAAGTGAAAATATTATTTCTAATATTGATTCAGTTTTAGTGCTTAATTTTAATAAAAATGGAACCGATAACTATATAGGTGGTGCCACTTTTCTTGAAATGTATGATGCCTTTCGTATGAATAAAAAGATTTATTTATATAATGATATTCCAGAGGGTATTTTAAAAGATGAAATTATTGGTTTTTCGCCGATATTAATAAAAGGGGATTTAACTAAAATATTATAATTTGCTTGTATAAATTATAGCATATATGCTATAATATACATGTAGAAGGAAGAACATTGAAAACACAATAAAGAAGATCTCTCTCCCTTTGAAACCCAAATTTGAGTTTTGAAAGGGGAGGGGTGTTCTGGTTTTAGCCAGAATCTTGCTTCGTCGAGCATGATTTAGAACCTTTCTCGTTTAATTCAATAATATATGGGAATTTTTCGAGCTTTAGGATTAGGTTTGGCTATAATTATAATTCGTTTTCTGATGCCAGAACTATTTGAAATTATAGAGGACACTCTTCTTTTGTTCTTTGGGACATTACAGAGTATTTTGTCTATGGGAGGTGATACCTTAACTGGTTCAACCTATAATCATATGACAAACGACAACATAAGCAATTTACTACCTATAAACTGGAAGTAAAACTTATGTATAAACCACTTGCTTCGGCAGGTGGTTTTTAAAAACAAAAATATTGATTAATATTTTCTGTATTGGTATACTTACTACTGTGAAAGTATTAGGTCTACCAATTAAAAATAAAATATCAAAAGAAATCTTATCTGATTTATATATCAATAAAAAATTTTCTAGCTTTAAGATTTCAAAAGAAATAGGGTGTTCTCAAAATAAGGTAAACTACTGGCTTAAGAAATATAACATTAAAAAAAGAACTATTTCAGATGCAATATATCAATTAAAAAATCCGTTGGGTGACCCGTTTTCAGTGAAGAAACCTTACACATTAAAACAGGGTATTCTCTTTGGTTTGGGTTTAGGTATTTATTGGGGAGAAGGATTAAAAAGAGGTAATGGAGGTTTAAGGTTAACCAATACAGATATTAATATGGTAATCAAATTTATCTCTTTTTTAGAGGAGTTTTTTAATATAAAAAAAGATAAACTTAGATTTAGTATTCAAATTTTTGATGATATTGTACCAAAGGAAGCTTTTAATTATTGGAAAAATGGATTGGGTGTAAAAAGAGAACAATTTTATAAAACTATAGTCTCGAAAGTGAGGGGGAGTGGAACTTATAAAAATAAATCAAAATACGGGGTTATAATTGTTTACTTTAATAATATAAAAATTAAAAAGGTAATATTAGAAATGATTGAAAAACTCTAATAAATAAGCTATTCTTTTTAAATGCCGTTGTAGCTCAGTTGGTAGAGCACGTCATTGGTGGGTCGTAACCCCCTGCCCATATAATTGGTAACTTTTATATGAATCCCGAATAACGGTTAATATCCTAATAATTATTAATAAGATTAAGGACAAGACCGTAGCGCTTTAAAAGCGCTCGAACGACTGACAAGGGTTTCCATAATTAAATGGAAAAAGATACAGTCTAGTCCTCCCGTAAGGAGAGGTGTAAACGAATGACGAGGTCACCGGTTCAATCCCGGTCAACGGCTCAGTTTTTGCCAAGGTAGCTCAGTTGGTAGAGCAGTGGTATCGTAAACCACAGGTCGCGAGTTCGATCCTCGCCCTTGGCTCATAAATTTATGGAAAACATAGAAGAAAAAATTAAGAAAATCGAAGAAGAGATGTTGTCTCCAGATTTTTGGAGTGACAAGAATCTTGCTCAGTCAAAGATAAAAGAACTTTCAGATTTAAAGTCAGAATTATCTGGTAAGGGGAAGTATGATAAAGGTGGTGCTATTTTAAATATTTTTTCTGGTGCTGGCGGTGATGATGCAGAAGATTTCTCAAGGATTTTATATGAAATGTATATTAAATATTTTGATAAGAATGGTTGGAACTATCATATTATAGATGAAAACGAAAATGATAATGGGGGATATAGAAATATAACTTTGGAAGTAAATGGAGAAAATGTTTATGGTAATTTGAAAAACGAATCTGGAGTCCATAGACTTGTGAGACTTTCTCCTTTCAATGCTAAAAATTTAAGACAGACTTCTTTCTCAATGGTTGAAATTGTCCCACAAATAGATAGAGACTCTAGTATTCAAATAAATGAAAATGAATTAAATATAGAGATGTCAAAAGCGGGAGGACCTGGAGGACAAAATGTAAACAAGAGAGAGACAGCGGTGAGAATCGTTCATATTCCGACTGGGATTTCTGTTAGGTCTACAAGTGAAAGATCTCAAGCACAAAATAAAGAAAAAGCCTTACAAATTTTGAAAGGTAAGATTTTTAATCTTAAAGAAGAAGAGAGAAAAAACAAAGAGAAAGGTTTGTATGTTAGTAAGACGACTTCAATAGAATGGGGTAATCAGATAAGATCTTATGTTTTTCATCCATATAAGATGATAAAAGATCACAGAACAAATATAGAGACTTCTAATATAGACAAGGTTTTAAATGGTTTCTTGGATGATTTTATAGAAGCAGAAAAAAGTTTGTAAAAAGTAACCTTGATGATATAATCTTACTTAAGATGATATTTTTTGATAAGGTTACAAAAGTATATTCAGGTGATTCAGTTGCTCTTGAAGAGGTTACTTTATCTATAGAGCCAAATGAATTCGTTTCTATTGTCGGTCATTCTGGTGCAGGGAAAACTACTCTTATAAAAATGCTTTTGGCTGAAGATAGGCCAACAAAAGGTTGTGTTTTTTTTGGTTCTTCAGATGTTCATAAATTTAAAAAACAGGAAATACATAATTTTAGAAGAAAAATAGGAGTTGTTTTTCAAGATTTTAGACTTTTACAAAATAAAACAGTTTATGAAAATGTTGCTTTTGCTATGGAAGTTGCAGGAAGAACAGATGAAGAAATACATTCCGATGTTCCACATGTTTTAGATTTAGTTGACCTTTCTCATAAGGCTTTTAATTTTCCCAATGAATTATCTGGCGGAGAAAGACAGAGAGTTGCTATTGCTAGAGCCATTGTTAATCAACCAGAGATAATCGTAGCAGATGAACCAACTGGTAATCTAGACCCAATAAACACTCATGAGATTATTCAGATTCTTAAAAAAATAAATGATCTAGGAACCACTATTATACTTACAACACATAATAAGGGCGTTATAGATTTACTTGGCAAAAGGGTTATTAGTATGGATAAAGGTAAAATAGTTAGGGATGATAAAGAGGGTAAATACGTAATGTAACATTAATCATAGTAATCAAAATCAATATCAATCATGTATTGGCTAAATGTAAAAAGAGTTTTTAGATCAGGTTTACAGAATTTCTTCAGAAATGGTTTTATTTCTTTGTCTTCTGTTTTGGTTATGAGTATTACATTATTTATCATGTTGTCCATGATTCTTCTTGGTGGCTTTCTAAAATATAGTTTGGATAGTGTAAAGGAGAAGGTTGATATTAATGTTTATTTTTTAACTTCTGCTTCAGAGGATGATGTGTTGTCTATTAAAAAATCCTTAGAATTATTACCAGAAGTTTCTTCTGTTGAATATGTCTCTAGAGAACAAGCTCTATCTGATTTTAAAGAGAGACATAAAGATGATGAAAGGACTTTACAAGCCATAGAAGAATTAGATGAAAATCCTTTAGGAGCTTCTGTAAATATAAAAGCAAAAGAGCCATCTCAGTATGCTGGTATAGCTGATTATCTAGAAGGTGATAGTAATTTGCTTTCTAAAGACGGTTCTAAGATTATAGATAAAATAAATTATTATCAAAATAAAATTATCATTGATAAACTTTCTAATATTGTTGATTCTGCGAATGTAATAGGTTTGTGGTTGGCTTCTATTTTTATCATCATATCTATAATAATAACTTTCAATACAATAAAGTTGATTATCTTTATGTCTAAGGATGAAATATCTGTTATGAAACTAGTTGGTGCTTCACCTAAATATGTCAAAGGACCATTTGTTGTTAGTGGAATCTTGTGTGGTTTTATATCATCTTTAATAATAATATTTCTAGGTGGTATATTCACTTTTTGGTTAAGTAGTAGATACTCAGTATATTTTTCTGGTTTCGATTTGTTTGATTATTATTTAACTAATTTCTTATCAATTATTTTGGTGATTTTTGGTTCTGGAGTTGTTTTAGGGTCTATTTCTAGTTATATGGCAGTTCAAAAGTATCTTAGAGATTAAAAAGAAAAAACCTCTTAAAGAGGTTTTTTCTTGATATTAAATGTCTTTTCTAGTATTATCGTTTTGTTACTATTTATTCTTTTTAAATGGTCTTTAAAGCTGGGAGATCGTCTAATGGTAGGACATGTCCCTCTGGAGGATAGAATCTTGGTTCGAGTCCAAGTCTCCCAGCTTTGTAGATCAGGAGAGTAGAAGTAAAAATATTTTCTAGTTTAGAACTTTATTATCTTTTAACAAAAACACTATTAGTTAAATAGTGTTTTTGTTTTTTTATGATAAAATTATTACATATAGAATGTTTTTTTATTAGGGTTGCAGTAATATCTTTTTATTAATGAATAAATATATTTTTTCAAAAAAAAGTAAGAATATTTTTTCCTTATTTTTTCTACTTTTTACATTTTTGTTTTTTGGTTTTCTGTTACTTAAGAGTAATGAGAATAATAATGTCGAAACAAAATTTGTTAAACAAGTAGAAGTATTACCAGGTCAATCTATAAAATGGATAAAAGTAGTTGATTTATCAAAAAGTAGTAATCTTATTTCTGTTCCTCAAATAGCTACAAATATAAAAGTATCTACTCAAATATCTAACAATACAAAAACAGAAGAAAATACACCAAACACGAACGAGTACAGAATAAAACTATCTAAACTATCAGAAGAAAATGGTAAGTCGGTTGAATCACTTGCTTTAGCAGATTCTATTAAAAAACAAAAAACTAGAGGATTAAAAGGTGTCTTTTATAGAACTATTTCAAAAATAGATTCTCTTTTTGCTACTGTAAATGAGACAGATTATTTACCAGAGATGACAGAAGTGAGTGTTTCTTCTCTGTTGAATAGTTCTTCTGATTATCAAAATACAAATGAACAAGTATCAACTACTACAACTATTGATAATACAGAAGGTTCAACAACTACTCTTATAGAAAATAATATAACAAATAATGGAGGAGGTTCATCAGTTAATGAAGAGAATCTTTCTGTCTCTTCTTCTACTATTACTGATACACAAATATCAACAACAACTGCTACGACAACATTATTAACTATCGAATATGAAACTCCAGCTCCTG
>JACCED010860932.1_pt1 | contig 15271 bp, 9 predicted proteins | sample 7455021 | NCBI WGS metagenome assembly JACCED01 (sample SAMN15323456, study PRJNA562643) | freshwater metagenome | isolation source: river surface water | place: USA:Blue River Watershed | collected 2017-08-19 | reverse complement strand
TTGAATTAAATATTTATTTAGTTTATAAAAATGAGTCTCATTTGGCATAATAATATCATCATTGTCTTCTCGTTTTTTCATATAAATATCTACATATTCTATTTTATCAATGTCCTCTATTTCTAAAAATATATCATTCAATACACTATCTCTATATGAATCTTCATTTGTGTTTATCATAAAACTTTTCTTTCCATCCGAATCAATTGAAATAAGTTTTTTAGTATCAGAAAAAAAATTACAATATCTTCTATAAACACCCTTTTGATATGTAATATTTGGATTTGCATATAGATAAATTCCAATTCTATCGTTATTATTCATAATAACCTTATAAGAAGACATCTCCTTAATATCATTTTTATTCTGTTTTATACTTATCAAATATAGTTTCATACATATCAAGCTCTGATTTTATATTTGATACATAATATCTCTTTATAAATTTATTATCCTCAATTAAAAAGCGATGATTATCGACCTTTTCTGATGGAACCAATTCATAAATATAAGCGCATTTATTTAATTCATTAATATTAAGTGGTCCTGTTTCTTGAATGTATGGTCTTAATTTATTGTCTTTAAATGTAATTCCACGTTTAAATTTAGTTTTTGGAAATAACGATATAAGAGAAAGCCATTTATCAGAATACCCAACTATTGTATTTGCAATTGAATCTATTTTATCTTCATATCTTTTAAAACTAGCAAAATAAACTGTATTATTTATTCCATTGTCATTTAATCTGATTGAATTTTTTATAAACTGTAAAATATCGTCATATGATTTTAATTTATAATCTCTCATCATATATATATCTCTAATTTCTTCTCGTTGTGATTTTAAAAAATTATAATCTAAATATTTTAATGGAAACTTACCATTAATTATATCATTTTTATAAGTTTCGAGATTTTTTTCTATTAAATTTTTAATATGAAGATCTGTGTTTGAATTTATAAAAAATTTATTTTTTATTTCTTCTGATAGATTTAATTTTATTCTCAAATCCATATAGAATGTTGTCATTCCTATCAAAATGATCTGAGATTTAATATTATTTAATAAAATCTTATCAATCTCTGTACTTAATCTATTTTTCCATATCTGTGATAATTGTGATAATAATAAAATTTTATTTGTAGATTGATTATATTGATTGTATATATTTGTATATTCTTTTTCAAATATAACTTTTTTAGATATATTATCAATATCAATTATTAATATATTTGTACTGATTGATTCTAATTCTTTTATAAATGATTCTTTTAGTTTATTATTAATTCCAACTATATGACATAATATCATATATTAATAATATAAAAAAATATATATTTTAATTATATAAATGGGAGTTGAATTATTAGAATCTTTATTCTGTAATAATATGAGTGGAGGTGGCAATCCAGATAGAACAGAAACAAAAGTTATGTGGGTTGTATTAATTGCGTTGATTGTACTTGTGTTATATATGTATTTCAAAAATCATAATACAAATGATAATTCAAATACTAATTCCAATAGTAATTCAAATGGTAATACTATTTCTAATGCTAACACCATTTCTAATGGAAATGGTAATGTAAGAACAGAAATTAAAACAGAAGAAATTATAGTACCTGTAAAACCAATACCAAATGTTTACCCAATGTTAAGAGAATATGATTATAGAACATATAATGATGATCTAACACCTCCAAGAAAACGCGATGATTATGATATTCCTGCACAAGTATTTTATCCAGATAAATATGGTTTATATACAAGAGGTGGACCAAATCCATTTAAAAAAATGGGATTTCTTAATAATAAGAATGCACAACCAGGAGATTCTTATAAATTTCTTACTTTAATGGGAAGACAAAAATATTATAATTCAAATACATATGAATATTATGTAGTTAGTACAAATAAAGATGAAAATATAAAATTTGATATATCTAAAAATAGAGAATTATTTACAGGAGATACAGTTAAAGTACCTCAATTAAATAATACAGAATATGAAGTTAATATAGATAAAGTACTTGAATATGAGTATAATCCTTATATCATATAAAGCTAAGGCGAATATGAGTATAATCCTTATATCATATAAAGCTAAGGCGAATATGAGTATAATCCTTATATCATATAAAGCTAAGGCGAATATGATTATAATCCTTATATCATATAGACTATTTTTTATTAAAAATACTGAATATGAGTATAATCCTTATATCATATAGACTATTTTATTTCATCAAGTAAAAATACAAAAAATTCAAATTGAAATTGTATTTCTTGTGTTTTTGAATAATCTGGGTTCAAAATATCGATATAATTAATATTATCTTTTGATTTAATTACATTATAAATTGTATAATTATATATTAATGGTTTTTTTGATAGATATGATGCTACTGCACAATGTAAGTCTAATTGTGCTCTATTTAAAACTCTTAATCTCGATGTAATCAATTCTGTTTTTAAAAATAATAGTGATGGATCTAATTCTGTACCATACATTAATATTTTTCTTATGAGAGTTGTTTCGTTTTTTTTTAAATAAGGTATCGCCCATGCCCATGTCCAAATTGAAGATATTTTATCATATAATCCTATTTTTTCCATACGTGAACGAAATAACTCTTTAAAATTAGAATCATAAAATATAATCTTATCATGTTCTAAATCTTTATTATTTATTTCAATTGAAATATAATTCACCTTACTAAATTTATTTTTATTTTTTTCTTGATTATTATCATAATATTCTAAAGAATTTTTTATAAAAGCAATATCATTTAAATTTATATTTGAATTTTTTTCTTCTTCATTTTTATCCTTATCATTATCATCTTTATTATTATTCTTTTCTATCTTTTCCATCTTATTTATAAACTTATCCATATTATATATAATATATAATATATAATATTAATTTATATTTTTTATTCCTCTTGCTAAAATATCTTTAATAGATACTGCACCGGTAACTCCCTTAAATTCTCTGTTTTTATTTTCATTAATTAATTTTAATTCAGCCTTATCACATCTTATAATTGGTGGAAATCCTCCAGATGGCATTATTATATATAAATTATAACAGAAAAAAAATAAAATTACTAAGATTTTAAATTATAGATTTAAAATGTTATAATAAAATTACTAAGATTTTAAATTATAGATTTAAAATGTTACAATAAAATCATCAATATTTGTTTCTGCAAAATCAGATTCAGTATTAGATTCAGAATCGGTATCAGAATCAGAATTATTGTGTTTATTTTCTGGTACATATTTTATCATATGATTTATATTACAACATTTTCCTGGATTTTCACAACTATATTTTACATATTCTTTATTATCTAACTGACCCACATAATTGATATATATTAATTTTTGTAAATTAGTTTTTTTATTTTTAAAGAAAAAATTTACATAATAATTATTGTCTGCATTTGTTATATAACCATTCCATATACAACATTCATCTCCAAAAATTGATTTATCTATATATTTTGTAATTCTATTTAAATCACGATAGCTTAGTTTTTTTGAATAATATACATTCTTTCTTTGCTTATCTATAAGTTCATTTAATATATTGTTTTTTACCGACATCTCGAGATAATATATATTATATCCAGAATTTATTTAAAATATAAAATCTCAATATGTGTTATATTCTGATTTTTATTTAAAATTTATTTGAAATATAAAATCTCAATATGTGTTATATTCTGATTTTTATTTAAAATTTATTTGAAATATAAAATCTCAATTACATCAGGTATTTCATTATTCATCATATATATAAATCTTATATTTATACTATTATTACGATTATCTATATATTTTTTAATTTCAGATTCTTTATTTACTTTATTATCATATTGTAGACCTTTATCAAAAATATATATTGGTTTATTTATTTCATTATATATTATTATTGGATATGTATTAATATAACTTAATATGGTTAATTCAATTATACAATTAGTATTATATGATGTCGAACTTCCAAGTTTTATTATAAAATCATCAACTGTATGTTTCTTTTTAAGATTCATATATTTTTCTAATTCTTTAACCTTATTATTATTTTTCTTATTCTTTAACCAATCAATTATTGAACCTCTAAAATAATTAGATAATTCTGTTTGTAATGGAGAATAATATCCTAAATTTTTAACTTCTGGTTCATTATATTTGTTTTTAATCCAATAGTAACCATTAACATATGCTCTAAATATTGACATATTATTAATTATAATTTTTTGTATATAATATTCTTTCATATCAATTAATGGAAATTCTTGATTCAATTGCATATAATTTCCTTCAACTGTTGTTTTAATTTTCTTTTTTCCAATTGATGGAACATTTTCTGCACCAAATAATTCAGATAATACTTTTTTAACATTACTACCAGTGCTTCTTAAAATCTTTTGATTTTCACGTATTGTATATTTACTATAATCAACTATATCTGATACATAATAATTTTCTACTTTTAATATTTCAAAAGCTTTACGATCATTAATTGCTAATTCATCACTTATTTTATTAATAAATTTAATAATATTTTCTTTTGTTAATGACATATAACATCCTGTACGAGTCCAGTGGCAATGAGGATTTAAATTACATTCATCTTTATTTTCATGTATATTACATGTTTCACGATCATTATTTACAACATATGATTTAATATCTGGTTCTTCATTTGCTATGTGAATTAATTTATCATATTTTCCACCTTTTTGAATTTCTTCTCCAGCTGCATCTTCATCAACATCAATATCAGTTTCTACATCAACCATCACATTTTGTTTTTCTATAATTTTTTTATATTTATCATATAATTTTTTATCTACTAACTTATACAAAATAAGTCTTATATTTTGTGTTTTATCATTTATTGTGTATTTTTTGGTATCAATAATTTTTTGTATTTTTACTTTTAATGATTGATTTTCTATTCTATTTAAATAATTACTAAATTCTAATCTAAATAATTCATAACTTTCCATTTGAAATGAGTCTTTATTTACATTTGTTACTCTTTCATCAACTTTAATATTTGTTTTACGTTTAATAATATCATTATCTATTTTATCAATCAATGGAGCATTTTCATATTTTAATCCAAGTTTTTCAATCTGATCAATAAGAATTTCTTCTTCTTCTATTGGAATAACATCTAATGATTTTGTTACTATTGCATTTATTTTTAATTTATTTCCATTAGAACTGTTATAATAAACCATATATGGTTTAATTTCTAAATTATTTTCTGTAAGTTTATAAATTTCATTTAGATTTTGAAATGTATCTTTAAATGATTTGATATATTTCTCAAATGATTTTACAATTTGAATATTATAAATTGAACCAGATGGTCTTGTAGGAATTAATTGATTTTGTTCTGTTACAAAAAATTTACATTTATTTCTTGTGTCTATAATTTGATATTTAGGATGAAATTTCTTGTCTAATTTTTCAAGATAAAATAATACTTCTCTGGCTGTTGGTAATGATTCTCTATGTATTACAGCATCTAAAAATGAACCTTTACAATTTTTCTGATAAAATTCAGCTATATGTTTAATTATATTATCTTGTTTTGATTCATACTTATATATTTTAGTAGCATGTGTTGTTTTTTCATTTTCATCTTTCTTTTCTACAAGTACAATTGGATAATAATTTTTACCATCCTTTAATAAAATAATATTTTCTTTATCTGGTGAAGTAAGTGAATAATAATCTTCTATATTTCCACATAATATTTCAAAATCTTCTCTTACTTTTTCTTTTTCAAATGTTTTACTTATAATAATAGATTTTTTATTGAATATTATAATATTCATTCCATTTTTATGTAATGTTCCTGGTGCACATAATATATTATGCATTAAATCATAATCTAATACAGAATTTGTTTTTATAAAATTTATAAAATTATCTTTTGGACCAAATTGACTCTTGATATCACCATTATTTAAAGATGTATATATTTGTTCTGTGTAATCTTTTTCAATAATTGATATTATTTTTTGGATTAAATTTTCAACAGAAATATTAATACATGATGCAATAGAATTTAAAAATTGATATTTATCTTGATTTGAACCATATTTAAAAAAATATCCGTTCTTTGTCTTTGAAAGATAATGTTGTTTAATATATTTGTCTTTATCAAGCATTGTATTAAAATAGAAATCTAAATATTTTGGTAACAAACCAAATCTACCGTCTTGAATTTTATTTGTATCTTGTAATATATATAATTGTTCTAATATATTCTTATCTTCATCTCTCTTTGTTAGTTCCTCTTTTTTAGTTTCTACACCTTGACAAGTCTTATAGAAATTTAATTTATTCTTATTTTGAGTTTGTGCTGGATCCTTCTTAAAACAACAAGGCATACAGTGTCCAAATGGATTTCTACATTTTGTTAAAAATCCTACATAAAAGTGTTCACCATTTTCTTCTGGGTCACATGCATAATGAATTTCATTTCCAGTTGGATTACCTTCTTCATCAAAATCAGCGAATTTTAATGTCTTTAAAACTACTTCTGTTTTTTTTCCTGATTTAGTGGATTTAACAAAAACTCTTTTTTCATATTCTCCTGTTTTCTTATTAAGTTTATACCCCTTCTTTAAAAGTTCTGACATATTTTTAGTATTGTATTGTTGGGGTCTACGTTTTTTACCATCACCACTATTTTGACAACATCTCGTCCATTGATTTTGTCCTTCCTCTGGTTTATACCCAATTCTTTCTTTATCTTTCTTTGCCATTTCTTTTACTATTTTTGCATCAGTTGTATAATTTACCAATTCCATAACCTTACTTCTACGTTTAGCAATCTTTGTAAGTTTTTTTAATTTTTCTTTTAATTCTTGTAATTCTGGTTTCTTTAAAAGATATGTTTCGGCGTATAAATATAAAAGTATATTCATAAATTGAATCATTCTATCTAATTGTTCTTTATCTCTAACACCTGATATACGTATTTTATAATTTTCTCTTTGTTTACCAATAATATCAATACTAATACCTGGTGATTTGTATTTTGGAACTGTTTCTAATTTTTTAAGAATTTTTCTTGATTTCTTTAAATATGGATATCTTTGTTTTATTTTTTGTACTTCTTCATCAGCTTTTTCTATAGTTATATTAAATTGTTTGCTTATCTCATTTATTAAAATATTATCAGTTACTTCATAGTTTCTTAAAAAGTATAATATACGTTGTTCTATTCTTGTTTGATTATCATATTTAGAAACTCTTTTATATCTTAAAAATGTACCAAATTTACTTGATTCTTCTTTTTCAACTTTACTTAAACGTTTCTTTGGGTCTATTACAAGAGCTATATATGGATAAAAATATCTTGAAAACTCAGAAAGATCATTGTGATTTATTAGATATTTTTCAGGTAATTCAAATTTTTGTATTGTATTAATAAATGCAAATTTAAATTCACTTTCATCTGGTTTTTCAAATCGATGTCTATTTTTTTCTTTATTTATTTTTTCTATTAATTCATATACATATTTATATGATAATTTTATATCTTCAATTGTTGCCATATCTTCTTCTTTCCATACTATTTTATATTCAAGTCTTCCATTTTCATTTATAGTGATGCCCATAAATCTTTCTCCAAATTTATCTTTAATCTTAAATTTTACAGTAATGCCATATGGTGTATTTTCAAACCATTTTGTCATTATATCAGAATTTTGTGAATCTTTCATAAATTCATTTACTTCAATATCATTAAATTTATATACAACATTTCCATCTATTGTCTGATATAAAATAAATGGAAACTTTTTATCTACTATAAATTCATTAAATATTCTATATAAATCTATCTTTTTTTCCATAGTCTCTTGTCTTAATTTTAAATGAATAATTGATTGAATTATATGTGTTGCTTTAAAACCTTTCTTATATTGATCTTTTAATTTTATATTTTCAACTAATGTAGTAATTTCATTCTCAATTATTAAATCATTTGATAAAGTTTCATATATATTATTCATTCTATTTACTTCAATTTTATCTTCTGGATTTGACAGATAGTCTATAATATTTTTTACTTCATCTGTTCTAATTTTTGGAAAATATATTTTTAAATATACATCTTGTATATTTTTTATTACTTCTGTATCTTTTTTATAGTTTTTTCCAAATTCATTATATATATCAATCATATATATTTCATTATTTTGTATATAATCATCATAATCAAATAAAATATTATTATCATCGTCTTCTCTTCTTATTTTTGATGTATAACGTTTTAAATTATCTCTTAATGTTTTTAAATTACCTTCTAAATCTTCATATAAACGTAAATTATTATTTGGTTCTATATCAATAGAAAGTATTTCATTACGTCTTAGCCATTTTTGTCCAATCATTACTTTTTCTACTTTATTATCATAATAATATTCTGTCCATAAATATTGTCTTGAAGGTAATAAATATGAAATTTCTCCAAATTTATCATTATTTTTTATGGATATACAAATTTTATCTTTTATTGATTTTATTGTATCATCTTTAAATAAATATTGTGATTCTATATATATCTTTTTATACACATCCTTAATATTCTCATCATATATATTTGTATCTTTTGATTTATCAAATTTAATCATTTCATCTGTTTTTTTTTCAAAAATCTTATTATCATTTAATGCTTCTTTAATAAGATCCGCTGTTTTTGTAACATTATCATCATGTTTTGCATCACTATCCTTATAAATCTGTTCAATTTCATTTAAATCTACTTCTTCATCCTCTGTTATTTCTGTTGGATCTAATTCATTATCTATCTGTATCTCTTCATCTTCATTTTCATTTTCATCTTCTTCTTTATTATGGTGTACTTCTTCATCATCTTTTACATCATCCATATGATCATCATCATATCCTCCCCTAATACCTTCATCTTCATATGAATTTAAATAATTTTCAAAACCACCCTCCAAATTAAATTCCTCATTATAATATCCTCCTTTTTGTGATTTAGGGCTAAATAATTTTTTAATATCTAGTTTTTTTGTAGTTGTATAATCATTAAAATCATCAGCTTCTTTAGAAAATTCAGCTTCTTTGATTTTTTTTTTATTTTTTTGTTCTAAATCTAATTTAATTAGTGATTCATAACTATAAATTAATTTTCTTTCCATTAATTTATGGCCTTCTATATGTTCATCATACCATTTTTGTGAATATTTTTGTATTAATTCATTTTTTAATGATTGTGTTTCTTTTATTTGATATATTGTTGTGTTTATGTGATATGAATTAAAAAATTTAACATACCATTTTGTATTATAATATTTTTCTAATTGTGAATATTCATCTTTTGTAAGATTTAATAATGTATCATAAAAATTAAGGTCTGCTATTTTAGTTAATATTTTTTTTATTGAGTTTGATATGCTTCCAACAAATATATATATTCCATATTGAATTCTTCTATTATCATTTTTATATTTCCATATTAATTTTATAGGATCATTCATTTTATATAAAATAATAAAATAAAAAATTAAAAAAAATCAAATTTAAATTTATAATGTTAGTTTTTATCTTCTATATATATTCCACAATATTCATGGGGTCCTGGTTCTATTTGAGTATATTGATTTAATTCTTCTGCAACAGTTTTCAATAATGTAAATATTTTATCAAATTTTGGTCCATGACCTTCATCTTTATATTCATATGATGGTGAAGCTATATGAGATACTTCATGTAATACTATAAAATATAAAAAGTTTTCATCATAAAAATTTAATGGATCATTCTTATGTCTAAGACATAAAATTATACTATCTCCTTTATTTATAGTCGTACTAGTATATTCATTTGGTTTTACTGTAACACTTGTTTCTGATAAATTTGTATCTATAAATCTATCAACCAATCTATCAATATATATTTCATAATCTTTATATTTATTTTTATTATCATATAAATGTTTTATTAAATATAATATTTTTTTTCTATTATATGCTAATATATTTGCTGCATTTTGTTTGTTTGATAAGTTGCGAACCATGTAATATCTATTATCTATATCTGATTTCACAAATGTCATATCTGGATTAGTTAATTTAAAATATATAATAATTATTATAAATATAATAAATATTAAAAATAATAGTCTCATTATAATAAATGGTATAAAAAAAAATTATTTTCTAGGGAATTTATATATTATGGGAAATAGTTCAAGTTCTGAATCAAAACCAAAAGGTTGTCGTAATAAAAATCAATATGGTGGAAAGAAATTATATAAAATGATGAAATCACAACCTGCTTTAACTGAGGAAAATACTATAAATTTTCATAGAAGTGATATTCAAAATACATTAAGTGATCGCAGTATAATTGAAGTTATACATCAAGAAGGATTAAGAGTTAATGCTCCATCTAGAGATAGATATTCTGGCTTAGAAACACAAAGAATTAAAAATAAAAATTCAAATATTATTGGCGGTAATAATACTAGCTCTGTTTCTATTGATGAATTAAGTGCTATTAAAAATTTATTAGTTCTTAATGGTGGTAGCTGTGGATGTGGTGAAAACACAGTTCTTAACCAAAATGGTGGATGTGGATGTAGTTCAGGTTCTGTACCCAAACTCTATGGTGGATATGATTCTGCTACATCTTCCTTTATGCCCCAAACTATGGATTTATCTGCTACATCAGTAACCGCACGAGGTAATGATTCCGCTACATCTTCCTTTATGCCACAATCTATGATGGATTTATCAGCTACATCAGTAACCGCACAAAGTTTAAATGGTGGTTCTGCTACATCATCCTTTATGCCACAGTCGATGGATTTATCTGCTACATCAGTAACCGCACGAGGTAATGATTCTGCTACATCATCATTTATGCCACAATCTATGGATTTATCTGCTACATCAGTAACCGCACAAAGTTTAAATGGTGGTTCTGTAACATCTTCCTTTATGCCACAAACTATGCAATTATCTGCTACATCAGCAACTATTAGAAATTCCGCTAATTCGGTTAATTCGGTTAATTCAGTTGAATCCGCAATGAATAGATTAAGTAAAATTGCAAACTTACAATTTGGTGGAGTTGATGAATCAGAATTAAATATTAGAGATAATTCAACATCTGAACTTATTAATGCACTTTCTTTATCATCTGATTCAAATAGAAATGCTATAAATTATTCTAATATCATTGGTGGAACATGGAATAAACAAAAAGGTGGTGAAAGTATAAATGAAGATGATATTAATGAATCATCAAGCTCAACTGAAAGTACAACAGAAAGTGTTAAAGAAACACTTAAAAGATTATCAACTGCTTCATCATCTTCCAAATCTACTAGAAGCAAAAAAGCATCTTCAACATCATCTGATGGTACTTCTGATTCATCATTAAGTATTACAAGTTCACACTCTAGCTCATCATTAAATTCTACATCATCATCAGTAACATCAAGAAAATCAAGTCCATATTCTGCTAATATTGCATCTGTTTCTGGTGGTAATATTTATCTTAATACTGAAAGCATGAGTGGTGGCAACTTTATTGATGCAAAACAATTTTATTCAAGTGAACAAGGAGATTTATACAGTTCTGATACAAATTATCTCAGACACAATATCAATAAAAGAAGATTTAAATAAATTTATATAAATTCAGATAAGATTATTCATCAATATTAAATATTAATTCTTCATTAATTTTTTTATCACATTTTGTTTGAATTTTATCAAGTCTTTTTACTACTTTTTTAATTATCTTTTTTTTAGGTTTTGTTTCATTTTTATCTAATATTTGATTGAATTCATCAATATCAAGATCTTCATTTGATTTTTTATCTGTTTCAAAATAATATCTTATTGGCATTTTACCTAATTTACGATTCTCTTCTCTAATTATATAATCATTAAATATTTTTTCTGGCTCTTCAACAATTAATTCTAAAAACTGTATACATGGTTTCATAATTTGATTTGTTATATAGAATAGATAATCTATTTTCAATTTATTTTCGACAAGATAATCAGGATGTTCAACTCGATCACCCTGTAATTGAATTGTTTTTTCATCTTCAACTTCAAAATATACATATGGAATACGATCATTTGATTCTGGTTTATTACCCGGATCTCTCTCTGCCATCCTGTCTGCAAGTACAGCATGTACAATTTTTGTTCTATCCTTGTAAGAAAACTTTAATGTTTTTGTTATAATAAATTTATCAAGTGGCATTTTTCCACATATAATTTTATTTAATAATTTTTGTGTTATACTTACTGCTCCTTTTGAATCTCTTTTATTTAAAATCTGATCAACTATGTTACCACATACAATCTTTACAACTGGTGCATTATCTCGTCTTTTTAATACAATACCCATACTTTTTTGATATGATTTTTCTGGATCTTTTTCATATAAATTTCCTACATATCTTTTCTTTGTAAGAATAATAAATGGCCAATATACTTTTTCATATTCTTGTTTTTGTGGTGGTGGCAAACTTGTCGAAATTAATAGGGATGCCCATATACCTAAAAATATTCCAATTCGTAATCCTTCTTTATTATTTATTAATTTGTTAGTTTTTTTATCTCTTATAAAAGCTTTGATAAAAACTGAATCAGTATCTCCATAAATTCCAACCAACTCGAGTGTTTTTTTATTTAAGACCTTTCTAATCACATTATAAAATTTATCAGATAATTCATCTTGTGAGGAATATCCACTATTCTCTAAAACCCAATACATTTCATTATAAAATTTATTGAATTCGTCTTCATTCTTTTCATTTAATTTTTGTAATTTCTTAATATCTATTTTAATTGGATATTCCTTTCTTTCTATATCATTATCCAATCTAATATCATTTAATAAATTGATTAGGTCTCTTATAACCTTATAAGGCAATGAATTAATTTTATTACAAAATTCTTCATATTCCTTTTCTGTTGTAATAGCAAATGCATTGATATATTCCTTATATAAGGAATTCATTTTATTAAAATTTAATAAGTTATATTCGATAGAATTACATTTAAATTTACTTTCTGGTATTTTCTTTTTGTCTACAGAACACACTGTTATAACCGTTTTTTCATCAAAATCTATCTTATGAGGATAATATTCATAAAATTCATTAAAATATTCTTTATATTTATCATACTCTCCCTTTAATGCATGATTTATAAGTTTCATAAATACTTTTTCATTAAAATATTTTGAATATTGAAGTATTTCTCTTCCTGTTGCAGTTGTAGATGCTGCTATTTGTTTTTTAAATATTGGACTTGTTGGTGCACCTGTCTGACCATACAAACTATTTGCTGTAACTTTATAAGCTAATTGTAAACCATCGAGAATTGCTATCATAAATGGATCACCCCCTTCATCTTTTAATTTTTCCATTTGTTTTTTAAATTTTTTTCGTGCAGATAATAGTTCTTGTAAAATTTCAGGTATAATACCTTTTTCTCCATTTTCTTTTTCTGCAAAAATACATTTAATTTTTTTTGTTTTATTTGGAATATTTTTTGAATCTAAATCAGAATCCTTTAGATTACATTTATAATCACTAAAATCTCTTGTTTTTTTCTTTGTCATTTGTCTTTTAACTTTCATATTTGCTTTATTTAATTCTGTTACTTTATCCATAAGTTCATCTGATTTATCAGATTTATCAGATTTATCAGATTTATCAGATTTATCAGAATTATCAGAATCATAATTTTTAGCAATCTTTACTTTTTCTGGTTCTTTTTCTTCTATTTTTGATTCATATTCTATTTCATGATAAATATAACCTTTTAAATTCAAATATTTTGGATCATTTACATACATCTCATGAGATAGATTTCTCATGATCATAGATGATGGATACAGACTTGAATAATCTAATACATATATTGGATCATAATGTACACCAGTTGTCGGTTCAAAAACTGTTGCCCCTTCATACCCTCCTGTATCTTCTTCGTCTTCATCATCTTCATATTGTTGATATTTATTTTGAATACTTCTTTCAATTACTTCTGTTACTTTTGCAGTAGTTGCGTCATCTGGCTTTGGTTTAACCTTTAATGTCTGTATCAAATGTTCTTTATCTCTGCATTTTTTAGCAACTAAACTAAAAATCTTAATACCTTGACCTCTTGAAAAGATAAATTGAAGTGGTACAGAACACACATTAGCCATACCAATATTATTTGTTAAAATTTGTAATCTTGCAATTAACTTATTACAAAGTGCACAATCCTGTATACAATATTTTGCAATAATTGATCTTTCTAATGAACCTTCATCTTGCATTCTAAAAATATCATTTGGACCAATATCATCCTTGGCATTACACCAATAAACTTTATATCCTCTATTCAAAATTTCTTCTGTCTCTATAATTCCCTCAACAGTAATCGATTTCTTTTCTAATTTAATTACTTTAAATTTCTTACCATCCATATGTTTATTTTCTGTCATTCCATCATTATAACATATCTTAATATATTGATTCAAATAGATACCATTTGTATTTTTTGTTTCAATTATTGATGTACCCCCTTTATTGTCGTTTGTAATATTAATAATTGATTCTCTTATAAAATTTGATGTAACTTCATCTAATTTATAAGATGGTAATTTATAATCACGTTGGATAACTTTCATCAAATCAAATATTACTCTTCCTTTCATATCAAAAAATTTTAATTTATTTTCTCCTAGGGCTGAACTTGAAAGGTCTTTTATAACAAATTCTGATATCTCGTTTTTTATTCTTGACATCTTTCCAAATTTTGCTGTTATTCCTAATAATTTTGCTCTTTCATTTAAATAATTAAAATCGAAACCATTAATGTTATAACCTGTGATAATATCTGGGTCTATTTTTTGAATTAATTTTGTAAAAGCAAGTAATACTTCTTTTTCTGTTTCATATGATTCTACTGTAATACCTTCTAATGGATCACAACTTCCCAATGTTATAATATGTTTATAATAACATTCATCTTCACCATATCTTGACATAGTTGCTCCAATTTGAATAACTTTATCTGTCTCTCTTTCTGGATTCGGAAAAGAACCATCACAACTTACACATTCAATATCAAAAGACATAATTGTAAAATTTTGATTATTAATTTTATCCATACTTATTAAATTTGTCCATTTACATTCTATATTTATATCTGAATATGTTTTTGGATTATCTGTCTC
>JACCED011347178.1_pt1 | contig 15272 bp, 16 predicted proteins | sample 7455021 | NCBI WGS metagenome assembly JACCED01 (sample SAMN15323456, study PRJNA562643) | freshwater metagenome | isolation source: river surface water | place: USA:Blue River Watershed | collected 2017-08-19 | reverse complement strand
GGCCGAAAGAAGTTTGGAAGCAAGACATTGAGCTGATGCAAAAGGCCGGAGTAAATCTGGTTTCGCTCGGTATTTTCTCTTGGGCAAAGATTGAGCGAAAAGATGGCGAGTACCACTTTGATTGGCTAGACGAAGCAATCTCTATGCTGCATGAAGGTGGCATTTCCGTTGACATGGCAACCGCCACAGCTTCGCCTCCGGCTTGGCTCGTCCAGGCGCACCCAGATATGCAACCGGTCAATTTCGATGGCGTTCGCCTTTCGCACGGTGGCCGACAGCACTACTGTGCTGTATCAAGGGTTTATCGAGAAAAAGCATCAGCGCTGGTTGATCATATAGCAGCTCGCTACTCATCTCATCCGGCTGTAGTGATGTGGCACATCAACAACGAATATGGCTGCCACGCACCCTATTGCTATTGCGAAAACTCGAGGATTGCCTTTATTCAATGGCTGCAGAACAAGTACTCATCGATTGAAGAGTTGAACTCGGCCTGGGGCACCGACTTTTGGTCTCAGCGCTATTACAACTGGGACGAGCTGGTTGTTCCCAAGCGAACTCCTGATGGAACCCATCCAAACCCTGGTCAGCAGATGGACTTCAAGCGCTTCACAAACGAGGCAACCCTTGACCTTTACAAAATGGAGCGGGACATCATTCGCCGCTACGACCAGAAGAATCCAATCACTACCAACTTCATGTCTATGAAGTTCACCTACGCGATGGACTACTTCAAGTGGGCAAAAGAGGTTGACTTTGTTTCAACTGATCATTACCTAGCTCAACACGATCTTCTAAACCACATCGACCTAGCTCAGCAGGCGGATTTGACTCGTGGTTTTGCTGATGGCAAGCAGTGGCTACTCATGGAGCACAGCACTTCAGCAGTGAACTGGCAACCGCGCAACTATGCAAAGACGCCAGGGCAAGAGTTTAGAAATAGTGCAAGCTTTGTTGCTCGCGGTTCGCAAGGCGTGATGTATTTCCAGTGGAGACAATCGCAAGCTGGTAGCGAAAGATTCCACTCAGCTTTGGTTCCACATGCTGGCGAAGACACCCGCGTCTATCGCGAGGTTAGTGAGCTTGGTGCTTGGTTGAAATCACATCCAGATGTAGCGAACTATCCAACTGAAGCGGCTGAAGTTGCAATTGTTTATGACTATGAGCAATTTTGGGCCCTCATGCAGGCAAACCTTCCGACCCAAGACATTAGCTATGCGGAGACTGTTGCTAAGTGGTATCGAGCAATGTGGGAAAACGGAACCAGAGTTGACTTTGTTCCAGCCGATGCATCTCTTGAGACACTCAGCAAGTACGAACTAGTTTTGATGCCCCTCGTTCACATGCTGAGTGAACAGGAAGAGAAGACCTTCCATGATTATGTCGCCGGAGGAGGAAACCTGCTCGTTTCCTACTTCACCAACATTGCTGACCGCACGCTAAGAGTTAAGTTGGGTGGCTACGGTGGAAAGTTGGTCAAAGAGTTGGCCGGAGTTTACGTCGAAGAGTTCTATCCGCTGCGTGAGGGTCAAGGATCACTTTCCAACGGCTACAAAGTTGAACTTTGGAGCGAGCTCAGTAAGAACATTTCCGCCGAAGTGATTGCCAAATTTGAGGATTGCGACGTAAATGGCTCACCAGCACTAACGGTCAAATCACATGGTGGTTCCAAGGTTTGGTATCAGGGGACTGAGTTGAAGCTAGGAAGCCAGCGTAAGTTCTTCAAGGAAATCACCAAGGAACTTGGAATCAAATCCGTCGGAGGAGAGGACACCGAGGTTATCCGCCGTGGCCCCTACCAATTCGAAATTGATCACCAAAAAAATAAGGTGAAACTAACTAAGAACTAATTAGTTTCACCTTGTTTGTGCGGGTGAAGGGACTTGAACCCCCACGCCTCGCGGCGCCAGAACCTAAATCTGGTGCGTCTGCCAATTTCGCCACACCCGCTGGGACCTAGATAGCTTAGTGGTTATTGCAGGCTGTGGAAAACCTCCTGCAGGTTCCGGCGGTGTTTGCCAATCTGGGCGACGTGCAAATAGCTCCGCTTATTGAAAGATCTAGAGAGTTAGTCCGTCAACGTGGGCTTTCACCCAAGCAGGCGGTCCAACTCGCAATTGACGAATATTCAGAGTCCTCTGATCAGGTCGTCCAGGAGCAACAGCTACTCAATCAACTCGAACTAGAGATGCTGGGTTTCGGGGCTTTACAGAAGTACCTAGATGATCCGTCAATAGAAGAAATTTGGATTAATCAACCAAATGAAATCCATTACTTCGGAAGTAGCGGTAAGCAAATTGTTGCAGTTGAGCTTTCTGAGTCAAGTATTCAGAATCTGGTTCGAAGGCTTCTGAGACACTCCAGAAGAAAGTTAGACCGGCTTACCCCTTATGTCGATGCGGATTTGCCAGATGGCTCCCGTCTGCATGTAGTAATCCCCGACATCACCCGTCAGCACTGGGCTATCAACATCAGGAAGTTTGCCAAGGTCCGTTTGTCATTGCAGGACCTGGCTGATCGAAAGACGCTTACTCCAAGCCAACATAAGTTGCTAACTGAATCAGTCCAAGCGGGTAAGAGCATTTTGGTTAGCGGCGCAACGCAAGCTGGAAAAACAACATTGCTGACCGCGCTACTAGGGGAACTGGGTCCGAGAGAGCGAATTGTTTCTTGCGAGGATACCTTTGAGATTTCCATCGACCACCCCGACTGGGTAGCTATGCAGACCAGGCCATCCTCTCCAGAAGGTGACTTTGAAATCAGTCTGCGTGAACTGGTTAAACAGTCGCTAAGAATGCGTCCTTCTCGACTAGTGATTGGTGAGGTCAGAGGGGCTGAGGCACTGGACATGCTCGTTGCCCTCAACTCAGGAATTCCTGGCCTGGGAACCATTCATGCTAGAAGCGCACTTGGAGCTGTCGAAAAACTGCTCACGCTTCCTTTACTGGCCGGTGAAAACATAACGGATCGATTCCTTCGCCTGACTATCTGTTCAGCTATAGATCTTGTCGTTCACTGCGAGCGGGATGTCGAAGGTAATCGAAGAGTCAAAGAAATTCTTGAGGTGACAGATGAAGTTCTGGCGTGAGCTTGCAAGCGCAGCTGGATTTGGACTGTTTGCCAACCAGCTACTCGCATTGGTCATTATTTGTTGCGCTTTGATTGCGCTGCTTATTTATTTTGCAACTTCCATTGCTGGTCTCGCTATCTCTATTGGTTTACTGAGCCTGGGAGTTGGACTAGAGCTACTGCGTGCTTTGGGTACTTCGCGCACCCGAGCACTCGAGCAAATCTGGCCAGCAATTTTTGACCTTTTGCGATCTGGCGCCGAAGCGGGGTTGACCAGTCACGAGCAAATCGAATATCTTTCCAAGGAAGCTCCTCTTGCAGTGCGCAGGTATTTCGAGCAGCTTTACTTAGAACTCGAACGCGGCACACCTATGCGGGAAGCACTGGCTAACTTTCAGCAGCAGGTTGGATCGCGCAGCGGCGACTTCCTTGCGTTGGTTTTGCTCATCACCTCTGAACTAGGTGGCCGGGGCGAGGCTGGTATCTGGTCCAGGGCAAGCAGTGATATTCGAACCGAGCAGCAGCTATTGGGTCAAGTTTTGGCAAAGCAAGGATGGGTCCTAGGGAGTGCAAAGCTAGCAGTCTTAGCCCCATGGCTAATTGTTTTCGTATTGCTTTCGGTACCAAGTAATCGGGAAGCATTCTCCTCTGCCACGGGATTGATGATTCTTTTGCTTGGACTTGCGCTTAGTGTCTTTGCTTATTTCTTGACTTCAATTTTGGGCCGGCTTCCAATGCCAGAGCGAGTATTCAATGTTGGCTAATCGGATCCTAAGTTCGCACACCAGTGCCCCTATGGTTGGCGGTCAACTGGCTCAGCTTGCTGCGATAGTAAAAATCCGGCGAATAAAGCCCTCACTGACTTTCGAGTATCAGGCAACTGATTTCGTTAGGGCTTTCTCCTTACTACTGAGAAACGGGGTCCCACCAGCGGTAGCGATTGCATGGCTCGCACAACGCATGGAGCTCAAGATTGGAAAAATTCTCAAAGATTCTGCGAGCGATTTAGAACTCGGGGCTGATGTAGAAGACCTTGTGCGAAGCTGGCAAGAATTATCCTCACCCATTTTTTCAGAGCTTTCTCAGAAGTTGCTAGTCTCAATCCAACGTGGAACACCAATTGCTCAGCAGCTTGATTCTCTTGTACAAACTGCCAGCAGTATTAGCGGTGTGTTGATTCTCAAAAAAGCTGGCAGCAATGAAACCAAGATGCTGGTTCCCACAATCTTCTTGATTTTGCCCATCACAGTCTTGTTTACCGTTTATCCGTCTTTGACTCTCTTGCAACTTGGAATATGAAAGGAAGAAAATGAAAAAATTATTGGTTTCTGACAATGGTGACGTGCCCGGTTGGGTCCTGATCACCCTAATGACCGCTGGTTTGGTGGTCCTAATCTGGGCGGTTGCCGGCCCAGCTCTTCAAGGTGTGTTTGATGAAGCGCTTGATCGCGTCGTCTCTTTCTGACGCGTCCGGCAACGCCGTTTTGGGGGCGATAGCAAACATCACCTACTCAACCCTGCTGACACTGAGCGTTTTGAGTTTGTCGCTCAGCGCCTATAACACTCTTCTGATTAGGGATGCGGCAATTGAAGCAGCAGCCAGAGCGGCCCTGCCCCAGGCGCCATCGCAGTTGCCGTATCTGCGAAGACTTCTCGACGATCGATTGCCAATGCTGGCAAGGTATGAGATTCAGCCGCTCGCTCTCTCTGGTCTGATCGGTTATCGAGTCAGTGCTCTCAATCCCGTCTTAGGACTTATTCAAACTCAAACAATCCAAACCGAGGTGCTAGTTGCCAAAGAAGAGCTTCCTAGTTCGCGCTGAGGGGTCTGCCTCGCTGGAGCTGGCAGCCCTGCTGGGAATACTCCTGCTGCCCCTCACTCCCATGCTACTTCTTTATTCGCAGATATTTGATGCCATCGCGGCAGAGTCGATTGCTCGGCATGCTCTAAGGGCAGCAATCCTAAGAGGTGATAGCGGCTCGCTCGATTCAGCAATTTCAGAGGCGGTGCAAACTCTTTCGAGCAGCTGGCAGAAAGAAGCACTTTTTCAATACGACTGTGGCAGATGTAGCAAAGGAGATTTGATTCTCCTAGAAATTCAAGTTGGAAATTCAATTGCAATTCAGGTGGCTGGTTTAGAGCCAAAATGAAAGAAAACGGATCAATCGCAATTTTGATTGCAACTTACCTGTCAATCATCATGCTCTCAGTAATTGGGTTTTCCAGCGTTGGGGTTGCAATACTAGCGGGCCATCGAATTCAAGGTGTGACAGACTACGCCGTCCTATACGGTCACGACAGATCTGTCCGAGCGGGGAAGCCGTCAGGTAGTCGATTAGAAATTGAAACGAGACAGTTTCTGTCACTGGCTTCATCTGCTCACCGTCTAGAAATAGTTTCAGCCGAGAGTTGGGTCGCGGGGGATAACAGCCACCTTCGAGTGTGCGCGAGGTATCGAGACCTCTTCGGCCTTCGAATTGACTCAATGGTTCTCTGTCGCGAAGCGGCCGCAAAGAGTTTTTTAGTTCTTTAGTCGATCTGGTGCATAAATAGGCAGGTACTTCCAGAACAAATAAGCACCAACAAAGTTCAACAGTCCCGTAATAGCCAGGGCGCTCGACAAGCCAATAATGGCAGTTAGAGAAGAGATCATCGCAGGCGCAACAGCAACTCCACCAGAAGTCAGAATTCTGAAAGCAGCCAGGAATTCACTTCTTGAACCGCTGGGAGCCATGTCGGCTCCGAGGATCATGTTGATTCCGGCAGACATCGCATTTGCCAGTGCAGTTACACCCGCCATGATCCAAAACGCCGTGACATCCACCACCATAAAAGAGAAGAGGTATGTGAATCCAAGCGCTAGCAAGGTTGGAACTGATGCCCAGAATTTTCCGTATTTATCCATCACAATTCCGGATAAGTAAAAGAGTGCAAAGTCGATGAAACCTGTTATTCCAAAGATGAAAGAGGTTTCAGCAGGATCGAGCGAAAGCTGAATTGCTAATAGGGGCAACCCAACCATACGAATTGTTCGACCCGCATTGATAATCGAGGAAGCCACTCCTAAAGTGATCAGTTCTTTGGAGTGTTTCTTGGCAACCTGCCAAACGTTTCCGCCCAATCCCGAGGGTGTTGCAGCAAGTTTTTGTGGTGGCACTGAAAACACGGAAACGCCAGCAAGTAGACACATCAGCGCAACCGCTAGATAACCAGCCTGAACGCCGTAGAGCGAGATGAATGCCGCGCCAATCACAGGTCCTATTGCCATGCCGCCACGAAACATTCCACCAAGCAAGGACATCGATTTCGGTCTGTGCTCTGCTGGCACCAGTTCTGCTAGAACTGAGTGTCTAGCTAATCCAAAATATGCATGACCCGCTCCAAAAGCGAGGGCAGCGATGAGGAGCGCCACATATCCCAAATTGAGAAAAGCTAAAACTCCCGCAACTACACCAAGTCCTGCACCAATCACCATGGTGTTTCGCTCACCAATTCGATTTGTGAGATGTGATGCCGGAACTTCAAACAGCAAAGTCCCCAGCATCAGCACCGCAGCTACAACCCCAGCCTCGGCTAGCGACAACCCATAGCTCACAGCAGTGACTGGCAGAATCGGCAGAAGTGCTCCCTCTGCTCCGGTAATCAACAGGGAGGGAAGATAAATCGGAGTAGCGAGACTGCGTTTTCTGAACTCGCTCATATTTTTGTTTTCTCCCGACCCAAAAGAGCTCCCGCAATAATTAAAGCCGCAGAAAGAATAAGAAGCGGTGAAAATTCTTCGCCGGTTACGGCAACCAGTAGTGCCGTTGATAGTAACGGAGTGAGAAATGACAAGAGTCCAAGTTGTTGCGGGTTGCCGTGCTTAATCGCAAAATCCCAAAAGTAGAAAGCAGCACCTAGCGGCCCAATTCCAAGCAGCACCAAAAGTGACCAATCACTCATCTCAATTGCAACTGCTGGTTCCAAGAGAAAGTGTGCACAAATCGCTAAAGCACCTGCCACAAATGCAAAGACCCCAACAGCGGCAGTTGGAAATGGCGCAGTTACCTTTGTGCCCAAGGAATAAGTCGCCCAAACAATTGCGGCAATTAGCGCGAAGAGATATCCAATTTCAAATCCACCAGTTCCTGCTCCTCCGGATAAAACAGCAACAGCAGCGCCAGTGAAACCCACGATAGCCGCCAGGATTATTCGCAGTGAAAGCCTGCTACTTCTAAGAAATAGCGGTGCAAGTACGACAATCAATAGTGGCCAAAGATAATTGACCAAATTCGCTTGAACACTTGGCGCCGTCTGCAGCGCTATAAACAAAGCCGCGTGATATCCAAAGAGTCCGTAAACACCAAGTGCCAAGGTCCTCCAGCTGACTCGGAGTTTTTTCAAATCAAACTTGGCGAGGGGGAGAGCCATTAGCGATCCAACCAAGAGACCAATTCCAGTCTTAAGAAAGGGAGGGATGTTTGGCAGCAAGGTAGCAAGGGCGGCCAAACTGGCCCATAGGACGACTGCCGCAAGGGCCGACAGTCCACTTTTCATGACTGCAGGATATCTGCTCTGGGGCGGAACTTTTCGGGTTTTGGTCTCAAAATGTTACGTAATTGAGAAGCCAGATTGGGCTCAAGGACCCCTTGCGGAATAGGCTTAGCTCATCAGCAATCAATCACAAGTTGAATGCTGGCTATATACAAGGAGAATAATGAAGAAATTCCGCTCTATCTCCCTCGTTGCAGCATCTGCTGCAGTTGCTGTCGGACTATCTGGCTGTGCATTGCCATACCAGTCCGAGATCATTGAGGGAACCTCAATCACTGTTGCTTGGAATGACATTTCTGACGAATACAACTCGGCATCTGTCACCGGTAACAACGTAAAGAACGGTCTGACTGCTTACCTAACCGGTTCTGGCTTCAGCTACTACAACGGCGACCCAGCACTTGTTAAGAACGAGGCATTCGGTACCTACGCAAAGATCAGCGATGAGCCCCTAACTGTCGAATACACCATTAACGATGGTGTTGTTTGGTCAGATGGTGTTGCAATCGACGCAGCCGACCTACTTCTTTCATGGGTAGCTGGCTTTGGTTACTTCAAGGAAGGCGATAACTACCTCTTCCAGCACGCTAACCCACGCGCTGACCTTGCAAGCAAGCTTCCAACTCTTGATGGTCGCAAGCTGACTTTTGAATACGACATTCAGTATGTGGACTGGGAGCTTCAGTTCGGTCTAGGTGTTTCGGCACACGGTACCGTTCAGATGGCTTACCCTGACCTATCTGCTGCTGACGCAAAGGCTAAGTTCATCGAAGCAGTTACCAACGGTGACACCGAATGGCTAAAGCCAGTTGCTGAGAAGTGGAACACTGGTTACCAGACCACCGGTACTCCAGACGCTCTTCAGTCACTATCCTCCGGTCCATACATCGTTGAGGAAGTTGTTGCTGACCAGTACGTAACCTTCGTATCAAACCCACTATTCGCATGGGGTCCATCACCTAAGTACGAGCGCGTAACCATTCGCGAGATTGCTGACTCAACTGCTGCTGTTCAGGCTGTTGAGAATGGTGAGGTTCAGATTGCTTCCGGTCAGCCAACCGCTGACGTTCTAGCACTTGTATCAGCTCTAACCAATGCAAACTACGCAACTGGTAACGAAGCTGCTTACGAGCACATCGACCTAACCTTCGACAACGGAGGTCCATTCGACCCAGCTTCTTACGGTGGCGACGCTGAGAAGGCACGTAAGGTCCGTCAGGCATTCTTGCTTTCGATTCCTCGCGAGCAGATTCTTGAGAACCTAATCAAGCCTTTGAACCCAAATGCTGAGCTACGTAACTCACACCTATTGATTCCTGGATCACCAAACTATGACCGCATGGTTGCCGAGAACGGCTCTAGCGTTTACACCTCTGGTGATGCAGCTGCTCGTATCGAGCAGGCTAAGGCACTTCTAGCTGAGGCTGGCGTAACCACTCCAGTTGAGGTTGGCTTCTGGTACCCACTGGGCAACGTTCGTCGTGGCCAGGAGTATGAGCTAATTGCAGCTAACGCAGCGCTTGCTGGATTCAATGTGGTTGACGAGTCTGAGCCAGACTGGCTGTTCACTGGTGCTGACATCAACCCACACGACGCAGTTATCTTCGCGTGGGCATCAACCTCTCTTGCAGTTACCGGATCTGACCAGTACCTAGGTACCGGCCAGCCTTCTAACTTCTCCGGCTACTCAAACGCAAATGTTGACCAGGCTCTGAAGGACCTGAACACTGCGCTTGACCCAGAGAAGCAGTTCGAGCTACAGCTTGCTGCTGAGAAGGAAATCTGGAACGACGCATACTCAATTACCATCTTCCAGTTCCCTGGCCTCACCTGGTGGGACAAGGGCACAGAGGGCGTAAGCATGAACCCACTGGTTCCTTACTTCTTCTGGAACTTCTGGGATTGGGCACCTGTCGCGGGCTAACCTAGACAGGTAGTGCGAAGGGGTCTCCGTCCTTTGGACGGGGGCCCCTAAGCACAATTTGAGAGGCAAAGATGCTTGGTTTTGTGGTTCGCAGACTTGCTGCGACTTTGGTGGTGCTGCTAGTTGCATCATTCATCGTCTATGTCCTGACTGCTATGTCAGGCGACCCACTTGCCGATCTTCGTGCGGCAGGAACCAGAGATGCACTGGTAAAACTTGCATCACTTGAAGAGCGACTAAATCTAGATATCCCACCTGCTCTTCGTTACTTTCTTTGGCTCGGGGGAGCAGCTGGCTGTTTGATTGGCCGCTGTGACTTGGGAATTTCTATTGCTCAAGGTGAACAACCGGTTCTCGATGCACTGTCAAGTGCCATGGGCTCGACTTTGCAGCTAGTAACTCTGGCAACAATTCTTTCAATCATCGTCGGTATCACCATCGGTATGACTACTGCTCTTCGTCAGTACTCCGGTTATGACTACACCGTCACATTTTTTGCTTTTGTTTTCTATTCGCTTCCCATTTTCTGGGTAGCAGTCCTCCTGAAGGAATTTGGAGCAATCAGATTCAATCAATTTTTAGATAATCCAGTGCTTTCGCCATTGGCAACAATTTTGATTTCTCTTGGTCTTGGGGTAATCATTTCCGGCATTGTTGGAGGTGGTCTAAAGACCAGGACACGGGTATTTGGCATTACTTTGCTGCTAAGCCTTACCGTGTTGACCCTTTCTTCGCTCACTCAGTGGCTCAAGAGTCCATCGCTAGGAATTGTTGGGGTTGTGCTGTTGACTGCGAGCCTGGCCTTCCTGATCACTATTTTGAATCGCGGACTAGATGACCGAAAGGCAGTCTGGACTGCTGTAACAGTGACAGCCATTGTTGCGGCGCTTTGGTATCCAATGCAGTTCTTGTTCTTCTTTGTGAACAACCCTCTTTCCATAATTGCGGCATTGCTGATTTTGGGCGGTATCGGGTTTGTGGTGGGCGTGTTCTTTGGCGGCGATGACAAGAAGGAAATCTCCCGACTGGGAGCAATGATCGGCTCAGCTTCTGTGCTGGTTTTGATTTTGGACCAGATGTTACTTCGCTTTGACGAATACAAGGCAGCAATCAATTTAAAGGCTGGATTTATTTCAACAATCGGTGCCGTTACTCCCTCGATTGCAAAGAATGAGGATATGTGGCTGCGAATGCTGGACAGCTTTGGCCACCTAATCTTGCCAACCATCGCTCTGATGATTGTTTCAGTTGCTGGTTACACGCGCTACTCACGCGCCTCTTTGCTGGAAGTTTTGAATCAGGACTACATTCGCACTGCAAGAGCAAAGGGACTTCCTGAGCGAACAGTGATCATGCGACATGCATTTAGAAATGCCATGATTCCGATTGCAACGATTATCACTTTTGATATTGCCGGCCTTATTGGTGGCGCAATCATTACAGAACGTGTCTTTGCTTGGCAGGGTATGGGTGCGCTTTTCAACAAGGGTTTGCAAGCAGTGGATGTGAACCTGGTGATGGGATTCTTCCTGGTCACTGGGGCCATTGCGGTTATTTTCAACATTGTGGCTGACGTGCTTTACTCGGCCCTTGATCCACGAATTCGGGTGAACTGATGGCAAAGAAACCTGTTAGCGATGAAACGCAACTAAACCGAGAAATTTCAATTGAGCAGCGCGAGACCGAGGGTCTTTCGCTGGGAACAATTGTTAGAAGAAGGTTCTTCCGTCACAAAGCAGCTGTTGCCTCCCTAATTGTTTTGTTCCTAATTGCCATGCTGGCATTCACTTCGGTTGGTGTAGTGGTGGGAGGATCAGGGAAGCTGGTCGTCAACCCTGAAACCAATCGACTCATTGTTGATGGCCTTCGAATTGAGGGCTGGTGGAAATACAACTGGTATGAGAACTATCCAGTTCTAAATGCTGGTGGTACGCCAACGCTTTCGATTTGGCCATTCCAATTCGGAGAGCACCCTTTTGGCCAGGACACATTGGGTAAGGATATCTTCGCTCGAGTCATGCGCGGCATTCAGCAATCGCTGTTGGTAATCATTTTGGTTGGAAGCATTGCCACCGTCATCGGTGTGATTGTGGGAGCAGTTTCCGGATTCTTCCGTGGCCGCCTAGACAGCCTTCTGATGAGATTCACCGATGTCATCATCATCATCCCAACCCTGGTTTTGGGTGCTGTTTTGGGAAGAACCTTTGGTGGAAATGCAGTTTCACTGGGTATTTTGCTTGGCTTAATTGCCTGGACGGGACTTGCTCGTCTGGTGAGAGCAGAGTTCCTTTCTTTGCGCGAGCGTGAATTTGTTGACGCGGCCAGAGTTGCCGGGGCTTCAAACTCAAGAATAATTTTCCGCCACATTCTGCCCAATGCCATTGGTGTGATTGTGGTCAATGCAACTCTGTTGATGTCGGCAGCAATCTTGATTGAGACTTCGCTGAGCTATCTTGGCTTTGGAATTGTGGCACCGGACATATCACTGGGTCAGATTATTTCTGAATACAACGAGGCATTCAAAACTAGACCTTGGCTGTTTTGGTATCCAGGTTTGTTCATTGTGCTAATCGCACTAGCCATCAACTTTGTTGGCGATGGTTTGCGTGATGCTTTCGATCCTAGGCAGAGGCGACTCCCACGACAGGGTGGAGCCTGGCAAGACCTAAAGAAGTTAGTAGCAGAGCGAGGTAAGAAGTGATTCTTATTCGTTCAAAAGAGCAGTACCAGAACTGCAGCTGTCAGCAAGAGCCAAAGGACGAGGCTTTTGGTGTTGAGCGACTTTCTAATCTCGCCGCCGCTGAAGCTGCCTTGCTCAAGCCTTCTTCTGATTTCGTAGGCAACAGCGCCGGAATCGGAAGTGACAAGATCACCGGGTCTAACGGTGCCGGCGACGTAGCTAGTTTCGGGCAGGTAGCTTCCATCCTCTCTGGAGGCAGTGAAAGTAGTGTGGCGGCCAGGAGCAACAGCGGAGAAGGAAACGAATCTTCCCTGCTCAGTAGTGATTTCCAAAGCCCACTTAGTGTCGATTCTTTGGATGCTGCCAAGCGGAATCTGAATTCTTCTGAGCAAATTGTTGAGAATCACAGCTTGATCCGTGACTTCCACACTCGGACGCCAGAGCAGCAGGAAACAGTTGAACCAAAGCCAGCTAGCCAGGATGGCACTTTCCAACAGGCCAGAAGTGCCGAACTCGATAACGCTAAGAGTGAGCGCCAGCAGCAAGATAGCGCCAAAAACAATGCTCAAGTTTCTGCCGAAGCGGGATCGAAATCTCATATAGCTATGACTCTAGGGGGCAAATAGATGAATGCTCCAATTATTGAAGCCAAGAACCTTGGAGTCGAGTTCTGGGTAGACGGCCAATGGGTCATGGCAGCACAAGACATTAACTTCACTGTCTCTCCAGGCGAAGTGTTGGCGGTAGTGGGTGAATCTGGTTCTGGAAAGAGCACTAGCGCTATGTCACTTCTAGGGCTTTTACCCGTCAACGGCAGAGCCAGTGGTTCGGTCCGCCTATCCGGCGAGGAGCTGATTGGGGCGGAGAAGAAGCGCCTTCGCCAAATTCGTGGTGAAGAAATCGCTGTCATTTTCCAAGAGCCAATGACAGCGCTGAACCCGGTTTACACCATCGGTTTCCAAATTTCAGAAGCTCTCAAGGTTCACTATCCAAAGATGACCAAACAGCAAGCCAAAGAGCGGGCTATTGAGCTTTTGACAATGGTGGAATTACCAGACCCTGAGAAAGCATTCAACTCTTTTCCTCACCAACTTTCGGGTGGTCAGCGCCAAAGAGCAATGATTGCTCAAAGTTTGAGCTGTGATCCAAAGCTTTTGATTGCCGATGAGCCGACTACTGCATTGGATGTGACAGTTCAGGCTGAAATTTTGGACTTGCTGAGAAATCTGAACCAGAAACTTCAGTCTGGAGTGATTTTGATTACTCACGACATGGGCGTGGTTGCAGATCTTGCCGATCGCATTTTGGTTATGAAAGACGGCCACATGGTTGAGCAGGGAACTGCTGATCAGATCTTCAATCGTCCACAGCACCCTTACACCCAGACTCTGCTTGCTTCAGTTCCAAAGCTTGGGCGCAGTGCTAGACGGTTCTTTGAAGTAGCGCCAGATGCAAAGCCAGTATTAGCACTAAAAGATGTATCAATCATTTATCCAAAACGTGGCAAAGTTCCAGCCTTCACCGCTGCCAAGAATGTCAGTTTTGAGATTTATCCAGGAGAAATTCTTGGTTTGGTGGGAGAGTCAGGCTCGGGCAAAACTACTGTTGGTAGAGCCGCAATTGGACTATTACCTGTTTCAGAGGGAAGCATCAAACTCATTGGTGAAGAAATTGCAGGAGCCACCCAAAAGCAGCTACGTGGACTGCGTCAGAGAACCGGTGTAGTTTTCCAAGATCCAGGAAGCTCACTAAACCCTCGGTTGCCAATTGGTGAGAGCATCGGGGAACCTCTTCTGCTTGCAAAGAAAGCCGAAGGCACAGCTTTAAACCAAATTGTTGAAGACTTACTTGACTCAGTAGAACTTCCAAGAAGCTATCGCAATCGCTATCCACATGAACTTTCTGGTGGGCAAAGACAGCGTGTAGGTATTGCAAGAGCAATCTCATTGAATCCTGATCTTTTGATTGCCGATGAGCCCACCAGTGCTCTCGATGTGTCTGTTCAAGCTCGCTTCTTAGATCTGTTGCTGGAGCTTCAGGACAAACTGAAGTTCGCCTGCTTGTTCATTAGCCATGACCTGGCGGTTGTTGACACTCTGGCTCATCGAATTGCGGTAATGCAGCATGGCGAGCTGGTAGAAGTGGGCGATCGAGACCAGATTCTGAATAACCCTCAGAAGGACTACACCAGGAAGTTAATTTCAGCTGTTCCGGTGCCAGACCCTGAAGAGCAGCGCCAGCGCCGCGAGGCTAGAGCGAAATCCAACTTCTAGCCCCTTAGAATTAACAAAATGCTTTTGACAAAGGTTGGTTAGACAAGTGACTTACATAATTGCCCTGCCTTGTGTCGATGTGAAGGACAAAGCCTGCATCGATGAGTGCCCGGTTGACTGCATTTATGAGGGCGATCGGATGCTCTACATCCATCCAGATGAGTGCGTGGATTGCGGCGCTTGTGAACCTGTCTGTCCCGTGGAAGCGATCTACTACGAAGACGATGTACCTCAACAGTGGAGCGAGTACTACTCGGTCAATGTGGACTTTTTCAAGGAAATTGGCTCCCCCGGAGGAGCTGCCAAGGTGGGGGCAATTGCTGGCGACCACCCAGTAGTGGCAGCCCTGCCGCCGCAAGCCAGTTAGCCACTGGCAATTTGGGGCTATTTGCCCTATTCTTGCTTCTCGGTCCGAGGCCCAATGCCAAAACCCAACAAAACAACTAAGGATTTCTCATGCCAGTGCCTAAGCGACGTAAATCACGTGCAAACATTCACGCTCGCCGTTCCCAGTGGAAAGCTGAGCCAGTTGCTTTGGTAAAGAGTGTTGAGGGCGGACGCACTGTTTACTCTCTTCCTCACCGTGCAAAGGTTGTTACCGATTCTGTTGGTACTGAGCTTTACATGGAATACAAGGGCCGCAAGGTAGCGGACGTCTAACCAAGATGGTTTCAATCGAGCTGCTAGAGCGGCTCGGAGTTGAAATAAAGCCCGAGCTAGTTGAGCTTGCGCTCACACACTCTTCCTACGCATACGAAAACCAAACTCAAAGTAACGAGCGCCTGGAATTCC
>JACCED010200028.1_pt1 | contig 15272 bp, 16 predicted proteins | sample 7455021 | NCBI WGS metagenome assembly JACCED01 (sample SAMN15323456, study PRJNA562643) | freshwater metagenome | isolation source: river surface water | place: USA:Blue River Watershed | collected 2017-08-19 | reverse complement strand
TTTTGTTTTTCCAGCGCCTGCTCCAGCAACTATCAAAAGTGGTCCATCGGTATAGAGCACAGCTTCTTTTTGTTTCTCGTTTAAAGTTTCAAGGTAATTCATGTTTTCTATTATATGCGGAATCCACACAAAAACAAAACCCTTTAAAAAGGGTTTTGTAAGGACCTCTCCAGCCACTCTAATATCTTCTGCTTCTTGGTTTAAGACATCGTTAAACCATCTATTTATTTTAATTATTTGTTAATTCTTTTTTTAAGATATTTGCTTCTTCTTTTATTATCTCGTCAAAATCTTGAACATTGTCCCTAAGGAATAAAAACAAATCTTCTTCTTTTCCGTTTTCTATAATTTCATCATATTTTGCCTGTTGTTCTTCTGTGAGGGTTGGTAAAACTCGAACTAAAACAGACTGAAATATTATTTTTGACATTCTATTTAAAAGCTCCTCTCCTTTTAATGGGTCCATTTTTTCTATTTCAAACAAATCAAACAATTCTTTTTTTGTATTATCCATGTTATTTATTTTTTAATTTATAATTTTTTTGCTTCGGCAGCTATTATTGTGGTGTAGCTACCATCAGTGTTTCTAATTGTTTTAAATTCTTTTATGGTTTCTGTGACTAAAAAGTTTTCTGTTTTACCATTGTTTAGATTTAAGAGTTCTTTTCTTGCAGATTCCAAGGCTTGGTTGTATGAGAGAGATTGGCTTTTTGATGTGTATTCCTTCACTACTCTATAGGTAGAATCATCGCTCTTATATTTTTCTGAAAAGTCTTTTTTAATATTATCTACTATTTTTGTGTTAGCTAAAGTTTCTCTGTTAAGAATTTCTGCTTCTTTTTGTTTGATGTCCTCATTTATTCTATTTTTGTAATCTTCTACGCTCTCGTTTTGTTTTGGATCATTATCTATTCCAAGACTTTCCGCCTTGTCTGAAATGTTTTTTATCTCGTCAGATCCAACCCATTCGTATTGTCTACTTTTTACTATTCCAAATAACCATGATTTGGTTTTGTCTTCTATTAATCCTGCTTTCAACAATTTGTCGATTTCTTCTTGTGGTAGGTTTTTGATTTCTTTTGAGTCCAAAACCATAGAAGCATTTTGTTTGTCTATAGAATTGTTTTTCTGTTCATTTGCTAGACTGTCTTCTTTTTTGTTATCAGTTGTATTTGCTGTGTTATTTTCTTTGTTGCCTACCCCGTTATTATTTTGGTTGCCTTCATTGTTTTCTTCTGTGTCCCTTTCTATTTTTTCTATTCTAGCAGACCCGTCTTTGTTGTAAGCTCTTTCTTTGTCAGAAATATCTTCTTTTGTATTATCTTTAGGTTCATTGCCTACATTGTTATTTTCTTGATTGTTGTTGTCTTCGTTGTTTGTGTTGTTGTCTTCATTTTGGTTTTCTAATGGGTTTTCATTTTTATTGGCGTCAAACATTTCACCATCAAATTTTTCTCCAGAAGAAAGGTTTATGTCCGTGCCATTTTCTCTATCTAGGACAACAGACCCTGTTTCTTTGTTGAAAATTATTTTGTCTCCCTCGAATAATTTTGCACTTTCTAGTTCTTCTTCTGGTGTATACATTCCATATTCTTGTGCTAGTTTGTGGGGGTCTGTTTCTAATATGTGTTTTATATTTTCTGGAATATTTTGGCTATCTTTGTATTCACCCTTCAATTTATCTTGAAGTTCTCTTATTGTTGAAATAGCACCCTGTCCTTTGTCTGCAACAGCTTCAATAGAATCTTCTGTTTTATTTTCTGTTACCACTGTTTCTTCTTTTGTTGGTGATATTCCCGTATTTTGATTTTCTGTTGTATTTTCTTGGATAGGTGTTTCTTTTTGTTGGTCAATAATTTCTGCTTGTTTTTCTGTTACGGGTGCTTCTTTTTCTGAATCAACAACCTCTGTTTTGTTTTCTGTTGTATTTTCTTGGATAGGTGTTTCTTTTTGTTGATCAACAACTTCCGTTTGTTTTTCAGGAACACTGTTGGTTTCGGTGTTTTGAGCATCTCTAACAGCCCCCATTGCTTCTAGAGACATAGTTGAGACTACTGAAGAAATAGTAAGTTTTCTAGCCCCATCAACAATCCTTCCCCAGATTCTTTGGTTTTCGTATTTTTTTAGAAGCTTTTGATATTCTCCCTCTATTTTTTTTAGTTTTTCTTCATCAAGAGTTTCTTTTGAATATTTATCAAAAAAATTTTCCTTAGCAAGTTCTTCTCTTATTTGTATTTTTTCAGAAGTAAATTTGTCTTTTATAAATTTTGAAGATATAAGACCAATGGCGCTCGCTACTCCAACAGCAGCTCCTCCTCCAGTACAAGTTGCAAGAGCTATTCCACCAAGACCAACTGTCCATGATAGTGCATTTTTTAGTTTGTTATTGTTTATTTTTTTGTTAACACCTTCAAAAAGGGTCATCATTCCTAGACCAACAGCCATTTTTCTTCCAATATAAGAAAAAGCACCACCTCCAAGAGCTGTGGCGCTCCCTATTCCTGCCTCTGCCATTTGTTCTACTGACACAGAAGATATTGCCCCTACCAAAGCAAGGTTGATAGCATTTTTTGTCATTCTTTTTATAAATCCTTTTGTTCCTTCTTCTTTGCCAAAATTTTCCCATTTATCCATAGCCTTTATTATCTTTCCTTTGAATGTTGATTTTTCAAGTTCAGATAATCGACGGTCTTCCTCAATTTTTCTGAGACTCTCTTCTAGGCTTTTTTCTTCTTTGTTTTCTTCTACTGCTTCTTCTTTGTTTTCCTCTGTATTATATTCTTCTTGTTTTTCTACTGTCACTTCTTCTTTATTTTCTTGTTCTTTGTTTTCTTCTGGTTTTTCTGTCTCGGAAGAATTATTAATAATTTCGGCTTCTTTTTCTGAGTGATCAAGGGCCTCAATTTTTTTATTAGTTTTCTTTTCTACTTCCTTAGCGAAACGACTACCGGAAGATTTTTTGAGAATCTTTTTTATTAATTCTTTTGAACCCACATTGTTTTGTTTTTCATTTATGGATTCTTCTTGGAGGTCTGTTTTAATTTTTTCCATGTTGTATTTTTTATTAATATATTTATATTAAATCAAATATTATAAAGTTTGTTTACTTATGTATATATTATAACACATAAATTATAGTAATGTCAATATATTTGTTTATCTGTAACCCTTTTTTGACCTGTGTATAACTCGGTTGACTTTGGTCTTCATCTAGGCTACCCTTAATATAGCAATGGTTTGTAAAAGGCCTTGCCTTGTTCTGAAATTCAAAAAAGCTTTATTTTTCAAGCATTTCTGAAAGATTGTAACCTTTGATGAATATTATTTAACTAGTTTTTCGCATTTTGCGGTCGTTCTAGTTTCTTTTTAGGATAATATTCACAATATTTAAATTAGTTTATTAAACCCCAAAATACAAATTTACAAGAATCAATATTTGAAACTAGTCTTGTAAATAAAATATCTTTATTTTATAAGTCTTTGTCTATAAAGGCTTTTGTCTTATTGTTTGTTTTTTCTTTGGTTTTAGGTTTTCCTAAGCCCGCAAATGCTGATATTTTATCAGCTATTTTTGGTTCTTCTGCTACAGCTGAAGAAAATGCAACAAAAGAAGATTCTTCAAACCACAATTCTCAGACAATTCCCCTTTTGGAGACATCAACAAACCCAGATTTAAAAAATACTTCAGAAGAAAACTTGGTAATTGTTCAAGATGACTCTTTTATATACAACCATGGTTTGTCTTTTATGTCGGATTCTTTTGAAAAAAGTTCTATTTCAGACAAGATGTATGTTTATACTGTTAAAAAAGGAGATACTCTTTCTGAGATAGCCGAGCTATTTGATGTTTCTATAAATACAATAAAATGGGAAAACAATATTTCTGGACAAGGTATTTCTGTTGGTCAAAAATTAAACATTCTACCTGTTACTGGTGTTAGACATACAGTAAAATCGGGAGATACTATTTCAAAAATAGCAGACAAGTACGAAGCAGAAGAAGAAGATGTTTTTGTTTTCAATGGTATAGATAAGAATGAAAAATTAAAACAAGGAGATATTTTATTCGTTCCAAACGGTATTATCAAGCAAGTTGCCGTAAAAACAGGAACAAGTAAAAATCCATCTTCTGGTTCTAGGGTTGTAAATGTAAAAGTTCAAAGTGGCTATTATCTAAGACCTGTGGCTGGAATAGTGACTTCTCCTTATGGTGCTAGAAAGTCTGGTTATCACTATGGTGTTGATATTGGAAATAAGGTGGGCACTGCTGTTGTGGCTGCAGCCTCAGGAAATGTTATAAAAGTTGTTAGTGGTTGTAGAGAGGGTGTCATAAGTTGTGGCGGAAGATATGGAAATTATATTGTCATAGAACACTCCAATGGCACAAAAACAATTTATGCACACTTAAATTCTGTTGGAGTATCTGTGGGCGACAATGTTTCTCAGGGAGAGGTTATCGGAGGTCTTGGTAATACAGGAAGATCTTCTGGTCCGCACTTACACTTTGAAATAGAAAATGCTAGTGGTTCAAAAATGCGTCCTCCTTTTTAAAATAAATCAAAACACCCCCATCAGGGGTGTTTTAATTTTGGCTAAGAAATTTCTCTTGGTCTGTATTGTAGGGCTTCAAGAATGTGGTTGGCTTTTATGTCTTTGCTTGCTTCAAGGTCGGCTATTGTTCGAGCTAGTTTTATTGTTCTATGATAGGCTCTTGCAGAGAGTTGTAATCTTTCGGCACTTTGATTTAATATTTTTCTAATGTCCTCGCTAAGAGGGGCATAAATATTTAAATCTTTAACATTCATTTCGCTGTTGGTTTTTATTTTTTTATTTGAATTTTTGAATCGCTCTTCTTGTATTTTTCTTGCTAGCATTACTCTGTTTTTTATTTGATCACTTGTGTCGCCTTCTCTTTCTTCGTTTGAAAGTTTTTCATAATCAACATTTCCTACTGTAACCCAGATATCAATACGATCCATTATGGGACCAGAAACTTTTCTTTTGTATCTATCAAGGTCACTTTGTTTGCAGATGCATTGTTTTTGTTTGCTTCCTTTGTGTCCACAAGGGCAAGGATTCATAGCGGCAATTAAAATAAAGTTTGAAGGAAAGATTGCAGAACCTTTTGCTCTCGAAACAGATACAAAATTGTCTTCTAGTGGTTGTCTTAATGCCTCGAGAACTCTTTTTTCAAATTCAGGAAATTCATCTAGAAATAAAACTCCTTTATGGGCAAGTGTTACCTCTCCAGGCTTTATATTTGCACCTCCACCTATCATGGAAACATAGCTTGCTGTATGGTGTGGAGATCTAAAAGGTGGCTCTGTTACTATGTCTTCGGTGAGTATTCCGGTAATAGAGTGTATGCCTGTTATTTCAAGACAATCTTCATTGTTTAAGTCTGGTAATATTTGAGAAAAAGCTCTGGCCAACATTGTTTTTCCTGTACCAGGAGGTCCAGACATTGCAATGTTGTGCCCACCTGAAGCAGCAATTTCGAGGCCCCTTTTGGCCATTTCTTGTCCTTTAATGTCAGAAAAATCTAAAGAGTGATTTTTGTTTTTGTTTACTATTTGTGTTTTGGGATGTATTTTTATTTTTGGTTTTTCTTTTTCAATTTCTTTTCCAGATTTATCTTTCTTTTGTGTATGCAAATGGTCTAGAACTTCTTTTAAATTCTTTGCCCCATATATTTTTATTCCGTCTACAAGAGCTGCCTCTTTTGCATTTTCTAGGGGTAAAAATATTTCTTCAAAACCAAGCCTTTTTGCTTCTTCTGTTAAAGGCAGAGCTCCTTTTATGGGACGAAGGTCTCCATTTAATGAAAGCTCTCCTAAAAATATTCTTTTGTCTGGATTAAAATTAATTTCTCCGTCCGACACAAGGTATGCTAGAGCCATTGCTAAGTCAAAATAAGGTCCTTCTTTTTTTATATCAGCCGGCGATAGAGATATTACTATTTTTTGGTTTGAGTTTTTGGGAGAGCTAAAACCAGAATTTTTTATAGCAGAACTCATTCGGTCTTTTGATTCATCGACAGCCTTGTCTGGCAATCCGACAATTGTAAAATTGTGGAGTGTATTTTTTGTGATATCAACTTCAATAGTCACAATCATTCCCCGAAGAAGATATGTTTGAGCTGAGTATATTTTTGAAAAAGACATATATTTTTTAAAAATAAAACCACTCAAAATAAATTGAGTGGTTTTATTTTAGGATTTATTCATGCATTCTTTGCATGTTAGAGCTTCGACGTTTGCTTCTAACCTATCATTTTCTATTTCTTGTCCACAAACTTCACATTTCCCGAATGTTCCATTTGCTATTTTTTCAAGAGATTTTTTGATGTTTGTTATTCTATTCTCTAGGTCTCTAACTTCTATAGACCTTGTTTCAAAGTCTTCTGCCCTTTCAGCCATATCGGCTTCGTCTATCACTTCTTGGTTGACATCGCTAGATTCGGGTACTGCTTCCCAGTCACCATGAGAATCTTTTTTTGCTATCTTTGCAATATCTTCTTCTGTTATTTTTAGAATTTCTTCAAGTTTGTTTTTGTATAGTTCTGTGTTCATTTTTCTTTTTTTAAACTGATAAGTAAGTCAGTATTATTTTAGCAACTTAAAAATAAATTGGCAAACAATTTTTATTGCTTATTTTCGTTTAGGAATATTTGATACATTATTTCATTTAGGGCTTCTTTGTTTGTTGTAATTACCAATGTCTTTTTGTTTACAAAAGAGTAGAACAACAAACCTTCTCCATCTTGACCAGTCAAAATTCGAACATCTTTGTTGTTTATTATCATGTCTGTCCATTGTTTTTCAAAAAACGATTGGTCTGATTCGGGTATATTTATATTGAAAACAATAAAGAGGTCTTTTAACAATGTTTGCTCCCAGTCTAGCATTGTCGAATATGCTTGCCCATAATTGTTTATTTTGAAAATTAAGAAATATGAATTTTCCGCCTTTTCTTTATTAACAATTTTTCCTAAAAGAAAATCTTTATCCATTGACCTTTTTAGTGATTCAGGAGTAGTTCCCTGTATTAACGACAAAAAATCATCCTTGTCTATTGTCTCTGTTTGATTTTGAGAATTTATTTTTGTGAGGAAAATTGCATTTACTCCATTGGTGTCGCCTTTGCTTCTTTCATTTATAGCACTTGCTAGAGAAAAAGAATCAAATATTTTTGAACGATCTATGAAGTGAGCATTGTCGTAATTTAAAAAAGTTTTTATAGATATCTTTTCAGAATTACCAATTTCAACTTTTTTATCTTTTGTGTTTTTTATAAAATAATAAACACCAAAAGAAGATCCAGCAATAATCAACAAACCCAAAAACAGAAACAAAAATCTAGAAAATTTTGTTCCTTTTGCTTTTTTGTAAAGTTCTTCTTGTTCGCGTCTTTCTTTTTCGGCAAGAGCTATCTTTATGACAGACATTTCATTTTCTCTTACAGCTTCTGCCATGTCCGAAGAAAATGTTCGAAGAACTTTGTTTGCATTATTTGTTTTTGGTATTTGATCTTCCATTATTTTTTAATTTCTTCTTTTTCTTTTGGTTTAAAAAACTCTTTGTTTGCTTCTTTAATTGAGAGATTCAATCTTCCTCTTTCGTCAACTTTAATAATTTTTACAGGGACAATGTCTCCTTCTTTTAACAAATCTCCAACCTTCTCTACTCTAAAAGGAGCTATCTCAGAAATATGAACAAGTCCTTCAGCGTCGTGTCCTATTTTTACAAAAGCTCCAAATTCTAGTATTTTGACAACAGGACCTTCGGCTAGCTCTCCTACTTTATATTCATGAGTCATGCTCTCTATTATACTGATGGCTTTTTTGGCTCCTCCATTTTTGCCTGTAACAAAGACAGAACCGTCTTCTTCTATTGTAATCTCTGTATTTGTTTCTTCTCTAATGGCATTTATATTTTTTCCTCCGGGACCAATAACCATTCCAATTTTTTCTTTATCAATTTTTGTAATCAAAATTTCTGGAGCATAAGCTGAAATATTTTTTCTTGGTTCAGGAATTTCTTTTTCTATTGTTTCAAGAATTTGGTATCTAGCATTTTTTGCTCGTAGAAGTGCTTCTTTTAAAACAGGTATTTGGATTCCACCCATTTTTATATCTAATTGAATAGCAGTGATTCCATTTTTTGTTCCAGCTACTTTAAAGTCCATATCGCCATAGTGATCTTCTGGTCCTTGAATGTCTGTGAGTAATACGTATTTTGTTGGATCTTTCTCGTCAGACATTAGACCAATAGAAATTCCAGCAACAGGAGTTTTAATTGGCACCCCTGCATCCATCAAAGCAATACTTGAAGCACATATTGAAGCTTGTGAAGTTGAACCGTTTGAAGCCATTGATTCAGACACGATTCTTATTGTGTATGGGAAATTTATTTTTTCTGGAATTACTGGTATCAAAGCTTTTTCCGCAAGGAAACCATGACCCATTTCTCTTCTTCCTACACTTCCGACTCTTCCTGTTTCACCGCTTGAATATGGAGGAAAGTTGTAATGGTGCATAAATCTTTTGCTTGTTTCGGCTTCCATCCCTTGTATGGTAAGAGCATCATCTGGTCCACCAAGAGAAAGTATAGATAAAACGTGTGTTTCACCGCGATAAAAAATTCCAGAACCGTGTAACACAGGAGAGACACCGCCTGCTTTGGCAAAAAGTTTTCTTATCTCGTCGATCTTTCTACCATCAGCCCTTTGGTTTTTCTCCAAGGCCATTTTGTGAAACTGTTCGTCTAGGTATGTATGCAAATAATCTTCAGCAACACCTCTGTACGATTCATCTTCATATTTTTCTTTTAATGTTTCCTTCCACAAATCTTCTGCTTCACTAGAAATTTTTTTACTTTCAGGTGAAAATAATTTTTCATCTAGCATTGGTTTTATTTTTTCATTAAAGATTTCTATTGTTTCTGGTAAGATTTCTTTTTTAGAAAAAATCATTTTTTGTTTTCCAATTTCTTTTTGAATTATTTTTTGAAAATCTTCCCATTTGCTTATTTCTGAAGAGGCCATATCAAAACAGTTTCCAATTTCTTCTTCGCTTAATTCAAAAGCCATAGACTCTATCATGTTGATAGTGCCTTCTTTACCACAAACAAGAAGATCCAAGTCGTATACAGCTTCTTCTTTTGCTGGAATATAATTGTTTATTTTTATTTCACTTTCTCCTTTAGCTTTACTTATGTGTACAGCACCTATTGGTCCATTCCAAGGTATGTCTGATATTAGGGTGGCAATAGATGCAGCATTTATACCAAGAACTTTTGGATCTGCCTCTCCTACAGCAAGCACTGTCACAATTACCTGAACTGCGTTTTTGATGCTTTGATCAAAAAGAGGTCGAATTGTTCTGTCGATAACTCTTCCTGCTAATATTGCTTGGTCGCTAGATTTACCTTCTCTTTTATTGTATTGTCCGCCAAGTATTTTTCCAGCTGCGTAATATTTTTCTAAATATTCTACGGTTAGATTAAAGAAGCCCAAGTTTTCATTTGCACTTTTTGAAATAACAGAAGTTGCCAAGACAACAGTGCCTTCGCTTTTTAACATCACAGACCCATTTGCTTGGTCTGCTAAATCGGAAAAAACGGCGGTTATTTTTTTGCCTCCAATTTCTAATTCATATTCTTTATTTTGCATAATATTTGTAAACACAAAATGCTTTTTTAAAAACAATAGTGTCTAAGATGAGCTGGTCTTCAGACTCTAGTTTTGAAACTTTTGAAGTTTCAACTCTAATTGTCTGAAGATCAACAAATTATTATTAATATATAAATTATAACACAAAAATAGAATATTTAAAAACAACACCTGTCTAAGGTGTTGTTTTTGGAAGCATTAAAATATTAAGTATTTTCGATGATTGTTTGATAGATCCAAGAAGTCATCGGCTATTTCTTTTAATTTCATACTAGCTGATTTTCCAAAAGATACTACTTCCACCTGAACACCAAATGTACTTTGTAAATATTCTACAAGAGGTATAAAATCTCCGTCTCCAGCTATCAAAATAATAGCATCTACTTTGGGTGCCATTTTAATTGCATCTACTGCAATACCAACATCCCAATCTGCTTTTTTTGCTCCACCAGAGAAAATTTGTAAATCTTTTGTTTTTGTTTCTATACCAAGTTTTGTAAGGGCATCAAAAAAATTCTTTTCTTCACCATTTTCACTGTTTACAACATATGCAACAGCACGAACCAATTTTCTTCCAGACACGGCTTCTTTTAAGACCGATCCAAAATTTACTTTTCTTTTATATAAATGTTTTGCTGAGTGGTACAGGTTTGATGTATCTATAAAAACTCCCACTCTTTGTTCTTTGTGTTTAATTATGCTCATTTTTTTTAATTTATTATTAAAATAAAATCGACCTTTATTAATTATATCTTTTATTATCAAAATAAAAAACCCAGCCTAAGCTGGATCTCTTATTTAGATGCCTTCTTTTCTGTTTTTTCAATAGACTTAAGATGTTGTCTTCTGTCTGCAACCATTTTTATCAAACCACGTCTTGAGTGATTGTCTTTTTTGTGAGTTTTAAGATGGTCAGCAAGCTCCTCTATTCTTTTGGATAAAATTGCAACTTGAACTTCAGGACTTCCAGTATCTTTATCATGTCTTTGGCTTTTCTTGATAATATTTTGTTTTTTCTTTATTGTTAACATTGCGATATAATAGTATCATAAATTGAAGAAAAACGCAAGCCCTACCCAAATCTTGAGCATACCTTCTTATTTTTTAAAATATTTTTATTGTCTATTTGACAAAATTTATTTTAGTTTTATTTTAATATTAAAAATATAAACCCCTTGTATTAAAATTAGCTTGGTATATAATAATATTATACCTATTTATTAGGGATCGTTTGCAAACGGTCGAATATTATTCACTAGAATTTGTACAAGTACAAAACTAATATAATGAATAAACAAGCATTAGTAGAGTTGGTTCACGAAAAATTGGGAGGAACAAAAGTTCAAGCCGAAGAAGTAGTGAACGGAATATTTGACTCAATAGTAGCTACTTTGAAAAAAGGTGGCGAAGTTTCAATAGCAGGTATCGGAATCTTTTCTGTAAAGACAAGAGCCGCTCGTGTTGCTCGCAATCCTAAAACAGGAGAACAAGTAAAAGTAGCTGCTACAAAAGTTCCAAAATTTAGAGCTGCAAAAGCTCTTAAAGATGCAGTTAAATAATTTTAACTCTTTTTAATAAAATAAATAAAAACACCCATTCTATCTAGGGTGTTTTTATTTTGATTTTTTATTCTAAGAGTGTTAAAGCTATCATCGACAGAATTCCTAAAAGTATTATTGCCAACTGTATTAGGGAATGTTTTATTTTTTTTGTTTTGTGAAGTTCTGGTATAAGGTCTGCAACGGCAATATATATAAAGCCTCCAGCTGCTATTGGCATAAACCATGAAGTTGTATTTTCAGAAATAGAGCCAAAGATAACTACAATCAAAACTCCTAAGATGGCAGAAAGTGCCGATATAAAATTGTAAAATAAAGCTTTTGTTTTTGAATAACCAGCGTGAATAAGCACAGCAAAATCCCCTATTTCTTGAGGTATTTCATGAAGTATAACAGCAATTGTAGTGGCGATTCCAACGGGAATGCTTACCATAAAACTTGCTCCTATTATTATACCGTCTATTAAATTGTGAAAGCCGTCAGTAAAAATAATAAGTTTTCCAACAGGGTGTATTTTGTGGTCTTCACAATCTTCTCCATGGTGATGCCAGTGCATAAATTTTTCTATTATAAAAAATAAAAGTACACCAAGTATTATCAACAGGCTTGTGTTTGTAACGTTTGAAGATGTTTCAAATGCTTCCGGTATTATGTGAATAAATGCATCACCAAGCAGAGCTCCGATTGCAAGACTGATGAAAGCTCCAATATGTTTTTTAATAAAACCATCTTTTATTGCTAAAGAAAATGCTCCTATCAGTGAGACAGCACTCACAGCTAGAACACTCAAAAATGCATAAATTAAATTTATTGTCATATTTTTATTATAACAGAAGTGTCAAGTGATTGTTTTTTATTTAAATTATGCTAAGATATATTCACATCCGAGGTGTGGTGTAACGGCTAACATTCCTGTTTTGGGAACAGGCGACTCCGGGTTCGAATCCCGGCACCTCGACAAAGAAAAATCTTCCAGCGGAAGATTTTTTGAGGTGAACGAGCAAATTTATTTGCTCGTGACGGGATTCGAAAGGGTTTTCTTTATCCTTCGCTTTGCGGAGGATAGAAAACCACCCGCGACGGTAGTCGAGAATCCCGGCACCTCGACAAAGTTTTAAAGGTCTCTAGTGAAATTTAAAAAACTCCCCTAGGGGAGTTTTTTAAATTGGAGACTAAGACTGTTCTTTTAGACTTTCTCTTAGTTGTTCTATGAGTTCTCTAACTTCTGTTTCTGTTAGATCGGTTATATCCATAACAGTTCCATCGGGCATGTTTATAAATCTTTTTCTTTTTACTTCACTCTTAGGAATATTGTTTTCTATTGGACTTTTTTCCATTTTGTGTATTTTAATTTGACTTAATTGTTAATATATTATATTATATCAAAAATAAATAATTTTGTCAAATAAAAAAAGGAGATAGATGGATATTTTGTTACCGATTATAGGGCCAATTAGCCCAAAGACGGAAGATTTAATCACAAAAAAAATTGAGTTAGTAAAAAGGCCAGAAGATAAAATAATTGGCTACATATCAACTCATGGAGGAGAAGCAAACGCAACCTCGGGGATTATTGAAAAAATAAGCATTTTACCAATAGAAACAATAGTCTATGCCGGTAATATTGTTTACTCTTCAGGAAGTGTCATCTTTTCTTCTTTTAAAAAAAGAAAAGCTTTTGAAGATTCAAAGTTTTTAATTCACGAAAGCATTCCCCCGAAAGGAATGGCTAGAACAAAAATATTTGAGGATTATGATGCTCAAATATGGAGTTTTATGGCCGAAAGGTTAAAAATTTCATTTGTTGAATTAAAAAGGATTGCTAAAGCAGGAGAAAAGATGTCTGCAAAACAAGCTTATGATATTGGTTTGGTAAACCAAATTATATCAGGAAGCTGGAGAGACAGTTATAAAAAAATTATCACACAAAAACCAGGCCTTACGTTATGATTAACGATAAGGCCTTTTGTATTGCATAAAAAATTTTTTTAGGTTAGTATATAAAGACATGCGGGATTAGTTTATCGGTAAAATAACAGTTTTCCAAACTGTGGTGAAGGGTTCGACTCCCTTATCCCGCACAGCATTAGTGTTTGTTTTAAAATAAAATGAACAGATTAAACCAACAAATATATAATTATGTAAAATCCCACATGGGTAGTGGTTTAGATAGGGATAAAATCAAAAACTCTCTTTTGGTTAGTGGTTATAGTGAGCTCGAAATAGACGAAGTTTTTCAATATATAGATGAAGCTCTTTTTGAATATAAAGAAGCCAAAAAACCCAACAAAAAACATGCAATTATCTTAAAAGCCTTTGTTTTTATAGCTTTAATTGCAATCCTAGTGTTTGTATATTTCTATATCTTAAAATAAAAAAAACACACGATCGTGTGTTTTTTTTATTGAAAGAATGCTCTTATCTTACTTATTTTCTTTCTATCCATTTTCTCTTTTAAAGATTTTATTCCGTTTATCAAATTTTGTTTGTGGTCAATTTCTTCATTTTGGATACCAAAATCAGGGTCTATATTTTTGACCTCTTTTTCCTCAAGGTTCTCTATCTCATCTATTTTATTTTCTGATTCTATTTTTAGATTCTCACCTTCAATCATATTTTTATTATAACATTAAATAATAATATTTTCCACAGTCTTAACTCTTGCGTTTCTATTTACGATGTCTATGTATACTAAAAGTAAATCCAAACGCCATGAAATACCTCCAAGTCTTTTGCTCAACAAGAATGTTTCTATGACACGACGAAGTCTTTTTAACTTCCATGGATGCATATTTTCTTCTGGTCGAAAAAGTTTGTCGTTTACATTTTTATAAAGGACATCTGGGGGTACCATTACGGACTTGACCTCAACAAAATAATAGACATTGTCCTTTACGGCAACAATGTCTATCTCTCCCCATTTTTTAGTATAATTTCTTTCTTTTATTTCATACCCATGTTTCATGAGAAACCTCACAGCTATGTCTTCGCCAAGTTCTCCCGTTTTTTGATTTTTTGAAACAAAGTTTTTCATTTTAAAAATCTTTATTTTGGAATAATATGTTTTTTATTTCTTGAATAGTTGTTTTTTGTCAGTAAAGTGTTTCACGTGTAACATTTTGCTATTTATTAGACAAAGAAAGTGTTTTATAATGGTGTCTTACAAAAATATCTTTATTTTTTAAGGGTTTTTTATGAAATGTCTATATAAAAATCATTTTTTTAAAAGTACAGACAATTGTCTTTTATAAACAATACACACATAGTTATCCACAGTTTTATTGATTTTTAAGGGTTTTTTGTGTGTATAAGCCAAGATTTAAAAGACTTGGTTTTTTGTCCTATATGTACTACGGATTGGTTTTAATAAATATCTCAAAATAAAAAATATTTTGTACTAGATTAAAAATGTGCGGAGTAGGAGAATCGGCTATTACATAGCCAGGTACTTTTCCTCCTCATTCCATTCGTATGGAAAAGTCTTTCGATTCTCCTCCGCAAGCAAAGCAGTTTGCTTGCTACTCCTAAAGTACTAGATTAAAAATGTGCGGAGTAGGAGAATCGAACTCCTGTCTCATCCTTGGCAAGGACGTGTTCTACCACTAAACCAACCCCGCTTAAATTGTTATTGTATTATACTCGTTTATTTACGAATTTGCAAATTTTTTCTTTGGAACTTTTGCTAAAAAGTGTATAATAAAAAAGTTGCTTTTTAAAAACAAAAAGCACCCATGGTGAAATGGATATCACGACAGTCTTCGGAACTGTTATTGGGGGTTCGAGTCCCTCTGGGTGCACAATCGTCAAATAAATCTAAATTTATTTAGATTTATAGATTGTGCAAGGCGGAGTGATGTTTTGCCAGCAGGCAAAACCACGAGCCGGGGTCGCGAAAATTTCGAGCGACGGCGAGAAATTATTTGTGACCACAATAAATCGTCAAATAAATCTAAATTTATTTAGATTTATAGATTGTGCAAGGCGGAGTGATGTTTTGCCAGCAGGCAAAACCACGAGCCGGGGTCGCGAAAATTTCGAGCG
>JACCED011203871.1_pt1 | contig 15275 bp, 13 predicted proteins | sample 7455021 | NCBI WGS metagenome assembly JACCED01 (sample SAMN15323456, study PRJNA562643) | freshwater metagenome | isolation source: river surface water | place: USA:Blue River Watershed | collected 2017-08-19 | reverse complement strand
TATCACTATCTGGTGTTGATCCAGAATTTATATTTTGTTGTACTGTAGAAGAATTATCATTATCATATTCATAAAATATTTTTTTTTGATTATTTATTTTTGACATCATAAATAATAAACTCTTTTCCAATTCAATATTTTTTTTCTGTAATTCAACAATTTTTTTTTCAAAATATAATTTTGATTCATCATGTTGTTTAGAAATTTCAATTAATTTTTCTTCTTGACTGTTCATTTTATCTGTTATTGATACAATAATATCACTAGTATATTTTAGTGCATCTATCAATACTTTATTTTCATTTTCATTATTTGTAACGCTCATTTTATTATTTTGTTATATTAAAAAATATTTATATTAAAATTAAGAATTTGAAACTCGGGTTATTATACAAAAATTTAATACTGTGTTAAATTTATAAAACTTTTATATTATATAAATCTAATTATGTTCACCATATTTAACTTATTAAATTACTTAGTTGGTAAACCTCTTAATACTTTTGTTTTAATATTAGTAACGGTTTTAATATATTTTTTACTTATCAAATATTATTACGATGTTATTCATGAAAATACTGTCTATACAATTATTTTGTTAGTACTTATGATTATTGATATTACCAGTATTATTGTTGTTTATTTCTATCTTAATGATGATTCTAAAGAATTAAATATCGAAAAAGAAAATGACAAAATACTCAATATTGCTAACTCTTGTAACATTAAAGACAAATTAGGAATTGGTAAAAATTCTGAGAAGAAATCAAGTAAAAGATCAAGTAAAAGATCAAGCAAAAAATCATCAAAATCTGATGACAAATTAGATAAAAATCAACAAAATATTGATAACCAAAAACCTACTTATAGTATTGGAGACGAAAATCCTGATGATAAAGATATTATATCTTTGTATGATATTAACAAAGATGTTTCATTAAAAACTTATTGAATTAAATAAAAAAACTAACAAATAAATTATTTATTTTATCCTGATTACCTTTTTAATTAAGATAATCATCTAAACTTTCTTCTGGTTTTGAAGCAGGTGTTGATTCTGAACTTGATCCTGAAGTAGGTCCTGAAGTAGATCCCGAAGCTTTTGCAATTTCTTCAGCATGTTTTTGCAATTGTTCCAAATTCAAATTCTTTAACATATCATTGAGATTATTCATAGGGTTTGGAGAATTAGATTTTTGGGCATTTGCTAAATTCTTTTGAAGTGTTGATTTACCTTGTCTCATTTGAGCCATAGAATTTGTTTTTTCTCTTAATTTTTTTCTTAACATTTGTCTATGTTCTTCTCTTTCTTCTGGTGTCATATCTTCCAAATCCTTTGTTTGAACATATTCATTTGATTGTTGATTTGATAATTGAGCCATTAACTGATTTCTTTGTTGTGGTGTCATTTTAAGTTTTTTACCACTTGAAAGTGCACCCATAACTTGTTGTAATAATTCAGCATCATTACCTTTCAAGTCTGAGTTAATACCCAGTTGTTTTAAAATACTTGGATCCATTTTACTAATATATTATATACTATCTAATTTATATAATTTTAATCAATTTTTTATTTTAGTATCTAATACAATATAATTAATATCTTTGTTTTTTAACATTTTTTGAATAGGTAAAAGAACATCTTTAAATCTTATTTTTTCTATAATATCACATGTTACATCTAATATATTGAAAATACTAAATTTACTTGTAAATGAATCTGTATATGTGTTAATTTCTTCAGGTAAATCTGTAAATGGTTTTTGATACAATAGTATTTTACTTTTTTTCAAAGAGTTAAATTTTTCTTCAAATTTGTTTTTATTATTTTTTAATTCTTTTATCATAAAATTATTAAAATTTTTTATAGATTCTTTTATTTTTTCTATTGACGATGTTGACTGTACCAGATAATTTACCATAAAAATATAATTGTTTCCTAAATTATTTGTTATTCCTTGACATCTTACTATATATCCTAATTTATCTATTGTTCTTACATGATCAAATAATGGTTCATTTAATATTTGTGATATCAATTCCACAATTGTACTATTTCTTATTATTTCTTTTACATATTCTAATCTAATTAATTCATAATTATCTGAATATTTTATTTCTATATTGTTAATCAAATAATTTTGTATCAAACAATTATTAACTTCTTTTGAATTAAACTCTTTTTTGGATAATTTGTAATTTAATATTGGGTCTATATTAATAATTGAATCTTCTGGTTTTATCATATATCTTAATGGATCTAAACTTAATGTCGAAACTGTATGTTGTAAATTAACATCTGTATTATAATCATATTCTGAATCTAAGGTATCATTTAAATCATAAGAATTAGTTCCTATACATATAAATTTTTCACTTTGAAATTTTAAACAATCTAATATTTTTTCCTTGAATTCTTTGAAATTTAATTTACTTAGATATTTTAGTATTTCATCAGGTAATAAATCATTATCTAACAGTGTGTTTTGATATTCTTTACATAAAACATATGGACTTGAATATTTAAGATTTGTTATTGATTCTATCATATCTCTTAATGCATTATCCCAGTATTTTTCTACTTTTTCATTTAAAAATATTCTATCTGGATGAATATATTGTATTATTTTTGATACAAAATTGTTTAATAAATAATTCAAACCATAAAAATTTAAAATTAATATATCATCATTTAACATCATTTTAAAACCCAATTTATATATTCTTATTGTTTCTAAATAATAATTTAAAACATCATTACAAATACTTATAAATATTGATATTAATATTTTATTATATTTATCCCTTAACAAATGATTTTTTCTCAATAATGTAATGTTTGCTATTGGTTTTGAATATTTATTAAATGGTAACAAATATATTTCTCTTTGTAAATTTATATCTTCGTGAACTAATTTTGGATATTCTCTCTTGTCTATTTTAATATCTAAAAAGTTGTTTTTTATTGTAAAATTATCTATCCCAACAATATTTGATATTTTAAAATCATAATTTGTTTTTTTATCATATTCTTTATCAATATTATAATCCAAAATTAAATATTCAGTGTTATACCATTCTGTTTTCAAATAATTTTTCTTTTTAGATACTTCAACGTTTGTAATTATTTTAATTTTTACATTATTTAATTTTTTCTTAAACATTTCATATGAAGATTTATCATATTCTGGTATTATTAATTTCCTTAATATCGCTAAATTTTTATTTCCCAAAATCATATTTTGTATTACTTCTATACTATTACTCATTGAATCAGAATTATCCCTATACAAACATTCTAATAATCTTGTTTTCTGTACATTTGTATATATTTTTTCAAATTCACTTTCTGGTAAATTTATTAGTTGATTCAAATAATTATTTAAACTTGCACAAACAATATCTAATAATTCCTTTTTATCTTCATTCAATATAAATCTTACATTTAATATTGCTTCATAATCAAAATGATAATCTATTGATGAAAATAATTCTTTTACAATATCATTTTCTTTTAAATAATATCCTAAAGATTTTTCATATTCACATCCTATCATATAGCTTAAAATATTTGTTAATTGATAATCCCTTTGATTGTGTTGATCACATTCAACAAACAAAACACAATTTAAAAATATGTATTCGGATATTGATTTGAATTGAATTAAATTTTCATTATTTGATTCTGTACCTATAAATTCAATTTTATTTTTATTAAATCTTTCTTTATTTTTTGATTCTGTTTGATATTTTTTCTCTTCTATCTCATCAAAATATGGTAAATATTCTTTTATCATTGTGTTAATTGGACTAGTATCGATTATACATACATATAAATTATCTGTTGTATAGTATTTATTGTAAAAATTAAATATATCTTCTTTAGTTATATTTTTTAAACTTTCGTTATTCCCTGTACCAAATTTTTTATATTTTGATCCGTCTTTATAAAAATGTTTTAATATATCATCAGTAATCCACCCGTCATCTAATATGTTTTTTTCATGTTCAGAATTAATTATTTCCATTTCTGAATTTATATGTTTCATATCTAATAACGGCTTTCTAAAAAACCATGATAACATTTCTACACCCTTTTTAAAAAAACTATTTTCTAAATCAAAATAATATACTGTCATATTATCTGCTGTGTATGCATTATAATTACCACCACATGTTTGAATATATGCGTGATAACTATTTTGTTCTGGATACTTTTCATTACCCATAAATAATAAATGTTCTAAAAAATGTGCTGTACCGTCAAAATCATCTTGTAAATAGCCAGCCCCTACACCTACACTACATGCTGATTTATTTATATTTTCATCTGATATTAATACAACTTTTATACCATTTTCTAATATTATGCCTCTAACATCCCTTTTATCAGTTATGGCAATGTCTATATCGAAATATTGAAATTTATTCATAATATATAAATAAAATATATATTATTATTTATGCAAATTTCTAACAAAGATGAAAATAAAATACTTAGTGAAGAATTGAGTTTAAAAATTGTTGAATCCAATAAAAAATATTACAAAGATGTTCTGGATTTTTTAAATATGCTTTTTGAAAATAATGAAGAATCTATTTTAAGAATTAAAATCACCAAAATACTTTTAAATAGTGATATTCTTGAAACATATAATTATATTATTAAAAAATATTCTATGGAAAAAGATTTAATTGATGTTGATTCTTTTAATATAGATCATGAATACTCTAATGAAGAAGTTAGTAGTTTTATTTGTACTATGTGTAATAATCTTTTACAAAGACTTGATTATAAAATTAAATTAATGTCTTACAATAATAAAAAATATCTCAAAATTTATAAAAATTAATTTATTTAATTTTATTTAATAATTTAATTAACTCAATTCAAGTTAAAACTAAATCAATAAATAATAATAAAGATCTGAGTATATAAATGTTAGAAAATTTTATTACAAACTGTGATAATTTTGTTAGCACTCAAGTTGATCATGATATAATTTTAGATTCAAAATCATATTTTAGTATATATAACAATAAAATTTCTCAACCCTTACATAAATTTTGGTTTAATTTGTCAAATACCAAATACTTTAATGCCTATAATGAAAATAAAGTTTTACGTTTTGTTTTAAATAACAAGTCCCCTAATATTACCAAGTTTATTAATTTTTTTAATGGATTATCTACACATCTTGAATCTGTTTTTGGTAAAACATTTCCTGGAATTAAAGTTGAACCACCTTGGAAAAGTTTTGATAGCTTTCCATTAATCCTCACTTTATATATTAGTGATTCTATTTTAATCACAGATTCTGATAAAAATGAGTTGGAAATAGAATCGTTATCTAGTTCAGCTTCTTATTCCTTGTTGTTCGAAATAAAAAATTTACGTGTTATGAAGATAGATTTAGGTAGCGAAATTAGTTATTCTATCAAATATAATTTATCAGCTATTATGATTCAACAAGAAGCACAATTAAATTTTAAATCCTATTTGTTAAATCAATTGGTTCAAACTAATACACAGGTACAGGTAAATACAAATGTTAATTCCCGTAACAAGTTTGGTATAAAAACTGATTCTGATGATGAATTTGTAAACAAAACCAATTTTAATCCAAACAATAATACAAAACCTTTACCTTTTTTATCTGAATTATCAAATTTTAATTCAGAATCTAAATTAAAATCTGATGGAGAAACTGGAAATAATATACCGAGACCCAATGTGACTGGATTAATTAATTTAGATATGTTATTGGAAGCTAAATCAAAATTAAAAAAAACTAAAGAGTCAAATCCACCTATTAATACAGTTTTGGATGATAACAATTCTAGATTGGGAGAAAAATTTTTAGAACAAAAAAATCAATTGAAAAAAGTTAAAACTAAAGAAAAATCACTTCTTAAACATCTTAGAAAAAAGTCTAAAAAATCTAAAAAAATTAATATTGAAACTAGTACTGATTTAACAGAAATAACAGAAAATGATCAAACTGATCAAACTGATCAAACTGATCAAACTGATCAAGTAGTTAAACAGGATCAGACAGATATATCGGATTTAGAAAAAGAGTTACTAGAATTAGATATAGAATCAGGTTTAATTCCAGATTCTACTGTTATTAAAAAGAAAAAAAAATCTGATAAAAAAAATAAAAAGGGGAAAACTGATGATAATAATGATAACGATTTAGATTTGGAAAAAGAATTAGAATTATTGAAATAAATATTATAAACAAAATATTATAAACAAATTATTTTTTTTAGATTATAATTATATAATTATAATTATAAAATGGAATCATCATCTTTATTTAATTCTGAACTAGATATTTTACGAGGTGGAGGTGAAGAAAAAGGAAAAGGCATTTCAGTCATGATGGTATTATCATGTATAATGTTATCATCTATAGCATTAACTATCGGTATTTTTGTTATAAATGACGGTAGTCTTAAACCATTTTTCGAATCAGGTCCTACAATGGGTATGTGTACTGGTATAGTTATTCTTTTACTAATTGGTTTAATTTATACAACAATGCAAGCTCAAATGGCTATAACTGAGCTTAGTGCTAAAACCCAACAAAATTTCAGTTTTTCTGATAGATATACTAGACTACCTGGAATGGGACCTAGAACCCATTGGTAAATTATCAGTCATATACAAATATTGTAATTATAAATTTGACACATTATTAAATAACTTTAACAATTGGATATATTCATCTGCTCCATCATTTATATTTTTTTCAATAAAACTCATATCAAATAATATTTTTGCTTTTGAACTATCTTCGATATCATCATCACTTACAATATATTCTATTAATTTGGTTATTATTGAATTAAAAATATAACCTTTGTTGATTATGTCTTTGGTTATTCTTATTATATTTGATATTTTATTATCTGATCTTAAATCTGTTACATAACGTTTTAATTCTTTTTTTGAAATATATTTACACATATTGTAAATATCTTTTACAGATACTTCTACCTGTATTTTATCATCTTGTTTTAAATCTGTTTTTACCAATTGATCTGGTGCATCATTTTTAAATAATATATCATTAGGAAAGTATGTTCCACTATAAATAGCACTTGTTTCAATCTTTATATATTTAATATTTTGTAACATCAAAATACTTTTTCTCAGATCACCATTAGCAATTTCAGCTATAGTTTTAAGAGCATCTTGGCCAATAGTTATATTTTCTCTCCGAGCTATTAATTCTAATCTTGACATTATTGAATTACATGCAATCGGTTTAAATCTTATTTTTACACATCGACTATTAATCGGTTCAATTATTTGATTTATATAATTACAAATAAAGCAAAATCTTGTTATATTTGAGTTTTCTTCCATTACCTTTCTTAATGCTGCTTGTGCTTCTTTTGTCATTGCATCTGCTTCATCTAAAATTATTATTTTGTAAGGAGGACACAGATAATTTGGATCAACTGTTCCTATTGCTATTTTTGCAAAATTTATTATTTTATGACGTACCACATTAATTCCTCTCTCGTCTGAAGCATTTAGTTCAATTACGCGCTCATTCACACGTCTTGGACCAAATAATTGATTGGATAATGCTAACACCGAACTAGTTTTACCAGTTCCAGGACCACCATACAATAATAAATGAGGTAATTCACCTGTTTTTAATGTGTTGTTTAATATACTTACCGATTCTTCTTGTGATATTACATCAGATAATTTCCTCGGTCTATACTTTTCAATCCATGGAATTGAATCATTATTTGACATTTTTAAATTAATTAATATATATTATTTTTTATTCTTAATATCAATTTTTATTTATTTTTTTCTATATTTACTTATAATTATTTATCAAATATGTCTGAAACAAATTCTCAAGACCAGGTTCAAAACCCAGCCCAAAACCCAGCTCAAAATCAAGCCCAATTACAACAAATAGTAGATTTACAAAGTCAAGTTATTTCTACAAAAAACAAATACGATAATTTGTACAATCAATATAAAAAAACTGTTCATATAGTTATTGGATTTATTATTTTGATGTTACTTATTATATCATATGATCAATCAAAACAAACAAAAGAATAAAAAATTTAATTTTTAATTTAATAAATAAAGTTTTTTGTTTTTATTATAAAAGATTTTTTATTTATCAAAATATAAAATATTTTATTCATCATACGTTTTTTTTAATTAATTTAAACATTTGAATAATGTATATTAGATAAAATGGAATTTAAAAATAATGATTTAATAAGTTCAATGTATAATTCATATGGACCTATTGTTGGTAAAGTATGTGAGAAAACTAGTAATTTTATGGAAAATAATTTACTTGATAATAATGTTCAAGAACAAATAACTTTATCTTATGATGGCCCTAAAATCAATTTTGTACCAACCAATAATGTTTTACCAGAATCCTTAGCTATTCAATCTACAAAATCTGTTCCAGTTTTAAGTTCAAATACTCCTGTTAACCAAGTATCAATTCCTAATGTTGAATCTGGACATGTACCCACAGTTAAATTTTCTAATGTTAATCAAGTTCACGAGATATCCAACCGTGTAACCGAGAACCAAGTTACTAGTACCAAATCTAAAAGTAGTTCTCATAATAATAGTAATACTAATTCAGACGGATCCAGATTTAAAAATGAAAACACAAATATTTTTTTACCTGCAGTTAAAGAAAAACTTGTAGGTGGTAATGAAGAAAAGATGGACGGAAATGTTCCAATTGAACATGAAGAAAAGAATATAATAGAAAAATCAACTACTTTTTTCTCACAAAAATACAGTATATTTGGATATGAATTAAGTCTCTGGATGATTATTTTAATATTAGTTTTAGTCATTTGTATAATTTATTTTATTTATAAAATATTCTTTTCAAAAGATAAGCTGATTAGTTATCAAAAAAATAATCAAATAGTTGGACAATTATCTAATAAAAATACTCAATCTAAATCAAAATCTAATCTATTAGATTCACAATCTGGATCTGGATCAGATTCATGGTCCGATTCTGTTTCAGTATCAGAATCAGGATCAAGTTCAGGTTCAGATTCCGAATCCATTTCAGAATCAGGTTCAAAAGGTTCTAAAGGTTCTAAAAAGTCAAAAGATTCTAAAAGATCAAAAGAATCAAAAGAATCAAAAGAATCAAAAAAATCAAAAACTTCTAAAAAATAAATTAAAATATTTTTATAAATTATAAACTAAATTTGACATTAAATTTTATTTAGTATTAAACTTTTTTTCTTTTTATTACTATTTAATAAATGAAAACTATTTGAATTAGGAACCAAATTTGGAGCATTAAATGGTTCTGAAGAATAAAATTGTTGAGCAGACATTAGAGTCTGAATTGGATAAGGATTAATATTTATTTGATTATTCGGTATTATATATATTGATTCAGGTTTTGTTGGAGTTTGTGTGTTAGTTTGAGTATTTGTTTGAGTATTAGTTTGAGTATAAACTACTATATTATCTTGATTCTTATTATCAGAATAATTTTGTTTAAATTTATTATATTTAGATTCTAAATAATTATTATTGTACAATGATATTTTTTCTTGAAATTTTTTATATTTTTTATAATAATTACCAATTGATTCTTTAATTTTATCAATATAATCTTCATCTACATCCAAATCTAATAAAAAAGACTTTAATAAAGAAAACTTTGGTTTACTCCATAATTCCTTATCATTATAATCGTATTTTTTCCTTGGTATCTTTAATTTAATATCAAAATTTATTTCTGTATTGGATTTATCATTAGAATCAGATTTACTATTAGAATCAGATTTAGATTCCAAATCAGATTCATATTCACTATCAAAATCATTTTCTTGATAATATTTTTTAATAATATAAAATAATTCTAATTGATCAGATGAAATTAGTTTGTTAATATCTTTGTTGTTTAATATATAGAATTTTAACATATCATAAGAATCATCAAAATTTTTTGATAATTTAAATGTTCCGTAATCAGTACCTAAAAGTACTGAGAAAACAATTAAATCTTCTAAATAAAATTTAACATTAAAACCCAAATCTTGTGTTAATAAATCCTGAATACTATATAATAATTTATTTAAATGTAATATTGTAAATTCTTTATTAATAGTTTTTCTCATTAGCAAAGGAGCACCAAACACTAACATATCAGAATCATCAGATATTATTCCATATATTTTTGGGTTTCTTTTTAAAATATGTGCACACAGAGGATCTGCTTCACCTTTTGCTTTAATTACTTCTAATCCTAAAAACTTAATAATATTTACCCAGTCTCCAATATAATAATCTTTAAGAATAACAGATTTTTTATAAATTTTTTTATATTCTTCTTCAACAGATCCCATTCTTGAAATTTGTTCATCTAATTTTATTTTATTTATTTCACTATTATCTAAATCTAAATTAGTATCTTGATTAGTTTCCAAATCAATATCTTGATTAGTTTTCAAATCAATATCATTATTAGAAGTAGAAATAGTTATGTTTTCTGAATTAGTAGTAAGATCAGTATTTAAATTAGTAGTATCTATATCATCTTTTGAGTTTATAATTTCAGATAAAACTTGTTTTTCTCTTTCTAATTCTTTTAATTTTTTAAGATTTTCCTTCAAAATACTTTTTCTTTCTTCTATCTTTTTTCTTTTAATGTTAGGAGATTTCCCGTCAAAAACAAATATTGGAATAATTCCATTTTTTAAATAATAAGTTAATGAATTAAGTAACCCATGTATATGTGATATATTCTTACCTGTTTCTGTGATAACTTCTTTATCCTTAGCACGTAAATATATTAATTGTGAATAAATGTGTTGCATACCATCAATTATACAGGGTTTACCTCTAATATTTGTTATACTTATATTTTTATATATATCGGGAAATTTTTTACTTATAAACTTATATAATCCATCTACACCCATAGTTATCTAGATTAGTATGATATAATAATTTTTTATTTCAAATCCAAACACACACACATAATATAAAATAATTATAAAAAACAAATTTATTATATTTAATTAAAAAATTATTAAGATTATTTTATAAGATTATTTACTTTTTTATTTAATAATATCAGATAATACAAATAATAAAATGAGCAGATTTATAAATTTATGTAATAATACAAATGGTCAAGATGAATTAATATCAGACACTATAATTATAAATAATAAAAAAATATTATCTCCTAATAAATATTCTAGAATTATAAAAAAATTAGAGCTAAAAATAGAAAATATTTTAAATATAGGTGAAAAAAATGTTATTACTCCTATTAAATATAAATTTTATTGGGAAAATGATTCTGGACATATAGAATATAAAAGAAATTTAGATTCTTATAACAAAAAAAAGGAAAAACTATTAAGACAAATTTATTGGAGAATTTCACAAAGTTTAGAACATACTTATCATAATAATTATATTAACAACAATATTAACAACAATTATATTAATAATGATTATAACTATGACAAATATCCACATTGTTATTATATCATTGGACTTGAAGATAATGGAAAATCCAGTTTCCAAACTATTAAAGAATTAGAAGAATCTCTAATTGTTATCAAAGAGACTATTTCAAAAACTGAAATCAAATATAAAAATTTATATTTGTATAACGAATTAAATAAATCAAATTTACTTGTTGTAAAATTATGGATCGAAAATGATGACCTGGATTTGTATAATTATTTTGACTAAAATAATATTTTTATCCAAATAAAATTTGGATTTAGATATTAGATCTTAGATATTAGATCTTAGATCATGATCAAATTATTTCTTTCTTAATTCAAAGATTGTATGTTTACCAATCAATCTTATTTTTCTTGCAATATTCTTTTTCTCTTCATATATTTGAATTTGACTTTCCAAATATATATCAAGATCTTCAAATACTGCCTTTGCATCATCATTCAAAACTATACATGAAATTAAATTACTTGTTAATTGTAATGCTTTTTCTACTTTATCACGATCCTCATCTGTTGCTTCTTCTTTATATTCAATTGTTTTTCTAAAATCATTAATAATACTTTTCATAATTTTATGTTCAATAATTTTATTATTAAAAAGAGTTCCAATCAAAATCATTGATCTTTCTGCTGTTTCCTTTGACCAATTTTTATCTTCATAATCAATACTAGAGATATATTCCTTTTTCACTTCGCTCAGTAATATCTTTCTAAAATAAATCTTCTCTTTGTCAGTTGTAACAAAATATGTTGGTAATAGTTCCCAACATAATGCTGCTACTAAAGGTCTTATTTGATCAATATCATTTTTAATCTTTTCAATACATTGTTTAACAAAATTACTTACATCCTCTTCTGTTTCAAAAACAATTTCCCTAATTGCTGATATTGTTTTTGTGAGATTTTGTTGATTTAGTTTATTTAACAATAATGTAATCTTTGATTTCGTAACATCATCTTTTACTATATTTTTGATCATAAAATATGAATTATTTGCAGTATGTTTTTGACTCATAAAATTACTAAAAGTAAATGTATTGAAAAACTTTATTACATCTTCACTCTTCTCATTAGTAGAGTCGAATTTCTCAATAAGTTCTTCAGTGTTATATGATGAATATTTAGCCATCTTATATATACATATAGTATAATTATAATTATAAATCAATTTTTTTATTAAATCTACTCAGTATTAAATTCGAATAACATCAATGAATTATAATAAATCCTTATCATTTTGATATCTGTTTGTTCTATACAATCCCATATTTCGAACCTTACTTGTGAATTAAAATCGGGAAAATCCATAAAATCCATTTTAGAAATAATATTTTTTTTTAAATAATCCGAATCATAATTCATATTATTTAATTTAATTTTATTTTTTAAAATATCGTAAATTAAATTCTTAACAAGAGGCATTATTATATTATCATGTGTACTAAAATAACCAAACTTATATTTTGTACTTTTTAATAATTCAAATATTTTTTTATATACTGTTCTTCCTAATATTTTTGATTCACCAAAATATTTATTTTCTGGATCATGAACCTTATTATAATAAAATGTTGATAAATTATAAATTATTGGTCTTAATTCTATCAACCTTTTGTTTGATTCATCATCTTCCAATACTTTGTAATTATGAAATTCGTAGCATCTTAAAGTACATGCTAAATCAAAGTAACTTCTAAAATTTATTATTTTAACACCAGTTAATTCTTCTAGTTCGTTATTTAATGATTCTAAATTTTCGTTCCATACTATTTTAGGGTTTGACATTTTATCATCATATGATTTTTTTTGTTCTGGTGTAAATATTGAATCTGATGAAATAAAATCTGTTATTTTTATATCTGAATAATTATTTGTTAAACCTAACCCTTCCATTGTTAAAACTGCACTTTCTATTGTTCTCTCAAAATTGGTACTTGTTACTAAACATTCATTTTGATCTAAATTAAAATCAAATTCATCTAAATAATTTAATTTTATAACATTACCTATAAATTTACAATTTAATCTACCTTCATTAGTTAAATTTGCTGAATATACTCGATCGTTTTCTGTTGAATCTGATTTTATATCCCAATATTTGCTAATAAATTTTTTTGTCATAAAAATTGGTTCTCTTGGTCCATGTCTTGCAACAATAAATAACCTTTTTAATTTATATTTATAACCAAGTGGTCTTATCAACAAATGATAATGATCTATATTTGGAATAGATTTGTATATTTGAGGATTTTTCCAAATAATATAATCACACATTGATAAATTAAATATTTCAAGAATATTTTGACTTGATAATTTTCTATCCTTATTCAAATTCCATATCACATATAATTCATAGTTAGATTTAGGTATTACATATGGAAAATCATTCTTAATTATAATAAGAGAATTTGAATTATCTGAATTAGTAGATTTATTATTAAGTAAATTTTTATTTTTTAATTCTGAAATTAAATCTGGATTAGTATCTTTGTATAATTGATAAATTAATTTATCGGTTAAATATCTATCTAAATTAATTGTTTCAAAATTTTTGGTAACATAAATATCTTTTTCTACATTAGAAAATAACTTTGAACTTAATTTAGGTCCAAATAATATTTTTTTACAGAATAAAGTTAATCTATTTGATATATCAGATGGATAATTATTATATAAATTAAATTTATCAATTATATTAGATATTTTGGATTTTGATACAATATCTAAAATGTTTATCATTTATATTATTTAAGTAATATAAATAAAAATATAAATTATTTCAAATTAAAAAAAGTATACCTAACTAATTTATTAGAATTTTTTTATAAATCTTTTTTATTAAGATTATTGAGATTACTCAGAAATCTTTTTAGTAATAATTCTCTTACGATTAGATCCATAGTATTTATTTTTAACTTCTTTGAGATCTGGTTCTCTCTTTCTAAATACATAGTATCTAGATAAGAATGAATATTCTCTACATTTTTGGTTAAATTCATCATCCTCATAAAATTTATAAACATTTGATAAGAATTTCTTTTCTTTACCAACTTCAATCTTGGATGAAACCTTTAGGAATTCTCTTGAATTTTCATATAACTCTCTGTATGAAACTGTTTCAATTAAATCACAAGAACATTTTTCATCAAGAGATTTAATTAAAAAGTCAGGTAAAACTAAATATTCCGTTTGATAAACACCTTCTTCGAAAGTCCATGCCATATGAACATCGATACCTAAACCTAACTTGTCTTTAGAGTTATCATCGTATTTTTTAACAATTTCGTATAACACTTTCTTTTCACCATTATCATCATAATATTCAACAATTCTATCGGTTCCTTTGAGTTTTTCTTTAATTATATCACCATCAAAAGTACAAATTAATATAATACCACCATCTCTTAAATATCTGTTAATATTATCTAAAAGATTACTAAATGATTCTTCATCTGAGAACATATAGTGAATAGTATATGAAAAGTTTGCTCTGTCAAAAACTGTTCTTTTATCATCCCAAGTCAAAACTTTATCATATACTTTTTTGTCATCTGGTCTTAGTTTTCCTAATGCTTTTTCTTGTTCATCAAATTGTAATAAAGCTGAAGCAGTTCCTAATGTGAAAAATGCGGGGAAGAAACGATCGTGTCTTTGTTTTTGTTGTTTATATCTGGTAATTGCACCATCAGTAGCATTGATTAAACCTTCCAAATCAGGATCAAAACCAGTGTACATTTCTACTTCAC
>JACCED010758251.1_pt1 | contig 15280 bp, 18 predicted proteins | sample 7455021 | NCBI WGS metagenome assembly JACCED01 (sample SAMN15323456, study PRJNA562643) | freshwater metagenome | isolation source: river surface water | place: USA:Blue River Watershed | collected 2017-08-19 | reverse complement strand
TTTTTTCCTAACTCCCCAAGTCTAGCCGAAGCTAGCGCTTCCTCGAATGTTTGCGAAGCGCTGACATTGGCTGAGAGGTGATGATCGAACCGTGACCTTTGCACAGTAGAACCCGGACCTGGCCTCGACCTAAAAAACTGAGGTGTATGAATTCGCCGTGACTTCAAATTTAAGAGCGCGCGTAGCTGATGACTTTTTTGATGATCGAGTAAACCTTGAAGATAGAAGAGATTTAAGAGAGCAAAGAGGTCGGCGCAAGGAACGGATTGATCTTGAGAGTTCTGAATTTCCCGAGCCTGAATCAAATTCAACTTCCAGCGCTATTAAAACCTCCGGAACAAACTTTGCGTCGAGCGCTACTACAACCTCGGGCCCAAGTCCAACCGATGGGACAAATCAATTAGCGAGGTACGGACCACTACAAGCTTTCTTGGATGATCCAACTATCGAGGAGATATGGATCAACTCACCGCAACGGGTCTTTATTGCACGTAACGGGAGGAGTGAATTAACGAATCTGATACTTACGAGTGATGAGATTCAAGCACTAATGGATCGCATCCTTTTATGGAGCGGTAGGCGAATTGATTTATCGCAACCGTTTGTGGATGCGCGATTGCCTGATGGAAGTCGATTGCATATCGCGATACCAGAAATCACCTCCGAGCATTGGGCTATAAATATTCGCAAACATTTGATGCGGGGAAAGAGTTTGAAGGACCTCGTTGAACTAGAGGTAATGAATGATGAGGTAGCAGGGATCTTGATGGCGAGCGTTTTGGCGCGAAAGAACATCTTGGTTAGTGGCTCAACACAAGCGGGAAAGACAACTCTGCTCAACGCTCTGGTGAGTTCAATCCCGGTCACGGAGCGTGTAATAACAATTGAGGAGGTCTTTGAGCTTCGTCCAAAACTTCCAGATTGCATCGCTATGCAGACGAGAGGATCTAATTTTGAGGGAGTCGGGGAGATTTCAATCCGTCGCCTCATCAAAGAGGCGTTGCGGATGCGGCCATCGCGGATTGTTATAGGTGAGATAAGAGAGGCTGAGTCGCTTGATCTACTGATTGCGTTGAATTCTGGGATTCCCGGAATGGCGACTTTGCACGCGAATTCTGCGCGCGAAGCAGTGCGAAAACTTCAGACTCTGCCTTTACTCGCGGGCGAGAACATAACTCAAGATTTCTTGACGCCAACTGTTTCCAGGGCGATTGATTTAGTTGTGCATGTTGGAATGGATCAAAGTGGAAAACGTCGGATTCAGCAACTGCTTTCGGTTAATGAGAGAAGCGAGGGAGGCCATATTGATTGCGAAGAGATCGTTACTTGGAATGGATCCAATTATGTGCGCGGGACTTCCAACTTAGGTCGTCAAATCTGATGTTAAAGACCTTATCGGCACGAGACTCGTTCGCTGAGCAAACCCAATATTTACCGGAGCCAATCTTGAAATTAGTTACCCCAGTTTTGATTGCGACTCTCTCTGCCACTCTTGCATATTTAGGCTGGACACAGATCTCAAGAGGCATTGTGGGCAGAAGTTTCTTGGCCAGGCAAAAGCGCAACTACGGAGTGGAAACTTCAGATTATTTCCCCGAACTTGATTCGAGGGACGGTCGCCATACTTCAAGAGTTGAAATGAAATCAACTTTCGTTCAGATATTTCAATTACTACTTTCCTTTGGCGCCGCATTCGCGATTGCGATGTTACTTACAACTTCCCTTGAGATTAGCCTTGCAGTCTCATTACTCGTAACAGCGATTCCATTTTTCGTAGCGAAGCGAGGAGTTGAGAAATCAAATAGAGCGCGGGAATTGGCATGGCCGATTGCAATCGATTCACTCATTTCATCCCTTCAAGCTGGCGAGTCAATTACTGAGGCAGTACAAAATCTTGCTAGCCATGGCCCAGAAGAACTAGCTCCGGCATTCGCCCGAGTGAAGACGAAAATGGAGGGCGGCGAATCCCTCGAATTATCGCTACTTAGTGAAATGAGAACGCTAGATAGCAGCGCCTCGGATCAGACACTCTCTACATTGCTCATAGCAAAGGAGTTTGGCGGGCGGGATGTCACAGTTACTTTACGTCTACTCTCAAGTTTTCTTCGTGACGACTTTGAAGCGCAAGAGGAAATCAAAACAAAATTTGGCTGGATTAGAAATTCAGCGCTCTTGGGTGCAGCTGCGCCATGGTTGATTCTGCTTCTGTTATCGGCGCAAAAAGATACTGTGGCGGCATACCAAAGTTCTGCGGGAAAGACTGTGCTCTCAATTGGAGTTATCGCAACGGCAGTTGCCTTTATATGGATGGAACGGGTAGCCCGCATACCAGCAGCGGCCCGGCCACTAAGAATTTAAGTGACATCATGGTGAACGAATGCATGGTCAACGTAAGCATTGCGAACGCTTTTACGGTGAATGATTCTCCAAGAAGAAACTCGCTAACTGGGACTGTATGAATCTATTGATATTTCTTACTGTTGCACCCCTTTTATATTGGGGGATCTACCTCGTGGCCCGTGAAAGCCAATACGGGGTACGAGATTGGCGGATTGGCAATAGGACTATCGATTTAAGCGTTGGATTCATGGCCTCATCAGCCTTAATAGCTATTGGAATCTTGTTTGTAACTTGGCGACAAGTAGGAACTTTTTGGATCTATCTAATTGTTGTTACGGGTGCCTATGTACTCTTGCAACAACGGAAAGCTGAAACGGAAAAGAAGGATTGGCAAAAGAGAGTTGATTTGGAATTACCCGGCATTACGCAAGCAATCACGTTGATGATTTCAGCCGGCATATCTCCGGTACGAGCGATGCAAGTAGTTTCTGGGCGTAGCGAATCCCTTGTTGCCCAAGAATTGCGGTCGATTGTGAATGAAGTAATGGAAGGCGAGTCTGCAGTCCGGGCTATCGATAATTTTGCTCGACGCGTAGGGAGCCCTGGGTCGAGACGGTTCAGCAATTCAATTTCAATCGCCATAGAACGCGGAACGCCACTCGTACCAGTTCTAACGGCCTTATTAAAAGATGCCCAAGTTGATTCGAAAAACGAAATGCTTCGAAGGGCCGGCAAGGCAGAGATTGCGCTATTACTTCCGGTCGTCTTCCTATTGCTTCCAATCTCGGTGCTCTTCGCCCTCTTCCCATCCGTCATACAATTAGAAGCTTTTTAGTAACACATAACGATACCCACCTAGGGCTGATTCACTTGCTGCCCATGACTTATCCACAGTTCACAAATATTCTGCCAACTGCTATTAGAAATCAAAGATTATTCGCCTAAATGATTGATAAGAGATCTGGTCGACATCGGAACTGGTCGAAGTTGATTTAGTCGAAGTCAATCTGATCTAACGTGATTTGGTCGAAGTCAATCTGATCGAAGTCAATTTGGTCGAAGGTGATTTGGTCAAAATCGATGACGTCGAACAGAGATTTAGAGATATCGAGCAGAAAAGGAGATTTTTCAATGAATAGAGTCGATTGGTTGGAAGTTTCTAGTAAAAGTGAGAGAAAATCTACGAGGCGCAAAGTGGCATCATTTCCAAAACGAGTTCTTGCAAAGATTTTAGATCGCACGGCAAATCTTGCTATTTTTCTGGATGTTTCAGTTGGAGTTGCTGCAGGCAAAGTCTTTAATCTACTCCCCAAGGGAATTCAAGAGAGTCTGCGAAGGTTGAATAACGAGTATCTTCAACACAGAAATCGCCTCCTCAACATTAAGTTTCAGGAGGAAAGTCCAATCTCTCCCGTCCTGGCCCCATATGACTCAGCAAAACATGACTCAGCAAAACAAGATTTGGCGCTGCAGCGAGGCGATGTGCCCGGATGGGTTCTTGTTGTACTTATGACCACTGGTTTAGTCACAGCATTATGGACAATCGCCGCCCCCCGACTTAGTCAGATTCTGCGAAACTCCCTTGACGCAATGAATGGAATCCGATGAACTCCCTTGCGGAAAAGATCGTCCGATGACCCCATATCTATTTCTTCGAGAAAATGGCACTGAAACCGGTCCTGACCTCTTGCAAGAGAGCTTGCTTGATGAAAAGGGGACTGTCGAAGCGGGGTTGGTAATAATTCCGACCACTCTCTTATTTCTGGTGATTCTTCAGGTTCTCTTCGCTGGATCGTGGCAATTCATGGAGCGGGCAAAACTTCATGATCTAGTTATCAGTACTTCGCTATCCGAGGCCGCTCGTGAAGGAAGTTTTGAAGAGAGTAAAGAGAATTCTTTTGTTAGCGAGTATGGAAGCCAAAAGGCTGGAAGCGGCGCGTATGGAGAGGGCGCGTATGGAGAAGTTGAATTTGCGGATCCACATTTTCTTGACAAGTTTCAATTTCTTGCTGGAAAGAGTTTCTCATCAAGCTCAAAAGTTAGCATGAGTCAAAAGTCCAGCGTATATGGAGATATACACAAAATAGAAGTGAATACTCAGATTCCAATATTCCACGGGATTCTAAGATTTTTTGGAATTGAAGAGGTTGGAATAAGAAATACAGCGGTATTAATTGAGAACTAAACACTCGAATTTCTTTTTCGACGAGCGTGGAAGCGCTACCGGAGAATTTGTACTAATTGCGCTGCCCCTATTCTTGCCCGCACTATTTTTCTTTTTGTCGATGTCGAATCTGGCTAGATCTGAAATGGAGGTTTCCTTCATTGCCCGTGAAGCGGCTAGAGCCTTCACGACAGGAAATGATGATGAGGAGGCTCACTCGAGGGTCCGATTACTTCTCTCTGCCTATGAACGAGAAGGGTTCTCTTACAGCGTGAATTGCTCGCACCAACCCTGCATCACCCCAGGCGCTGGAGTCGAGTTGACTCTTTTTCAAGAAGAAAGCGCCACAGAAAAATCATCAAACTCAATTTTCTCAAGTAACAATTTCTGGAAGGACCAAACGGGTGCAGTGACTCAAGAGAGACTTAGTCTTGCACGAGCAACATCCTATGTTGATAAATGGCAATAGCCCATTGGTGAATTGTTTGTCCGAGACACGATCGATAGCGCCTCATGGAAGTTACCGACAATCCAATGAAGACTCCGAATATCCCTCTGATAATCAAGGCTCGATATCGCCTTTAATAATCACACTTTTCTCCATACTTATGATTCTAATTTTTATCATCTCGAATATCGCATCCGCTTATGTCGCCAGGCGAGATTTAACAAACAGAGTTGAATCGGCGCTAGCCGATGGGGCCCAGGAATTAGATCTTCTCGCTTATTACTACAACGCACCATTAACTGACTACTTGGCTGAAGAGAGTATACGCAGGGGAGCCCTTCGAGTTCCCATAGATTGTGCCGCTGCAAGAGTTACTTTTGAACGAAATATCTTGATTGAAAGAAAATTTTTGGCCAGTAATCAGAACGAATCTGAACAGCAAAAAAACAGATCAGCTTTTGGAAATATTGCATCGAAGCTTGTGAGTATTGATAACTTCAAATGTAATGGATCTGAATTGTCGGCATCGGTCTCTCAAGTTCATGAATTGCCATTTCAGGTAAGGGTTTTAAATTTGAAGAGTAGTAAGATTGAAGTTAGCGCCTCGGCAAGCTCCTTTCTCGTTGAAGATTAGTACTCGTTCATTGCGATTACTCTTTTGAGGTAGTTCTTTTGGAGGATCAAGAGTTTCAGCAATTATTTTTGCTCCAATTTCTAAATTTCCGTGTTTGCACCACCGAGAAAATGTGCAACTTTATGCGGGTATCATGTGCGAGTGGCTGAGCGTGATTATTCAACAGAATTCGAATCCCTAGAGAAATCGCTTGCGGGAATCGAATCTGTTTTGGATGTCAAAAAACTAGAGCAGCAAGTGCGCGATCTCGAGGAAAGAGCCGGCACACCTGATCTTTGGAATGACCCGGAAAATGCCCAAAAAGTTACGAGCGCTCTATCTCGAACCCAATCCACTCTCAATAAAGTTAAAGCGTTACGCGGACGGCTCGTGGATCTACCTGTGATGTTGGAATTGGCTGAATCGGAGTCAGATGCGAAGGCTTTGGATGATTTCAATAAAGAAATTGATTCACTAACTAAAGCGATTGGCGATTTAGAAGTACAGACCCTGCTAAGCGGAGAGTATGACCATCGCGATGCTTTGGTAACGATTCGATCAGAAGCGGGAGGAGTTGATGCCGCAGATTGGGCCGAGATGGTCTCTCGAATGTTCCTTCGCTATTGCGAGCGCCATTCACTTTCGGTCAATGTCTTAGAAACCTCATATGCGGAGGAAGCTGGAATTAAATCGACCACATTCAAAGTCTCAGGACCTTACGTTTATGGGACTCTCTCTGTTGAACAAGGAACTCATCGCCTAGTTCGAATATCGCCATTTGATAGCCAAAACCGTCGCCACACTTCCTTTGCCGGAGTTGAAGTTGTCCCGGTTGTTGAGCAGAGCGATCACATTGAGATTGATGAGAAAGATATTCGAGTAGATGTTTATCGCTCCTCGGGTCCTGGTGGGCAAGGAGTAAATACCACCGACTCAGCTGTTCGCATCACTCACATTCCAACTGGAATAGTTGTTTCTTGCCAAAATGAGCGCTCACAAATTCAAAACCGAGCGACTGCGATGGCGGTACTACAGTCAAAACTTCTTGAGAAACGTAATCAGGAAGAGCGTGCAAAAATTGATGCTCTTCGTGGAGATACCTCAGGTTCATGGGGAAATCAGATTCGTTCTTATGTTTTGCACCCATATCAAATGGTCAAAGACCACCGGACCGATTATGAAACTGGAAACACCCAAGCCGTGCTTGATGGCGATCTTGATGGATTTATCGAGGCCGGAATTAAATGGAGGCGAAGTAAGTAGCGCTAAGAATGTAGGTAAGTAGGCGCACAAGATTCATTCCCACAGGAGATTTCACCCAATTCACATCAGATGTTGCGGGTTCATACCCACTTTTGCCGGCTGGCCTACCTAGAATCCACTCGTGATTAAGTTTGAGAATGTTACGAAGGTTTATCCGAAGTCGGATAAGCCTGCTCTCGACAATATCTCTCTAGAAGTTGAAAAAGGGGAGTTCGTATTCCTCGTTGGCCTCTCTGGATCTGGTAAGTCGACCTTCTTGAGATTAGTCCTCCGTGAGGAAAAGCCAACTACTGGAAATATTCATGTGGCTGGTAAGGATTTGAACACCCTATCTAATTGGAAAGTTCCACAATTAAGAAGACAAGTTGGAACCGTCTTTCAAGATTTTAGACTCCTTCCGAATAAAACAGTTGCTGAAAATGTTGCCTTCACTTTGCACGTACTTGGATTTTCGCGCAAAGAGATCGCCCGCGAAGTACCGGAAGTCCTTGAGCTAGTGGGATTAGAGGACAAGGCAGATAGAAAGCCTGGAGAACTATCGGGCGGTGAACAGCAAAGGGTTGCTATTGCACGAGCTTATGTGAGTAAGCCAGCCATTTTGATTGCGGATGAGCCAACTGGAAACTTGGATCCAGCGACTTCGGTTGGAATCATGAAGTTATTGGATCGCATCAATAGAGATGGAACAACCGTCGTTATGGCGACTCATGACGCGGGAATTGTTGACCAGATGCGCAAACGTGTTATCGAACTTGACGCTGGACACGTTGTTAGAGACCAGGCGCGCGGTGTATATGGATACTCAGGATGATGGTGAATAAATGAGAGCTCGATTTATATTTAGCGAAGTTGGCATTGGCCTTAAGCGCAATCTGACTATGACCTTTGCGGTGATAATCACTGTAGCAATTTCCTTGTCACTCCTCGGTATTGGACTGTTATCGAATGCCCAAGTGCGAGTGATGAAAGATTATTGGTACGACAAAATCGAAGTATCGGTATTTCTCTGTGGCTCCCTCTCGGATGCAACGTCCTGTTCTTCGGGAGTTGTCACAGATGCGCAAAGATTGGAGATTCAGCGAGACCTAGAGGCTCTTCCCGTTGTCGATACTGTCTATTACGAATCGCAATCAGAGGCTTTTGAGAGATTTCAAGAAAGATTCAAAGATTCGGCGATTTCGCAAAATGTCACAGTTGATCAACTTCCTGAGTCATTCCGAGTCAAGTTAAAGGACCCAACGCAGTTCGCGGTTATTCAAAGTGCTTTTGTCGGTCGACCCGGTGTGGAAGTTGTTCAAGATCAACGTTCAATATTGGAAAAGTTCTTCCGGCTACTGAATGTTCTACGTGATGGCGCGCTCGCCATCGGCTTTGCCAGCGTTTTAACCGCAGCTTTACTTATTAGCAACACTTTGAGAATTGCTGCTTTTAATAGGCGAAGAGAGACAAATGTAATGAAACTCGTTGGCGCGAGTTCATTCTCAATTCAATTACCTTTTATTCTCGAGGGAATCTTTTCCTCAATCTTGGGCTGGGGATTTAGTGTGGGATTGCTTTCTGGTTTGAAGTACGTAATCGACGATCGAATAGCCCCATTACTTACTTTTACTAATTTCTTTACTTGGAACGATGTTGTACTTACTTCCGCGTACCTGCTTGGCACTGGTTTACTTGTTGCAACAGTTGCCTCTACCCTTACCCTTCGCAAATACCTGAAGGTTTAAGGATCAGGTTTTAATCGAGGGAGATTCCCCTCAAGAGGAGTGAAGAAGTCCGTGGTTGGCCGTTCCCCCGAAGAAGAAAAGAATGATCGAGTTAGTCTTCTATTTTTGGGTATTTTTATTGCAGCACTTTTCTTTGTCATAGGCACAGGATTTGGAAACACCACCGGAAAATCTCTCGTAGATAGCGCAATCGATGAATTGTTATCTAATTCAACGAAAGAGGTTGATCGCGAGACCCTTGAACGAGCAGCTATCGAAGGAGCTCTAAAGGCGTCGGGAGATGACTGGGCAAACTACTTTCCGTCAGCAACTCTTGATGAGTTGAACAATGCAACGGCAAATGCTCTTACTGGAATTGGAATCTCTATTCGCGAAGCTCGCTCTGGGGCAATCGAAATTGCCAGTGTGCAGGAGGGAACTCCGGCGTTCAAGAGTGGATTAGAAGTTGGAGATCAAATTCTTGAAGTGAATGGAACGGATGTTCAAGGGAGCGCTCCAGTCACTGTCGCCGCCCTTATAAGAGGAGACCTCGGCAAAGAAGTTTCGCTTAAAGTCAATAGAAATGGTGCGATTAAGATTTTTGATTTAATGTCGGAAAGAGTTGATATTCGAACGGTTGATGCTTCACAGTTAACCTCTGAAGTCGCCTTTCTCGCAATTAATTCTTTCTCATCGGGTACATCAAGTGAGTTTTCTGAAGCGCTCTCGACTTTGAAAAACTCCAAAGGAGTTGTGATAGATCTTCGAGATAATCCTGGAGGCTTGATTGAAGAAGCGGTATCAATCGCGGAGGAATTTATAGGTCGCGGAACAATAGTTTCTTATAGAGCAAATGGAGAAGAGAGAGTCTTTACTGCCAATAATCCCAAGCCTTCCTCAGTGCCGGTTGTCTTATTAATCAACAAAGGAACAACAAGTGCAGCCGAGATTCTTGCCGGTGCATTTCAAGATCGAAATAGAGGAGTAGTAATCGGACAAACCTCTTTTGGCAAAGGCTCCGTTCAAGAATTTATGACCCTTAAGGATGGTTCTAAGTTGGAGCTAACAGTTGCTCTTTACTTAACACCAAGCGGGCGGACAATCGAAGGGGTCGGCGTTGTTCCTGATCTTCGAGTTTCGGATTCCGAGATGAAGATCAAGGCGCTTCAGATTCTTGGTGGCTTAGCGCAATTGGGTTCGAAGAGCTAACTTCAAGCGCGTTTCAAGGTACTTTTCATTTTGATTCCGATTCATTCATTACCCTTTACCCATGGTGAAGGAATCGGGAAAGAAATTGATTGCCCAGAATAAGAAGGGGCGTCATGACTACTTCATCGATGAGGTATTTGAAGCTGGTTTAGTACTTCAGGGAACTGAGGTTAAGAGTCTTCGGGCGGGGCGGGCAACTCTTACCGATGGATATGCCTCTGTGAAAGAGGGAGAACTCTGGCTTAGTGGTGTTCATATTCCGGAATACAACGAAGGTTCTTGGACTAATCATGAGCCAAGAAGAGAGCGGAAACTCTTATTACAGAAGCGAGAGATTTCAAAACTGATTGGAAAGCTGAAGGAGTCCGGTTTGACTTTGATTCCCTTATCGCTCTATTTCAAAGATGGAATCGTGAAAGTCGAAATGGGTTTAGCGCGCGGTAAGAAAGCCCACGACAAACGAGAATCTTTGAAGGAACGACAGGCATCACGAGAAATTGATCGAGCGTTATCGCAGCGCTCTTCTGGTAAATCCTCCGGAAGAGGCTCTCGTCGCAAGGATTTTGACGATTAGTTAAGCAGGGAATAAAGCAATTTCTCTCCTTGTTTATGCTCCCGTACAATTCTCTTTCTAGCTTCTAATCCTTAAGCCAAAAATCTTGGGGGTGAACGGTCTCGACTTCGGTTGTTGAGCCAGGGGAAGCGGGCCGAGGAAGCCGGGATGATCTCGTTAACCACAAAAACCCGCGCAATCAATTAGACGCAGATAAAACTTCGTCTGATTACAAACTCGCTGCCTAAGCGAGCACTGTAATCCGTTGCCCTGAGCACGCCTTCGCCTCAGGATCCAACGTCGACAGAGGGCTTACCGGCCGATAACGTTGTGATTATTGGCAGGGACATCTAACACAACTGCGTTCGTCGGTTACTTGTGTGCGTGAGAACCGGGACAGAGAAATCGATTAGCACACTACGCCCGTAGAAGCCCTGTATCAGTGTCGAAGGACCCGGGTTCGATTCCCGGCACCTCCACCATTTGGTTTGGCCCGCGCTTGGTTCAGCTTGGATCGGGATTCAATCAACTTCTCGCGGTCCTGGATTCAGTCAAAGAAAGTTTATTTATTTGGTGCGCCAAATAGCAATTGCAGAAGTGGAAACTCCGATAAGTCCGATGATTGTGGATCCGCGACTAATGTTTTCAACAATTAGGAAAGCTCCACTGAGAAATGCCAACCCACCTATTACGCGAATGAAGATCAATCGAAATTTTGAGATGCTTTCTCTACGCCAGAGTGAAAGTAGAAGCACAAGCGGACCGCCGTACATGGCGGGAGAAACAATAATTGCAACCGCAAGGGCCAGTGATTCCACGCCGCAATTCTAAATGCTCATTCTAATTTTGGACATGAATTGGATCAGGCGCTCGTATTAAATCAGATGCTCGTATTAAATCAGGTGCTCTCATTAAGGGGCCTTGCGGGAACAAATATCTCTTTCCCATGAGGAGAAGTCCACGTGCATGAACCATCTTCATGGCTAACTAACTTCCAATCCCCATGAGTTTTTAAGCGATGATGTCTTCTACACAAGAAGCCAAGATTTTTCGGATTTGTTTCTCCTCCCTCATCCCAACTCTTTGCATGATCAATATCGCCCAGACGCGCGGGTTGGCTGCAGCCGGGAAATCTGCAAATTCGATCCCGCGCTGTTAAGAAATCCACTAGATATTGGGATGGGACATAGTGAGTTCGTCCCATATCTAGAAGGTTTCCCGAGAGGGGATCGGTTATGAACTTTCTCCACTTTCCGTCTGCAGCAAGTTTTCTTGCGACAGAGGCTGGAATTGGTCCAAGGCCCTCTAGTAGACCAGGATTATTTGATAAACCGAGGAGAGTTGGAAGATCTATAGTCACATTCATGGAGATTGGTCTCTTATGTTTTTCAAGCTTTTCGTGATTTTTTCCTAAAAAGTCGGTTGCGATTCTTGTTAATGCGTCAGCGCGCTTCATGTCCATGGTTCGTTCATCGGAGATTTTGGACTTAGAGTGAGGACTATTGGAATCAGAGGGCTCTGATTGATTGGAATCCTCGGGCTGTGGTTTTCTGGAATTTGAGAAAATGGATTTATTGCCCTCATCATCGAGAGCAATTCTTGCGTTAATTGCTAGATAAACAGTTTGGGCATCTTCCGAAGGCAGAAGGGCAATCAAAGTAGACATGCCATCACCTTCGGGGTAGATATTTACCGACCGAGAGTCTCGTGCCTGTTCGTGGCGCTCTTCGTGGATCTCAGGTGCGAATTGAGCAAAAAGTGTTTTGAGTTTTCGGGCGACTTGGGCGGCGGTGTGATACTCGGCATGAGCAAGCGCCTTCTTCTCGATGAGTGGAAGTATGTCGGGCGATACTCCACGAACTAGAGCATCCGAGGTCTCGCGAGCGATTGTGGTTGCGTGGCTGGAGCTAATCACTCCGCTCGATAGGGCATCGCATGTAGCGGGGAGATGATTTGAAAGTGTCCTTGCAACATCTATTCTCAACTGTGCAGTGTTGGGTGATAGTCGAAGCGCTGTAGCTACATCCTCACGCTCAGCTTCGTCCACACCCTCCCACATATTCGACATTTCATTGGGTTCACTTCCAGCAATAGCGAGAGTTGCTTCTTGAATTAGTGAATAAAGCCATGAATATTGCTTTTCAAGCGCCGCTAAATAGTCGATTTTTCCGGTTGAGCTGAGGCTCTTGGGTTGAATTTCTAGGAGTCTTCCCAAATTTTCGTAGCTTCCGGGTCTTGTTTGTATGTAAGAAATTTGAATTTCGTCTCGATTCGCAACCTGGTCCGAAGATGGGTCCGATACTTGATCCGAGCATGGGGCGGAGAATGAGTCCGAGAATTGACTCGAGTACGGACTCGAAATTTGAGAGATGCTCATGGATGAATGATTTATGTTGGGTCTGACAATTTGGATATTAAGGAGGGGAAATCAACAAGAAATTTAGATAGTTTTCTAAAAGCAGGTTAACAAAGAGTAGTAATTTCGATTGATAGTTGGCGCTTAGTGACTTCTGGAAAAGTTAGTGTTTATTTGGAATGAGAAAAGATTTTGGAAATTAAGTTGCCTGATGATCATCGCCGCTGCCCATGAGAACTTCGAGCAGCGATTGTTGTAGCCAGCCCAGCCAGGAATAAACGGCGTAAACGGCTTTCATGGGATCTGAGTCGGTCATCAATTCATATTTCTTGTGCAAGTCAGCTTTCTCGTTACTATCAGCGTCTCCCGGACCCGTGGGGACTTTTTGAGTTTTTTGATCTCTCTCATCAAATTCCTTACTTATACCGAGACGAACCGCGAGTGCTAACCGCAAATCATTAAGCGCTCCAAGCCAAGCCATCGCTTCTGGCTCAAGAATTGAAACTTCTATTGAGCCTCGATCTATTGGTTGATCAGCGCTCCAATCATCATCTGTTGGAGTTTGCGCTTCATAAACTAAATGGGCGTGGGCGCGTTTCTTCTCGCGCAAACCATGTTCGGTATATCGACGAAACTCGGATGCGGATTTTTGATCTTTGTATGCGCTAGGGAGTAATCGCCGCAAAACTGGATCCTCCGGCGGTTGTTCACTCGCTCCTAGCCCCATCATTTGAAAGAGGGGATCGGCTTCAATATCTGCGTTGAGTGAACCCTCGCCAAGAAGTTCTAAGAGTTGTGCTGTCAGATTAATCACGACGTGCGCCTCTTGAGATGTGAAGACGATTCGAATTTTGCCGTCATCATCGCGAACAAATTTAGAACTCAAAATTCATCATCTCGCTGAAGAGTTGCCCAGAGTCCATACTCGTGAAGACGCTGCACATCTCGCTCCATTTCTTCGCGCGTTCCAGATGAAACTGTGGCGCGACCTTCATTGTGAACTTTGAGCATCAGCTCGGTCGCCTTCTCTTTTGAGTAACCAAAGATCACCATAAATACATGCGTTACATATGTCATTAAATTGACTGGGTCATCCCAGACCACGCAGACCCAAGGGCGGTCTGGTTTTAGATCTAATTCACTCTCAGATTCAGTAAGAGTTCCAATTGCTACCAATGATTAATCACCCGATCCATCCGAGCCGGACTCATCATCACCCTTGCGCAAACCTGAGTAAATCTCTTTACAAGTCGGACAGATTGGAAACTTATTTGGATCGCGATTTGGAATCCAACGTTTGCCACATAACGCAGTTACCGGTTTTCCAGTCACCGCAGATTCAACAATCTTGTCCTTCTTCACATAATGGGCAAAGCGTTCATGATCGCCCGCTTCTAAATTCTCTTTTGTTTCGGTCTCGACATGGGTATCGCTCTCCTCAATCACGCCACCATCGAGTACCCCGCCGCGTCTTGTGAAGAATCCCATTCGGAAATCATAAGCCCGGGGGCAATTCTTCAAATTTGCACGCTTTTCGCTAACGAGCCGGAGAGAACGGGTCTTAACTAGAATGGGCCGATGAGTGGGCTAAAGGATCTCCTACGCACTGAGAATCTCTCGCGCGCCGATGTGGAATTAATTCTTGCCACGGCAGCAGATTTCGCAAAAGATCCGTTGAAACACTCGAGTTCACTCGCTCACAAAACCGTCGCTATTTATATGACCAAGCCGTCGACTCGAACTCGACTGGCCTCAGAGACCGCGGTTGCTCATCTTGGCGGAACTCCAATCTTCCTTCGTGGCGATGAATTACAAATTGGCCGAGGCGAGACAATCGATGACACAGCAAGAATTGTTAGCCAATTCTGCGCTGCGTTAATTATTCGTACCTACGCCCAGAGCGATGTTGATCAACTTGGAAAATACGCATCAATCCCGGTCATAAATGCGCTAACTGATGAGGATCACCCAACTCAATTACTTGCGGATTGGATGGTTATTCGTGAGAAATTTGGCAAAGATATTGCAGGACGGAAATTTGTCTATGTTGGTGATGGAAATAATGTGGCGAACTCATGGCTTTTAATGGGAGCAATCATGGGAGCCCATGTTGTCGCGGCGACTCCCTCCGGAAAATTTGCCCTCGCCGAAGATGTTGTTACCAAGGCCAAATCACTTGCAGCGGCAAGTGGCGGAAAAGTTGAAACCACTAATGATGCAAAATCCGCCGCGGAAGGCGCTTCTGTGATCTACACCGATGTTTGGATGTCGATGGGGGATTCGGAGAGTGAGCGCGCTGAGAAGACCAAAGCGCTCGCACCATTTATGGTCAATGATGAGTTGATGAGACTTACTGCTAAGGATTCAATATTCATGCACTGTTTACCGGCACACCGGGGCGAAGAAGTTGCTGCATCGGTGATTGATGGCGAAAAATCGGTGGTGTGGCGAGAAGCTTTCCATCGCAGAACAACAATTCAAGCCCTTCTATATCTTTTAACGCGCGGCGAATTGAAGGGAAATTAAGCCAGCTGTGAAGATTTTCGTTCCTAGAGAAATTGCCGCCGGCGAAAAGCGAGTTGCTCTCGTCCCAGACGTGCTCTCTAAATTGACCCGAGCCGGATTTGAAGA
>JACCED011267665.1_pt1 | contig 15302 bp, 12 predicted proteins | sample 7455021 | NCBI WGS metagenome assembly JACCED01 (sample SAMN15323456, study PRJNA562643) | freshwater metagenome | isolation source: river surface water | place: USA:Blue River Watershed | collected 2017-08-19 | reverse complement strand
TATTACCACCACCAGCACCACCACCGCCACCCCAACAGTAAATATTTATGGAATTAACATTTGAAGGTTTTGTAAAAGTTTCAATTCTATTTGTATAATAATAATAATCAATATTACTTTGGTATAATATAGTTAAGTTTTGTGCAGTTGTATTAGTATTTATAATACCATTATTATCAATATTACAATCAAATTTATACCATAATAAAGGTTGTTTATTACTAATAATAGAATAAGAATTATCATTAATAGGAGTTGGGATAGTATTTATATTAATAGTTCCAGGAGTATTATTAAAGATTATATTATATATACCATTAATATTTGAATAAAAATTAGTATAATTAATATCAATATCTATTAAATTAAAATCATAAGAATATGTATTTGTTTTAATATTATAAAAATATTTATTATTATTTTTAATATAATAATAAATATTTTTATCAATTATATTTGTATTTATAAATGCACTTGTCTTACCTATTTTAATTGTATCCGTATTAATATTTTGAAAATTATTAGAAGTTATAAACATAAAATTAGAAGTATAACCAATAAGGTTATTAAAAGTTGTTAAATTTAAATTAGAAGTAAATGATATTAAGTTATTTGAAGTCCTTAAATTTAAATTTGAACTATATGAAATAATATTATTAGAAGCAATATTAGAAAAATTTATATTATTAATTGCATCAATGAGGTTGTTAGAAGTCCTTAAATTTAAATTAGAAGTAAAATCAATAAGATTATTTGAAGTCCTTAAATTTAAATTAGAAGTAAAAGAAATAACATTATTGGAAGTTCTTAAATTTAAATTGGAAGTAAAAGAAATAAGATTATTAGAAGTCGTTAAATTTAAATTGGAAGTAAAAGAAATAATATTATTGGAACTTGTTAAATTTAAATTGGAAGTAAAAGAAATAATATTATTGGAACTTATTAAATTTAAATTAGAAGTAAAAGAAATAACATTATTGGAACTTATTAAATTTAAATTAGAAGTAAAAGAAATAACATTATTTGAAGTCCTTAAATTTAAATTGGAATTATACGAAAAAAGGTTATTGGAACTTATTAAATTTAAATTGGAATTATACGAAAAAAGGTTATTGGAACTTATTAAAATAGAATTGGAATTATACGAAAAAAGGTTATTAGAATTTGTTGAAATTAAATAGGTACTATATGAAATAATATTATTTGAAGCAATATTAGAAACATTTATATTATTAATAGCATAAATAAGATTATTTGAAGTTATTAAATTTAAATTAGAACTATAAGAAATAAGGTTATTGGAACTCGTTAAAATTAAATTTGAAATATTTGTGTTTTTAATGTAAATTTCGGTAGAATTTATAATACCATTCACATCAAGTTTATAATTTTGATTTGGGTTAGAAATACCAATACCAATATTTGAAGAAGCTATTATAAATGTAAGATTAGAATTATAGTAAAACTCCCCAATATTTTGATTTAAACCTATTTGATTTATATATAAAGCAGGTTTTAAAGACGAGTAATTAGAGATATTTAATTGTTCAGAGTTATAAATGGAGGTATTACTTACATTCGTATTCGTATTTGTATAAAGAGCATTTAAGGTTGTAACCGTTAAAGATTTTGTGAAAGTAACATCTCTATCGTAAATATCATTTGTTATAAAACGATTACTGGTACCGATAGGGATATTATCGGTTGTAATTTCATTATTAAAGAACCTTGCATAACTATTTCCGCCTGATTGAAATAAAGACCCGTTAATATTAACATCACCGTTAATATCAAGGGTATAACTTGGATTACTATTATTGATACCTATTTTATCATTGATGATTATAAAAGTAATATTAGAGGAAGAAGAAGGATTTTCATTTTCATATAAATATTGAATATTAATATTTGACATTTTTGTATTTAGAAAAATATTATCCAAGTAATTATACGAATGAATGATATTAGTATTAGAACCTATATTAGGTTGTTCCAGTTTAATAAAAAATTCATCGATATTTATGTTATTAATATTAGTTGCTTCTAAATTACCGTTAATCATAAGATTATTATCATAAATATTATTAGTGATGAATTTTTGTTTTGCATTTGTGTTTTGAATGATGTCATTTGTAGTAATATTACTTCTAATGGTATTAATATAATCATTAATTATTTTTGTATCATGCATATATAAATTCTTTTTTCCATTTTTGATATCATCTGTTGTAATTTGATATGAAATTTGAGGAATAATATTATTGCTTATGTTTGTATTAAAATAAATGTTATTATTCGTTTCTTTAATGAAATCGGTGTTTATGTTATTATTAAAAACATTAGAGAAGAGGTTAGATGTAAAAAAAAGATTACTGCTACCTGTTTTAATGTTATCAGTAGTAATATTAGAATTTAAATTGGAATGAAAGAAGTTGTTTAAGATGAAATCAGATACATAAAAATTTGATTTTCCTGATTTTATTTTATCGGTTGTTATATCAATATCATTAATAGTTATATTGGAATTTGAAGGGAAGAATTTATTATTAGAACCTTCTTTAATATCATTGGTATTTAAATTGGAGATGTTTGAATTAATTAAAGAATAAAATTGATTAGAATTAAAATAAAAGTTAGAGGAACCTTGAATAATATTAGAATTATTATAAATAAAAATAGAATTGTATTTATCTAAATTAGAAAAGGAGTAATAAAAATAAGAATTTCCTTCTTTGATATCATTGGTGGTTATTTTTGAAAAATTGCTATTAAAATTCGTTGAATTTAAATAAAGATGATTAGAACTGGAACCTTGAATGATGTTATCAGTGGTTATGTTATTATTGATATTAAAATTAAAATTACTGGTATGTTTAATATAATCATAATAAAGGTTTGAATTTAAATTATCGGTAGAAATAATCGATAACAATTCATAAAAAACCTTATTAATAAAATCAATGTTAAAATAAAGATTTTTAACACCTTTTAAGATATCATCAGTACTTTTATTGCTAATATCTATATTAGTAATTAGATAACCATAACCATAAATAAAATTAGCAGTTAAGTCTTTACAAATGGTATCACCATTCACATTTATATTTTTAATTAAATCTTCTTTTATTTCAATCCAACTTAAATTACCATTGATATCAGTAGTTAAATAACCATTATAAAACGGCAATGGTGGTAAATAATAGGTGATATTTATATTACTATGATTATTATTATTCTTAAAAGTAATTTTATATTTATCATTTGTAATGTTATAAAAACTTGTATTTAAGGAACCATTAAAATGAGTGTTTTGAATGATATTAGAATTATAAGAACCAAAGATAACAGGAAAATTAGCATATTGATTTATGCCAATATAAATACGATTATTACTTGAATTATAACAAAAGGTATTATCAATATTTAAAGAATAATTATTATCAATATTATTCCCTATAACTAATTGATTATTATTGTTATTGTTATTATTATTGTTATTATTACCGATATTAATGGAATTGGTATTAATGTTGGTGTTATTATTGCCGATATTAATGGCGTTTGTATTGATGTTAGAGTTATTGTAACCGATATTAATATTACAATCGCCAACGCTGATATTATTATCAATTTTAATTTGATTTTTAGAGAAGTTTAAATCGAGACCTTTATTTTCATAACCCAAAATGATATCGCTATTTATATTCGTATTATCGCTACCGATATTAATATTAGGATTATTATTAAGGATTGTATTATAACCAATGTTATATAATTTTGATGAAGATAAGGAAGGTTGAGAGTAATTATCGGAACCTATACTTATGATTTCATTTCCATTTATGATATTAGAACCTGCATCAGTGCCAACGAAAATAGAATTATTAACATTAATAGCAATTTTTCCAGAGTTATTGCCTAAGAAGACGTTATTAAGACCTTTCAATGATTTTCCTGAATATTGGCCAACTTGAATGGAATTTAACGAAAACAGTGAAATGTCTTTAAAGATATCAGTTTCTGTTCCGCCTCCTTGTGTAATTTTAGACATTTATTTATTTTTGTTAATATAAAAAAAAGTTAATATTATATAGAAATGCATATAAAGACAAAAGAAGATTTAGAAAAATTAAAAATAGATACAAATGCTTTTAACAGTTATTATATGTCAAATGGCGGTTGTTCTACATGTTTAATGAAGGGAGGAGCAGAAATTGTAGAAGGCGAACCTTCTAATTTAACTGCAAAAGATTTTATGAATCATTATTTTCCACTTTTAAGAGGTGGTTATGAAAATACAAAAAGAAAGGAAGGAAAAGAAGCGAAACGAAAGGAAGGAAAACGAAAAGAAGTAAAACGAAGGGAAGGAAAACAAGCGAAACGAAAGGAAGTGAAACGAAAAGAAGTAAAACGAAAAGAAGAGAAACGAAAAGGAGGAAATACAGTTGAGGCAAGTGATGCTTCAAAAAATTTTTTTCATTTAATTTCATCAACTCCTGGTATTAATCATAGTTCTTATCCTGATTTAAAGTTTAACAGTTATTCATTTCCAGATTCACAATTACCGCAATTTCGATAGATATTAGAATACTTCAAATGAGGTATTATTATGATTAAAAGGTTTATATTTGACATCTTCTAAGTAATATATTTTTTTTTCTAATGATGCATATTTTTTTATGGTATTAATCATGTCATTTGAGTATGAGATGAAATCTATGATTGTTTTTTTAAGTTCTTCAAATGGATTTACGTTATAGATATGAATGAATTTTTGAGGTAATATGATGAAACACGAGTATAATTCCTTTATAATTGTTTTTCTTAAATCAATAAAAGAAGAAAAATGGGTACTGATATCATAACGATTGCTTAACATGTAAATGTAAATCTTTATAAATTTTTCGATGTAGATAATGATATTGGTATATCTGGCATTATCAAAAACCTTAATGAAACGTATGTTAAGGATGAGAGAAAGAAGGTATTTATCGTTACGTATATATGTAAGTTTAGAATGGAAAATATTTAAAATAAAATTAGAATTATCATTGGTATAAATTCTATTCTTTAAATCATCATTTATAATTTTAATTTTATTTTCGAAATCGTCATTTATTTTATTATTATGAATATTAATTTTATCGTAATAGAAATAACCAATAATGATAATAATAATAATAGAAATAAGGAACGAAGGTTTTTTATTAGAAATTAGAAAAAAAATAACTGCGATAACAATAATCGCAAAATAATAATTATAAATATTAATCATCTATAAAATAAATAACAAAAGATAAAATAATTAAAATTATACCTATATAAAACATTCTATATTCTTTAAAAAATACCATAATAATATTCGTAAAATAATTCGAAGAAGAGTTATCAATAATCACCATAGTTTCATTAATGATATCTATTATTGTTTGTATCGTGTTTTTATAAATGTCTATAATAGTAAAATTAGTAAAATCCCTATTCGTATTTGCATTCGTATTCGTATTTGTATTTGCATTTGTATTTAAACTAAGGGAACTTACGAGGTCATTGAATTTATTTTCGATGGTAGTTTCAATAATCTTATTAATATTAGCATCATTCATTTTTGTTTCTATTTTTATTTATGAATAAAAAATAAAAATAAAGAAATTTAGATAATATCCATCATATCACTTGTGGATAATAGCATTCTTCTGCAACAATAGCGAGTTAAACCGAGATTATCGAGAATTTCTTTTGTATGAATGGAACTGAAATATTTATATTCAGGGTCTTTTTCTTTTTTCTTATCTTTTTCTAATTTGGATAATTCTTCCATATAATAGTCATATTTATCAGCAATTACCTTAGCACACGTAAAACAACGAATAGGAACAATCATTTTTATTTTTCGTTTTATTTATATATATGAATATAATTAAATCATTTTTTTTTATATTCTTAAATTAAGATAATGGAATTAAACCCCTTATATCGCTTATATGTGGAATTAAATGAAAAGGTTGAGGCATTAAAATCAACTGGGGTTGGAGGAGCTGGTGTTAGTGGTGAAAATAATGATTTAACTGATATCATATTAAGACTTCGAAACTTAGAAGCACGTCCTACCTATGAAACTGATATCTTTGAATTAAAATCAAAGGTTGCGGTATTAGAAAATGAGAATGGAGATTTAAAACAAAAGTTATCTTTTGTAACTTCTAAATTAGAACAATTAGAAACTCGCATATATACTCTTGAAGCTGAACCACGATTAGATTTAGAACCCTTAAATCAACGTGTAAGTTCTCTTGAAACTCTTGAAGTAGCAGATAAGATAACAAAAGTAGAAACGCGAATGTCTAATGTAGAACAATTATCAAATACTATAACTGATGTATCTTATCGTTTAGGTGAGGTAGAACGACGACCTGAATTAGGAGAACGTTTATATGCAATTGAACTTGCATTAGCAACTATGGTTACAAAACCACCTTCTAATTCCTCTTCTTTTTAATGTTTAATTTAAGGATTATTTATTTTTATAAATATAAATATGAAGGATAAGATAGATATTTATATAATTACAACTGATTATTTAAAGTTGAGATTTGGCCATTTAAAGGAACAAATAGCAAAATTAAAGATGGTATTGGATATGTGTAATTATGATTATTCTTTTCATCAAATTAATAGTCCCAGTCATACTAATATAGAAGCTGAGATTGATAAATATAAGGAAATGGTTGATTTAAACCGCGAATGTATAAGTGATGTTGAATTTAGGAATTTAATAGAACCTTTAAATTCAAATCAAATATCAAATTTAATGAAACATGTGAAGGCATTGGAGTTAATTAAAAAAAGCAATACTAAATATAATTTTATTATAGAGGATGATATACTAATAGTAAATGATTTTACAAATAACTTAAAAAATTTAATGAATGATATAAAGAAAATTAATTATGACCTTGTTTTTACTTGTTTGGGTATGAATGAAGATAACATGGAAAATAGATTTATAAAATCATTTCAAACATTTAAAATTCTTATGTCAAAGAGTTCATATTTAATTTCGCCGAAATGTGCAGAAAAGTTATTAAGTTTCTTACAAAAAATAAGATTTATTTATAAGATTAATCTTTCTTATTTTATTTGGGAAAATCGTTATACTATTGAAAGTTATGTTTATAATAAAAATACGATACTTGAAGGTTCTAAGATTGGTTTATATACATCTTCGGTAAATAACAATAATTTCTTATATCAAAACAATGAATATATAAAACTTACACAGTTAATGGGAAATAGGGATTATATTGATGATAATGACGTTAAAATTGCTGAGCATATTTATAATAACACTGGAAGGAACAATCCTGATTTTCAGCATACATTAGGACTTATTTATTATAAAAATAAGAATTATAAGAAGGCAAAGGAGATATTAATAGAAGGGGTTATTAATATGAAAAAAACGGATGGTTTAATATCTCGTAATAGTGAGATGTTAAATAATTGTATTAATATGCATCAATTTGAGCAATCAGATATAGAAGAAGCATTAAAGATGAAAGGCATATATTCATAATTATTTTTGTATTGATTTTTAGGAAAACTAATAAGAAAATGAATGTTGTTTTATAATAGAACTTTAAGGAAATTGAACGAAGAGGATGAAGACTTACGTGACCATGATTGAAGAACATCTCATGTATATGAATATGGTTTATGATATAAAGAAACTCATCCTCTACAAGAATAAGAATGAGAAGTTCAATTCGGGTGTTTAAAAAGCGCCTGGGAGGATGGGGTACAACAACTTAGGTTTTTGTACCTTTTTTTATTTATTTCTGTTCATAAAAATAAAAATTGAATGTTTTTGTAATTATTGTAATTATTATAATTATAATCATGAAACCTGAAATTGAGATATTAATTGCCATTATTTTAAATAGAGCAATCGAACGTGTAAATGATATGCGTTTGAAACGTAAGGAAAAATAAAAAATGAATTTTTTTATTTGAAATAAAAATAAAATAAATGGATGGACGTTAAAAAAGATTTTAATAAACACTTAGGACAAATGATTGATATTCTCATTTATGATTTTCAAAATAAATATTTGATATTAAAGGAGAATGGAATTCCATTGGAACATATGAATTCATTTATGAATGAATATGAAAAAACCCGTATAGATACATTCAAAAATGATATAAAGATATTGAAAAATATTTATAAGAATACATGGACATAATTATTTTTATAATATTCATTCTTTTTTTTCTTATCACCGTTTATCCCTTATCCTTTGGTATAATACTAACATCTTTGTATTACTATAATTATAATAATAATCATAGGTATTTAAATATTCCTATACTTTGTTAGGAGGTGTTTTGTATATAAATCTCCCATTTCGTATGCCATTTTCTCATATGGATGTTCATTTGCGGAGTTAGTTAAGATGATATCATTAATACTATTAGGATATTCATTTTTATAATAGGCTACCATTTCAACGCCGTTTTTATCGGTATAAATAAAATCATTTAAGTCAGGATTTGCTCGTACGAGTGAATTTTTTTCTTTTTTTCTTAAAATGGAATAGCCATTTTTATTGAGATAGTCATGAACGGCAGAATAATTATAACGTTGGTATATATGGATACTTTCATGTATTAATATCTTTGTAAGTTCTGTATCATTATAACTGATAATAATAGGAGAAATAAAAATGATATTAGAGCGAGTATGAGGGTATCCTTCTTCATAGGTATTATTAACACAAGCGAATATCCATTTACTTTTATTGTCGAAGAATTCTTTTGCTTTTATGGAACATTTTTTTAATTTCTCTTTTTGTTCTTCATTGAAATCTAAACAACCGTTATTTATGATATTCGAAATATATTCATTTGTTGATTTTACTTTTCTTGCTCTTAAATCATAAATAGACATGTTTTTAATGTAATTATCTTCGTCTTTGGATATAAACTTTTGTGTTTCTTCTTTTGAAAAAAAATAGATGTCATCAGCGGAAGCAGAAGAGGTATTATTGGTGAATTTCTCAGAGAATGAGAATAAAAAAACGATTAATAAAATAAATATAATTATGAAAAAAATATATTTCATTTGTTATTATAAATAAATAGAAAGATTATTTAGATTTTCTTTTTTTTGTATTATATATTTATCAATATTTTGTTTTGTTAAGTGATAAGGAAAAGTAATTATTGTTTTGCCATCAGGTTCAATGGGCATATATCTATTCATATTAATATAAGAATAAATATTATTGATATTCCTTTGAAGATTTCTAACGCCATCTTCTTGAACGGTATTATCAATTATATAATAAATGAGGTCATCTGTAATAATAACATCATTTTCAGTGAAGTTATAAGACGTATAAATATTACGTAAAAGACTATGCTTCACGAGTTTTAACTTGTCTTCTCTTGTATATTTGTCAATTTTAATGGTAATCATTCTATCACGTAAAATAGGATTAACGTTATTGATATCATTGAAGGTAAAAAAGATAATAGACTTAGATAAGTCTAAATCAATTTCTTCGAGGTATTTATCTGTAAATTTTTCGTTTTGAGTGTTATCAGTAATATGAATTAAGGTATTTATGATATCTTCGCCATAACGACTTTTTGAGACTTTGTCTAATTCGTCAAAAAAGAAAATGGGGTTCATTATTTTTGTTTTTATAAGTTGTTCTACTATTTTACCATAAGTAGAACCTTCGTATGTATAAGAATGGCCTTTAAGATAACTTGAATCGGAAATTCCACCTAATGCAATAAAGGCAACAGGAAACCCGATTACTTTTGCAATACCATCTTTAATAAACTTCGTTTTACCTACACCCATAGAACCTTGAATACCAATAACATAACCATTAGAATTAGGATTAGAAATATACTGAGCAAATATTCTTATCAATTGTTCTTTTGTTTCTGTATGTCCATAAATATTCGCATCAAGACCTTTGCGGATATTAGAAAGAAAATCACAAATATTCATATCATCGTATTTTAAACTTTTATAATTACCAAAGGGAATTTGAGATACGGTATTTATCCATTTGTTTAGTTTCCCATATTCAGATGAATAATGATTAAGCTTATTAAATTCTTCATATTTACGTAAAATTGCAATCTTATTTGTAATACTCGTATTTAAAGAAAGTAATTTAAATCTTAATGGTTCTTTTAAAGATTTATAATCGTCCAATTGTTTTTCAATCTTATAAATATTATCCTTTTCTTGAATTGGCATTCTTTGAAAAAAATCTATCTCATTTCTATTATATTTATTAAACAATTCTTCGTATTTATTATACTCTAATTTCCTCTTCGTTCTCATTTGTTCAAATTTGACAATAATAATAATATTTGTGATAATTCCTTATATTAAAATTAACGGGAAGAAGAAGGAGTAGGAGGATTACGAAGAGGTGAAGAACGAGAAGAGGTGTTAGCAGAAGAGGAAGAAGAACGAGAAGCATTTCTTGACCTGGAAGAAGGCAAGTTATAAGAAGTGGTTTTAGCAGAAGAGGAAGAAGAACGAGAAGAGGTTTTAGCAGAAGAGGAAGAAGAACGAGAAGAGGTTTTAGCAGAAGAGGAAGAAGAACGAGAAGAGGTATTAGCAGAAGAAGATGAGTTATAAGGTTCTGTTTGTGAAGAAGAGGAAGAAGAACGAGAAGCATTTCTTGACCTGGAAGGAGGTGAGTTATAAGGTTCTGTATTTGAAGAAGAGGAACTGGAAGGAGGATTTGTTAGAATATTTTGTCTTTTTATGTGGGTTTGGTGATTGGTATCAGGACTGTTTTCTCTTTTTACCATTTATTTATAATTCTATTTTAAAGAAAATAAATAAAAAATTATAAATAAATAGATAATATTAATGTCTGTTTCTCCAAAAGTTAATATACAAAAACATATAGACATATATAAACAAAATGCTTATGAAATTAAAAAGAAATTATTTTCATATTTGGAGGAATATTCTATAACACAAGAAGGAACGGGAGAAGGAACGGAAAAAGGAACGGGAGAAGGAACTTCTATTAATGATTATATAACCCGTAAGTTTTTAGATTTGGAGAATGCGGATGAGGAGAATAATCAATTTTTTAAGAAGGATGATGAGAAAATAAGAACATATACTTATTGGACAAATGGAGGGTCATCATGGTATTATTGGTATAATAAAAATCTTAAAAAAGTTGCGACTGATGAAGAAATAGTAAGTATGACGATATCTAATTTAAAATTTAATTATATTTTTAATGATTTAGCTAAATGGTATTCTAAAACAGAAGCTTTATATTATTTTGTTTTAGAAGTACAAAAAGAATTAGCAGAAAAAGGTATATATACCGATTTTGAAACAACTAATATAGATGTAAATGAAGCAGCAGTTACTGGTAAATTTGAAATTTTATATGAAAAAAAAATAACAAAAGAACCTTATTGTAATATTAAACTTATTTTAAATACAAATAAAGGTGGTGGTAAGAAACAATCTAAAACATTAGGAATTCTAAGAAGAGAACGAACAAAAATGATAAGACGAAAAGAAAGAAAAGAAAGAGAAGAACAAAAAGAACAAAAAGAAACAAAGAAATTTAAAAAGGGTATAAAGGATGTTATAGAAAATTTTGATGAAAAAGATTTAAAGATGTTAAATGGAAAAATATTGCTTGAATTTCAATTGGAATATTTACATCCTTTTGATGAAAATAACCAGTTAATTAATGACCCTTTTAATATGGTCAAATTTGAAAAATATTACATTGATAAAGAATTTGGAAAAAGTACAACTACTATGAGTAATGAAAATATTAGATTATTTTTAAACCGATTAAATTTAAATGGATTAATAACATATAGTTATTTATCAAGTTCAAAAACGGAAGTTGAAACAGGTTTAAATGTAGAAAAGATAAGACAAGATTTACTATTGAAGAAAATATCAAATAAGAAAAAAATAGTTGAAGTTTTAACAAAGGTTAAAAACAATTACGAACATTTCTTTAAGAAATATAACAGTTATAATTCTTATTTTATTGAGAAAATTAATGATGTTATTTTAGAACATAAGGTTTATAAATATTCTTATTTTATTGATATGGTCGATAGGTATCTCATGTCTTTATTTAGAAAATCTTTAAATTCTTTTATGAAAGAATTAAACGAAGAATTAGAAAGAAAATTTAATGTGAAGTTATTTATTTCAGGTGGTGATGCCATGAGACGTTATGATTATGACATATCATTTACAAGTGATATTGATACCAAATTGCATATAGAAGGTATTACAGATGAAAATAAGAGAGATATTATGGATATCATAATGTCCCATATAGTAAAATTAAGAAATTATTTAGAAGATAATAAAAGAAAAGTTTTGGAAGAATTAAAAATATCTGAAAATGATGGTATAGATGTATTTAGATATAAATTAAATCCTAATAGTTTTGTTAGAATTAACATCTTATTAGAACCAGAAGAAAGAGATAAAAATCAACAATTTAGAACAAGACAAATAAAGAAAAATGAAACCTTTCCTGTTGATTTATATTCCTTAGATTTTAGATATGATATAACTTTTGAAGAAGATGGCAAAAAATCCAAATATAAACATCAGTTATCTATATTAGATGTCGTTATCATTGATTCTAAGAAGTATAATAAAAAGGATTTTGAAGAAACTAACGGTATCGCTTATGCCAGTAAAAATTTCTTATTAAAAGATATTAAAGAAACTTATAATAATGAAAGTTTAACACTTGCAAGATTATCTAATGGAAAAACCAATAAAGATATTAAGAGATATCAAGAATTGTCACGTGTTAAATCAGAATCTTCTCCATCTAAATATTCCTATCTAAATCATTTAGAAGAATTACGAATTCCAAATGAATTAAAAGAAATTTTAAATAAAATCAAAAATAGAGAACGAATAACTATTTTTGATTATACCCAATTAAATAATATTACTGATAAAGAATTAAAACCTCTTCAAGAAACTAATCCAAAAATCTTTAAATTAATATATGATATCATTGACCATAAAATTAATATACCAAATGAAAATTTAAATGAATTAGATAATGATTATAATAGTTATGTTCCAGATGATACAAATATGATTTCTAAAAATTATAATATGGCTTTTAAAAATCTTACTGATTTAAATGATGGTCTTTTTAAACATGTAATGTCGTATAGTAATAAATCTATCCAATTTATATATGATAAAGATTTTTCTGCATTTGAATATTACGAAAGAAAATTTAGAGAACGTAAAATGAAAAAAGATAAAATGAAACAAAAAGAAATTCAAGGCGAACCTCTCCCGCCTGTTGCTTCTGCTCCTCCTGCATCTGTTCCTATTGCTCCTTATAATCCTTCTACTCCTTTTGTTTCTCGTCGTATTGCATCTGCACCCTTACCAGTTTCTTCTCCTTCTTCAACCTCTTCTCGTTCTCGTTCAACCTCTTCTCGTTCTACTCCTTATTCAGCACGAACTCCATCACCTGTACTTCTTTCACCTTCTCCTCGTTATTTACCACGTACTCCAACACCTCCTCCTCGTAGATATCCACAATCACAAAAAAGAAGTATAACAAGACAAACATCTTCAACACCTGAAAAATAACAAAAAAATAAATCTTAATAAATAGAAATGATAAATATACAATCACTGAATGATAATAGTAAAATTATTGGTTCTATTATCATATTTATAGTATTTATAATTGGAATTATTATTATTATAGATGAAGTTATAAATGTTTCTAAGTTTTGTTATAAATATACATATTTATATTATTATGGTAATGCAAATGAAAAGATATGTAAGAGTGAAATAATTGAATATGAGACATCCAGATATCGTATTTATAACGAATTGAACAAATATAAGTTACATAAAGATTTGTTTAATAAAAATTGGGTGAATTATCTTGTTTATCTTAGTGTTTTTATATTAACAATTCTTGTTTGTGTTTCATTTGGATATCTTTTTTATCATTTTTTTATTGATGGTAATTATAGTTGTAGTCCTGATAACGAAAACTTGTCATTTATAAAATCAATTCTTAAATGTTTTTGTGATGATTGTCATAAAATTATTCCGAATTGTAGTCTTAATTATATGATGTTAATTGCCATTATTCTTATTTACCCGTTTTTTAACATATTCAAATTTGTTTTTAACGTTGATTTAAATAATCGTATTTTTATTATTGTATTTTATGTTCTTTTGTTTTATTATATTTATGTTCTTTTCAATGAGACCAAAGATTATGAAACAAAAGAACGTATATTTATAATTGTCATTTATATTACTTTTATTTCTATCTTTTTCATTTCTCAACAAATATTTAAAGAAATTTCCTCCAATTATAACAATCTTACTCTTGCAAGTAATTTATATAAGGATAACGAAAATAACGATGAGACCTTTTTTGATATATATAGTCAAGAAGAACCACAAAAACCAGCAGAAGTTCCAATACCTACTGATGAGGAAAATCCAAAAAAGAAGTTATTACCTAATTTTACTTATTGCAATCAAAGTGATTTTAATGACCCCAGTAATAACTATTGTTATGGAAAGGATAAAGAAGTTACTTATAACAAAAATAAAGAAAAAATAGATAAATATTATAATGACTTAAATGAATATAAAAATGATATGAAGAAATATACAAATAAATATAACATTTATAAAAATAATAAAATTGAATTCCCAAGTGTCATTTATATCATCACAACTATGCTTTATAAACTCTTAGGATTAGATAATAATAATATCAGATTGTTATTTATATTACTTTTAATAATTCTTGTCATTTATTTCGTATTAAAATTTTATGAAAATAAATATGCTAATTATTTTTATTATACCGCTTTTGTTTATGTCATTAGTATTCTTGTGTTATTAATATTATCGAATGCTATCTTTACTTATAATACTTATCTAAATAAATTTCTCATTTACGAACCAATATCCAATTATAAATATAACATGAATAATATGAATATGCTTTTTAATATTCATCTTAACGAAGATTACAAAAAACTCAAAGACTTTTATTTTAATAACAAACAAAAAGTAAGCCAAAATGACCCAAATTTAAAACCAACCATTCAAGAATTATTATCATTACCAAACAACGGAGAAGTTTATTCAAAGGTAACTTCTTTAACTCGTATTGATGCTAATACGAATACTAATGAAATCAAAATACCCAAAGATTTATATTATTATAAATATTCGTTACCAT
>JACCED011684979.1_pt1 | contig 15306 bp, 16 predicted proteins | sample 7455021 | NCBI WGS metagenome assembly JACCED01 (sample SAMN15323456, study PRJNA562643) | freshwater metagenome | isolation source: river surface water | place: USA:Blue River Watershed | collected 2017-08-19 | reverse complement strand
GGCAACCCCGTCGTGCGAGTCGCTTGGGAAAAATATCACGCCGCCATCACCAGCGCCGCAAAAGCCATCCTCAAAGAGCATCAGTCAGGGCTGCTCATCGACTTGCACGGACACGGTCACAAATCACAAACGCTCGAGTTAGGATACGGACTCGAAGTCGAAGACCTCGCACTTCCCGACTCCGCACTCGATGCAAAACCTGTCCTCGAAAAAAGCACCCTACAGCAACTCGTGACAAAAACGCATCTTCCGCACTCATCCCTCCTGCGTGGACCCGACAGTCTCGGCGCGCTCTTGGAAAAAGGCGGTTACCGAGCCGCACCCTCACCGGGCATTCCCGTCCCGACCACTCCCTTCTTCAGCGGCGGCTACACCATTCGCCGACATACATCCGAACACAGACACCTCACCGGAATCCAAATCGAAACCCACTCGCCCGGAGTGCGCGATACCGCTCCGAACCGGCAGGCCTTCGGGGATGCGCTCGCCCTCGCCTGCGAAACATTCCTCCGAATCCATCTGGACCAAAACCTGCCCTCCATCCCCCAGCGTTCACCTCAACCATCTCAACCATGAAAAACTTACGTTCCCTCGCGATTGCCGCCGCCGCTCTGTGCTCCATTTGGATCAGTCCCAACTCAACGCAGGCAATCGACGCCGCAAGTCCCGCGGCCGTTCTCGACGGATTCCGATTCCAGTTTCCATGCAAAGATCCGATGCCGGAAAACCCGAAGGAAGGCCAAGACGGTTCCTCCGGCCTCGTCACGGGCGACCCAAAAACCACCGACAACTTCACCGTCAAAAAGAAATTCGGAGGCGAGCCCGGACGGCGATACAAGGTCACGCTCCGATTTCGCGGAGTAGTCGAACCGATGATGTACAAGGACGGCCAACAAGTCGGTGAGTTCTTCTACATCGGTGGCGCCCCAAACAATGCGACGTACAACATTTACCGCATCGGCGTTTCATCCCCCGCCTCGCATTTCTTTCTCAACCGACAAGACAAGGTCGGCCACCGCATCTTCACGATGGACTACACCCAGACCATCGAAATCGATGGCGGAGCCGAAATCACCTTGCACGGTGACGGTCAAAATGGCCGGATGATCACCAACTATAAGAAGCTCATCGTGCCCGATATCAAAGACTTGTCTCAACCGTACAACGGACAGTTCATCCAAATCGACGTGCTCGATGTGAAGTAACGAGGATGCGTCAGTCCGCGCGGCTCACTTTCAAAAACTTCCACACCTCCTCGGAAGGGAGGTCGCCGTCGCGACCCAAATCGCTCCCGATAGATCCGTGCGTTTTTCCATCAGCGGCATACACCCTCGCGGAAAATCCGCACCGCGTGAGCTCATCCGCAAGCCAGTGCGCTTGCGCCTTGGTATCCGAGCGCGACGCAACATGCAAAATGAGGAACGGAGGAATCACCGACCCCGCCTTCACGTAAGTCATCGGAGACAGTTCACGCTGCGCCGCTTCATCACCGCCAAAAATCGAACGAAAGTTGGCAGAAATCCCGTCCTCTAAATCGCGGATACGCTTCGGAATATCATAAGCCGAAACATCCACGGGAACGCAGCCCTTCACGTAACTCATCGCGACACCAGCATCCGCCAGATACCGGCCATCCGTACAAATCAACGCGGCGAGATGCGCTCCCGCAGAATGACCCATCACAAAAATCGAATCCGGATTCCCCCGATATTCTGAGATGTGGTCCCGAACCCATCTCACGGAAGACGCCACATCTCCCATCATTCCTTTCACCGATACATCAGGCAGCATGCGGTAGTTGATGGAAACCAACACGTAACCACGCGAAACAAACGCCGCTGGCTTGTGCTGTAACCCCGCCTTGTCGCCTTTCTTCCAGCCTCCCCCATGAATCCAAAGAACAACAGGGCATCGCTCTCCCTCAGCCGGACTATAAATGTCCAACGCTCGCAATGGATCATTCGAGGAAGAATAAAACACGTTCTTCGTCACCACCGGCTCAACCGCTGTACCACTCGTCCCCAACAACACCATCATCCCCAACAAACACAGAAAACGTCTCATGGGGACGATGCTCAACAAAATACACATCCTCCATCAAGCACCCATCACCGCCACTCTAGCGCACATCTGCCCGCATCACCCAATCCCAACGCTCTTCAGCCATCCGAACCTGAGATCCAACATCTTCCTCCGCCAAAAAGCCTTGCGTCACCAAGCCCCGCGCAGCCATCTCAATCTTCTCAAGATAAGACTCACGACTCGCGTACCGCTCCTCAACTGAAAGCCGAGAATCAATGGCCGAATCTCGCTCAGATCGGGTCCGTGCAAACGGAATCCACGCGCCACGTAATAGATAAAGTTCGTGCGACGCCCCAGCAACCTCCGGACGAAACACCCACCCTAGCGCAGTGCCGAGCGGAACACTCACCTCCGGCATCCGAATCCCACCGAGATCATGCGCATCCGCATCCACCTTAGGCACATTCAGCGGCAGCACCCTCCCCTCCCCAGCTCCTCCCGCCAACCTAGGATTCGAAACCCTCGGCCCCGCAGACAAACGGTTTGGCGAGGCAACCCCCGGCAGAGTTGGGAAATGAATCGTTCGAATGTCCGTCAACGTCCCGTCACGGAAACGCGGAACAACGCTCTCAGGCGGTTCTACCCCCTCTGCCACCCAACGATGCATCGCACGCCGCAGAGCCAAAATCGCGGGATTGGCATTCACAGGATTCCCACGAAGCCATCCCTTTGAAGGTGGAACCGGCGGAAATCCAGCCGGCCCATGGGCAGTGCTGGAAAAAAAATACGACCGCACATTCGATAGAAAAGCTCGGTCCTCTAACCCTGCCGGATCGGTGTGCGTTAAGGCCGCGACCCGCCCGCCACCCCAGTACTCAGCCGCCATGTTCGTGTAAAAAATCTTCGGCGCATGACGCACCCGAGGGTTTTCCAAGATGCCCTCGACCGAATCACTTTCAGAGTCAGGAAAAGCACGGTCAGCAAAAGGATACGACGCAGTTTCATACCCAGCCAAACTCCTCGGCGTCGCCCAACGCTGGTTCAAAACCAAACGCCCAGCCCCAGCAATATGCGCCATCACTCCATCAAAAACCGCCCGTTGATGTTCGTCCGTGTTGAACCCCAAATAGACCAAATCACGCAAAAACCGCCCGCACTGAGACGAACCAAAAGCATAGGCACGAGCCACTCGAACAGGAGCCGAATCATCATAGCGAAACCACTCGACCGCATCGCGAACCGCCGCATAGCCCAAGCCAGCAACCGGCGGTGCTTCAGATTCATACGACACCTCGTAAGTCGCTCCCACCCTCAACCCACCAGGCATCCTAAGCTTTCCCCCATCCAAGCTCCATCGATCTTCCCCAATCTCAACGCCAGCCCGAAAAGCCGCGCGTTCTCGCATCACCAAACGCCTTCCATCACCCCGCCCAGTCACCGGGGGATAATCCCTCAAATCCGTCAACTCAATCGTCTCCTGAGGTTTGTCAGGCGTAAACACTGCACTCACCCTGCCCCGAATCGCGCTCCCATCCAAATTCCGAGCCCGCGGAACCCGAAGCGCCAACTTCCCAGCGTCTTGTGAAACATCAAACTCCCACCCGACCTGGATAAACGTAAAACCAGAATCCTTGAACCCCTTCGGAACACCACCTTTCCCACCGCGATTCGGAACTTCAAACCACGCCGCCCCGTTGCGCTGAGAAACGTCCACCGGCACCAACAATCGCACGTCAGCCGCAAACTCAACCCGCCCAGATGCATTCACAGGCGCCAATCCAACATCCGCAATCACCGAGTTACATACAGCCCTCGGATCAACCTCAAACCGCATGACGCCCCCAATCTCCTCGTAGCCACGCTCATTCGCAGGCCCGCGTGACACCACATCAAAACCCACCACCCCAGCCCCCAAACGAAGGACACCCAAAAATAAATAAGCTATCCAAATCCTTGCAAAACGCATCATACCCAAGCTTCTCCGCGAAAATCGCTTCCCGTAAATCAGGAAACCTTCACCTCACAAACTTGTCCGGATTCACCACCCCGCGAGGGTCCAGCGCCGCTTTCAGCGCCGCGTGCAAACGACGATTCGCCAACGGCACCGCCTGATTCCACCACCGCTGCTTCGCAATCCCAACTCCGTGCTCGCCCGTAATCGCCCCGTCCCATTCGAGAACCTTCGCAAACAACTCATCCAAAACGCGCGTCACTTTCACCTTCACCTTCGCGTCGTCATGATACCCCGCAGCCATGACATTCACGTGGATATTCCCGTCCCCCGCATGACCAAAGCACGCCACCGGAAAGCCATGCTTCTTCCGTAACGCAGCCGCAAACTCAGCCAAATCCACTAGCCGACTGCGCGGCACCACAATGTCCTCGTTCAACTTCACGAGACCCGTCCCCTTCAACGACGCAGAAAAACGGCGCCTCAACTCCCAAAGCTTCTCGCACGGACCATCCCCAAATGCCGTCCGTAAATGCAAACAGCCCGCCTCACGAATCAACGCCGCCAGCGTCCGCACCTCCGACCGCACCGAACCAGGCTGGCCGTCCAACTCAATCAAAAGGTGTCCCTCACCCGACGGAACCACCGCCGAACCGCAGAACTTGCGCGCAGCTTCCAACGTAAAAGAATCCGCAACTTCCAATGCTGCAGGCAAAAACCCAGCCCGAAAGACCTGCTGAACCATCGCTGCCGCCTCATCAAATCGCCGGAACGCCGCCGATAAAACCGCGCGCGCAGGCGGTAACGGCAACAATCGCAACGTCGCCTCAGTCACCACACCCAACATCCCCTCGGATCCAACAAACAATCCCGCCAAATCAAACCCCGTCTTATTCTTGTGCGTTCGACCGCCCGCTCGAATCACATCGCCACCAGCAAGAACCGCTTCAAGACCCAACACGTAGTGCCTCGTCACCCCGTACTTCAAACACCTCGGACCACCCGCATTCGTCGCAATATTACCCCCCAAACTGCACTCAGCCAAACTCGCCGGATCCGGCGGATAAAACATCCCGCGCCGACGAGCCTCCTCCTGCAAAACCCCCGTAATCACCCCAGGCTCCACCACGGCAACGCCATCCTCCACATGGATTTCTCGGATAGCCTTCATCCCCGAAACAGACAACGAAATCCCCCCTCGGAGAGGAACACACCCCCCAACATAGCCCACTCCAGCCCCGCGTGGCGTCACCGGAACCCCATGCCGATCCGCATAGCGCATCACCTTCCGAACATCCTCCGTCGAACCCGCTTGAACCACCACCTCCGGAAGACAGTTCGCAAACCAGCGGTCCCCCCCATGCTCCCGACGCACCTCCCCGTCCACACTCACCCGCTGACGCCCAACCAATCGCACCAAGTCCGTCTCAAGAGATTTGCTCATCAAAGTACACCCTTACGCCAGTTTCCGCCTCCGCAAACCAACCAGACCCTTCCGCAACACCTCACCCCGCTCTGCTTGCTAATCCAACAACTCAAAACTCACCTTCCGCCCCGAACGTTCAGCCCCCACCTGCATCAACGCGCGAATCGCACCAATCGTCTGCCCCTGTTTGCCAATCACTTTCCCCGCATCCGAACGCCTCACCTCCGCCTGATAAATCTCCCGAGGCGTGATGGACTCCCCAGGCGCTGCCCCAAAAACAGAGCGCGTCACCACAACATCCTCCGGATAATCCACCAACGATTTCAATACGTACTCAAGAAACGCTGTCATGTGTTACCTCCAAAAATATACCCTGATTCAAAAAATCTTTTCGTCCACTCCCACCTCTAACACGCCGCAACCACCGCGCCACCTCGTCTAAAACATTATCAAAAAAAAGGGCCTGCCGACAGCGGCAGACCCTCAGCAAAACTCGGAAAATCGCCCTCAAGCAGCCTTCGGCGCTCTCGCAGCAGCGCGAACCGCCGCACGACGCTGCTTACGGCGAACCAACGCACGCGCCGCGTTGTTGTTCTGGTCCGTCTGACGCTCGAAATGAACTTCCACGCCCTTTGGCAACAACCGCTTGCGGCCGTGACGACGACGACGAGAAAGAATCGCGCGACCATTTTTGGTCTTCATGCGCGCACGGAAACCAAACTGCTGCTTGCGGGTCCTCTTGGAGGGCTGATAGGTGCGTTTCATATCGTATTGACTGCGAGTTAAATCGAAAATGTTTCTGCAAAACTGGCGTCCAGCCCAGAGCTTTCTCGAAATACCCTCTCAGGAACCTTCTCTCGCTCGAAACCAACGCCAAATCACCGCAACTTGCGCCGCGATGGGTCGTGAAAACTAACCGCTCCAGCCAAGATGTCAAACCTAGGGATCATTCCTTTGGTCTTTCTTCCCTCCAAGCCTCACCTCGCCCAACATCTCATGCCTATGAACCGACGCCAAGCGCTCGCCACGCTCACCCTCCCCTTCATGCCCCTCGCCCTCGCCGCAGATAAATACCCCGATATCCCGCTCGACGAACTCAAACGCGCCATCGCCGAACGAAAAATCACCCTCATCGATGTCAACGGCACCGACTCCTTCCGCGCCGGACACATCCCCGGAGCAATAGACTTCATCGCAAAGGAAGCCGACATCCCAAAACTCCTCCCCAAAGATAAATCCGCACTCATCGTCGCCTACTGTAGCAACGAAGACTGCGGGTCCTACCGAGAAGCCGCTGACCTCGCCCGCCAACTCGGGTACACCAACGTCAAACATTTCTCCGCAGGCATCATCGGTTGGAAAAAAGCCGGCGAACCCGTCGAACGCTAACCTCAATAATCCATGCGCCCCCCACTCCTCGCTAGCCTCCTCCTCCTCGCAACCCTCCGCTCCCTCGGCAACCCAAACCCAACCGCCCAAACAGAAACTAAATCGACATCAAAGGTTGAAGTTCCCCGCATCCAATCCCAAACCGACCGTCCAGAAGCATGGTACTCGCCCGGCGAAACCGTCACCTTCCACTTCAAACCCGCCGCCGAGTCGCTCAAAGGTTCCGTTGCAGACTGGCAACTCTCAAAGGACGGACTGCCCCCCTTCCTCGAAGGCAAAGCTCAACTCAGTGAGGACGGAACCTTCAAAATCGAGGGCAAACTCGACGAACCCGGCTTCCTCTCCTGCAAAATCGTCACAACCGCCCCGTCAGGGCTCAAAGTCTCCTCCCTCTGCGCAGCCGCCATCTCCCCCGAAGTCATCCAGCCCAGCATGCCCGCCCCAGAAGACTTCGATCTGTTCTGGGAAAACAAAAAGAAACAACTCGCCAACATCCAACCCAACCCACGACTCACCAAAGTCCCCAACCCGCAATCCGACATCGAACTCTTCGACGTCCAGGTCAAATCCGTCGGTCCCGACGTGTCAGGCTACTTCGCGCGCCCCACATCAAAAGATCCCGGCCTCAAACCCGCGATCCTTACCCTCCACGGCGCCGGCGTTCGAAGCGCCTCCACCGCAGGCCCCATCGCTTGGGCCAAAGAAGGGTTTCTCGCGATGGACATCAACGCACACGGCATCCCGAACGGCCGCCCCCCAGAACATTACGACGGACAAGCCAACAGCCTGTCCGCAACCTCACTCAAAGATTACCGGTTCCGAGGAATCACCAGCCGCGATTCCCACTATTTCGTCGGAATGTTCCTCCGAATCATCCGCGCCATCGATTTTCTCACTTCCCAAAAAGATTGGGACGGACAAACCATGATCGTCTTCGGCAGTAGCCAAGGCGGAGCCCAAGCCCTAGCCGCCGCCGGTCTCGACGCACGCATCACCTTCTTCGCCGCCGGAGTCCCCGCGATGTGTGACCACACCGGCTTCGCCGCAAACCGCATCAACGGCTGGCCAAAGTTTCTCAAATCAGACCCCATGGGCGATGACGACCAAAAAATCGCCGAGGCCTCCCGCTACGTCGACTGCGTCAACTTCGCAACCCGCATCAAAGCCCCAGGCATCGTTACCGTCGGTTTCATCGACACCGTTTGCCCGCCCACCGGCATCTTCGCAGCCTACAATGCAATCCCCTCACAAAAAGCCATCTACACTCAACCAGGCATCGGACACTCCAGCACTCCAGAAGCAACCCACTGGATGAAAACTCGCGCGCTTCAGGCCGCTTTCTCTTCCGAAAAATAATCCGCCTCCCCGATATGCAAAACCCCGCTCTCTCCCGTCGCGACCTTCTCCAACGCCTCTCCCTCACCGCATCAGCCCTCATCGCGTCCCCCGTCGCAAGAGCCATCTCACCCATGCCGCGCGCCGGCAACCCACGCCTGCTCCTCAGCCTCGCCGCATACTCACTCAGAAACCACTTTGCCGGACCCCTCGCAAACGGATCCGATAAGCCCGCGGCCGAACCGCCCTTCAACATGTTCAGCTTCATCGACTACTGCGCAGAACACCACTGCGCCGGTGCCGAACTCACCAGCTACTTCTTCCCTCGAACCGTCGATAATCCCTATCTCGCCAACGTCCGAAAACACGCGTTTCTCAAGGGCATCGCCATCAGTGGCACCGCCATCGGAAACAACTTCTCCCTCGAGAAAGGACAAAAACGGGACGAAGAAATCGCGAAATGCAAACTGTGGATCGATCGTGCATCCATCCTCGGCGCCCCGCACATTCGCGTGTTTGCTGGCCACAACAAAGCCCTCCCACGCGAAGAGGCCGACAAACTCGTAACCCAAGCTCTCGAGGAATGCTCCGACTACGCCGGGTCCAAAGGCATCTTCCTCGGCATCGAAAACCATGACGCCATCGGATCCGCCGAACACCTGCTTAAACTCATCGCCGATATCAAGAACCCGTGGCTCGGCATTAACCTCGACTCCGGAAACTTCCGCACAACCGATCCTTACGCCGACTTCGAACGCTGCCTCCCCTACGCCGTTAATATCCAGCTGAAAACCGAAATTAGACCCGACGGACAAAAAACGCCGCAACCCGCCAACCTCCCTAAACTGGTATCCCTCATCAAATCATCAGGATACCAAGGGTTTGTTGCCCTCGAATACGAGGCCACCGAATCTCCCCTCGCCGCAATCCCACCCGTCCTCACCCAACTCCGCAGCCTCTTCGTCTAATCCCGTGCGCTTTCCCGTCCCACTCTTCCTCGCCCTCCGTTACCTCCGACCAAAACGGACCTTCATCTCCGTCATCAGCGTGGTCTCCGTCCTCGGAGTCACCCTCGGCATCGCCGTGCTCATTCTCGTCATCTCCGTCATGACAGGCTTCGATCACGAACTGCGTCGCAAAGTTCTCGGCTTCGACGCACACCTCTCCGTCGACTCTTCCGAAGGCGTGCTTCATGACTGGGAAGCCGCCGCAAAAAAACTCCATAACCATCCTGCCGTCCGTGGAACCGCTCCTTTCGTCCAAGGCCCCGTCCTGCTCGCCACGCAAATCGGCATGGTTCGCGCCGTTCAAATCCGCGGCATCGACCTCGAACTCGAAAAAACCGTCACCGGAGCCGATTACCCCCTCCTCGACGGAGAACGCTCGCTCGTAGGTAACAGCGCTCTCATCGGCAAAGGCATGGCCATGTCTCTCGGCCTCCGCGTGGGCGACAAAATCCAAGTCTACCCAGCAAAAGATCTTTCAGGAGTCCTCAAGGCCCTCAAAGACGCCGAAACCGCACCCGATAGCAAAGCCGCCATCGAACAGATTCGGTCCATGGTTCTCCCTGAATCCCTCACCGTTAAAGGTATCTTCGAAACCGGTCGCTTTCAGTACGATTCCGACATCCTCCTCGCTCCACTGCACATCGCTCAAGAACTCTACAACCTAAGCGACGGCGTGCACGGCATCGGAGTCCGCCTACCGGATGCAGACAGCGCAGATCTTTTCAAACTGCCTCTGGTCAAGCATATGGGCGACACCTTCCGCGTTTTCTCGTGGATCGATCAAAACGCAGAAATCTTCGACTCCATCGCCATCGAACGAAACACAATGATGTTCCTACTCATGTTCATCGTGGTCGTCGCTGCATTCAGCATCATGAACACCCTCATCACCGTGACCGTTCTAAAAACCCGAGAAATCGGCGTCCTAAAAGCCATCGGTGCCACACGCTCACAAATCATCCTCGTCTTCCTACTCCAAGGCGTAATCGTCGGACTTTTCGGAAACATCGCAGGGCTCACCCTCGGCATGAGTTTAACCCACTGGCGTAACGAGTTTAAAGACTGGCTCTCCAATCAACTCGGCATTCCTATTTTCCCGCCTGGCGTCTACCAATTCAGTAAAATCCCCGCAGAGTTCGTCACTCGGGACATCACGCTCATCTGCATCAGCGCCTTTATCATCTGCACCATTGCCGCACTCATCCCCGCCGCCTTTGCCGCGCGAATGGATCCCGTCAAAGCACTGCGTCACTAACCCCGCACTCCAAATCACTCGTCATGCCCTCCTTCGACATCGTCTCCGAAGTGGATAAACAAGAGGTCGATAACGCCCTCAACCAAGCCCGAAAAGAACTCGCAACCCGATTTGATTTCAAAGGCTCCCAAGCCGCTGCCGACTGGATGCCGCGCGAATCCAAAATCCATCTCTCCGCCGAAGACTCAGCCCGACTTCAGGCCCTCCACGAAATCGTCGTTGGCAAACTCGCCAAACGAAACGTCGATCTCCGCAACATCGAACGAAAAGACCCCGCCGTCTCACCGCTCGGCCACGCCACCCAAGACTTCCTCATCAAACAGGGACTCGATGGCGAAAAGGCCAAGGAAATCACCAAGGCAATCAAAGAAAACGGGGCCAAGGTCCAATGCAGCCTGCAAGACCGTCAAATCCGCGTCTCAGGGAAAAAGCGAGACGATCTCCAATCGGTTATCTCCTTCCTCCGATCCAAAGACTTCGGCGTCGCCCTCGCCTTCGGCAACTTCCGCGACTGACCGACTCCACCGTTTCTCAAAAACCTCGTCGGGCTTCTACTCGTCGTCTCGACGTCCCCCAAGCAGCAAGGGCAATGCGTGATACAAAAACCACGCAAGACTGCTGATGAATGCCGCCACGTAGGTCCAAGCCGCCGCATCGAGCGTCGCACGAACCCCATCCGCATCTTCCTCCCCCACTGTGTACCCAAGTTGAGTTAACACCCGCTTCGCGCGATGAGACGCGTCAAACTCAACGGGCAAAGTCACCAACTGAAACAACATCAAAACTCCCCAGCAAACCGCCATCAAAACCATCGCCGTCTTACCTCGCATCAAACCCGTTCCCGCACCCAGAAGAGGAATCCAAAAAACCAACTGACTCGCAAACTTCGTAACCCCCACCGCGCTCATGCGCCAAACCAGAGGACCATACTGCTCGGCGTGCTGGAGCGCATGCCCGCACTCGTGCGCCGCAACCCCAATCGCCGCCAGTGACGTGCCGTGATAGTTCGCAGAAGAGAGCGCTAACCGCTTCTCAGCTGGGTCATAATGATCAGTCAAATCCCCCGCAATCTCCACAATCTCCACGTCGTGAATCCCGCTTCGGTTCAGTATCGCCGCCGCTACCTCCATCCCGCTCGCTCCCCGCACACTCTCAACCGCCAAATACCGACGATAGACCGACCGAACTCTCATCGAAGCCCAGCCCGAAATCAGCACCGTCGCGACAATGATTAGGATGTAAAGCATTTCGCCTCTTTAACCTTTGTTACTCCTACCTCCATTGATTCGGATGACAACTCAAGCGCGCGATTTTTCAATCCACTCACAAACCCAGCGAGATTACCTTCAGAAAAAACGACACATGGACAACTCCCTCGGTCAACTCCTCCTCTCCGGCGTCCCAGGAACTACCCTAGACCTCGAAACCGCTGCCTCATTCCGGCGCATTCAACCGGGCGGATTCATCCTTTTCGGACGAAACATCGAATCGCCCGCCCAGCTACGAAAACTCATCGACGACCTCAAAGACCTTTCGAAAACGCCGCCCATCATCACCATTGATCAAGAAGGGGGACGCGTCTCTCGCCTCAAACTCATCGGCAACGAACCTCCAAATGCAAACCAGCTTCGCGACCGAAACTCCCCTGAACTAATCCAGCGCCACGGCACCATCACCGGCGAACTTCTGCGCATCTTTGGGTTCAACCTCGACCTCTGCCCTGTCCTCGACATCTCGTTCGATGACGATGCGGATAACTCGCTCCGAGGACGTTGTTACGGAAACACTCCCGCCCAAGTCATCGAGAATGCCGGCTTATTCAACGACGCCCTCCGAGCAGAAGGGATTCTCACCTGCGGCAAACATTTCCCCGGATATTCGCGCGCCCCACTCGACGCCCATCACGAACTCCCCATCATCGACCTTTCAAAAACCGATCTGGAGGCCAACGAGTTGCATGTCTTCCAAAAGATAGGCAACCGCGTGGATTCCATGATGATCGGTCACGCCTTCTATCCAGCCCTTGAGAGCGAAAAACTCCCCTCCTCCCTCTCGCGCGCCGTCATCACAGACCTCCTGCGCCACGAACAAGGGTTCAACGGGCTCGTCATGACCGACGATCTCGACATGGGCGCCATCCTTAACCACTTCGGACTAGCCGAGACCATCCGCCTCGCAATCGAAGCAGGCAACGATTTGGCAATGATCTGCCACCGAATCCCTTGCGTCGAAGAAGCACTCACCCATCTCTCCAGCGTTCACCAAACTGAACTCAACCGTGCGCTAGAAAATGTCGCCCGATTTAAGGCTCGCATGACTCCAGCGGACTCTTGGGATGAATCCATCTTCCGACAACGGGACGCAAAAGTGCTCCAACTCAGAATCGATACCTTGGGCGAAGCCGCCGCATCAAGCCGCAGTCCAGAAGACGGCAAGCGTTCCCCCGTCGAAATCTATTAACATGTTTCTCAGCCGGTTCAGAAAAAAGCGCTCTCGCATTCCCGCTCCCGAACACGGAGCGCCGCCAACCCAAGCCACACCGCAAGTCGAGCCCGTGCTCCGATTCACGGTCTACAATCCAGCGAGCTTCGAAGAGAAAACCGTTACAGCAGTTGACCAGATTCCTCCATCAACGGATGGCTCCGTCCTCTGGGTGGAGTTGGACGGGATTGGTGACGGCACATTCCTCAGTCAACTGTCCGCCCGCTTCAACCTGCACCCGCTCGCCATCGAAGACGCGCAGCATTCCCGTCAGCGCCCGAAAGTTGAGCCGTACGAAGGCCACCTTTTTGTCATCCTTCAAATGGTTTACCTCGACCAAGCGAACGAACTTTGTATCGAGCAAGTCTCCGTTTTCCTCGGCCCCAACTTCGTCCTCACCGTTCAAGAAGAGCCGCTGCGAGACACGTTCACCCCCGTCCGCGACCGCATCCGCCACGCACGCGGCCTCATCAGAAAATGCGGACCCGACCATCTCGCGTACGCACTCACCGACTCCGTCATCGACAATCATTTTCCTATCCTCGAACGCCTCGGCGACCACATCGAAGAACTCGATAGCGTCGTCATCAGCGAACCATCGCCCGACCACATCCACCGCCTTCACGGGTGCAAGCAAACCCTCTCCCAACTCCGCCGCTTCGTCTGGCCCGAGCGCGATGTCATCAATGCCCTCCTTCACGACGAAAGCGGACTCGTCCGCCGTGAAACCAAGGTGTTCCTCCGTGACTGCTACGACCACACCGTACAAATCATGGATCTCATCGAGGCATACCGCGACTCGGTCACGAGCCTCATGGAGCTTTACCTGTCGTCCGTCGGGATTCGCACCAACGAAATCATGCGGGTTCTCACGGTGCTCTCCGCCATCTTCAGCCCGCTGACCTTCTTGGCAGGCATCTGGGGCATGAACTTCCAAAAAGAAACCGACGGCATTTCCCTCCCGTTCAATATGCCCGAACTTCACTGGCGCTATGGCTACCTCTCAAGCCTCGCCATCATGGCTCTCATCGCCCTCGCGCAAATCTATTACTTCAAAAAAAAGAAGTGGTTTTAGAACAAGCAATCTAACCCTGAATTCCCCGCAAGAACAGGGAACCCGACGTGTCTTCGACACCGCTCCGACAAAAAACGCTCCCCCGACGTTTCATCGAAAACTCGGTGCCCAGAAAATCCAGTCGCAGCGGGATATCTCAAGATTCCCACAACCAGAGGCCTCACACCCACTTCATCATTCATGCGGCTCTTCAACACCATTTCCCGTCTCAATCAACTGAAGCGCTTTCTCAAAACTCTTCTTCGCAAGATAATGTTTGAACTGAGGAGGGATTTCGCGGTCTCCAATCAAAATCACACTCAACCGGTCGATTTCTTCTGAAACCGTCGCAAGCGCTAGGAGATGGCTTTCAGAGTCCCGCCGATACCATTCACGGTCAGCAATAAGGCTCAACCTCTTTCTCAGCAACTCCCCCAACTGCGCCACCTCTCGCTTAGTTGCCATCCACTCAGTACTTGGTGAGTCGCTCAATCCCCGTGTAAGACATCTTGGAAGCACGAACCGGCACTAACAGCCAGTCCCGCCCCGAGTCGCCTAACGCAGAATCCGTGGCGGAATCCACAAGTAACGTGTCGTTCCCAGCTCCACCCTTCAGAATATCCGAACCCGCCCCCCCACTCAGGTAGTCATTGCCGACGCCGCCATCCAAGAAATCCCGCCCCCCAGCCCCAAACATCGAATCATCTCCCTCACCCCCCAGAATCGTATCATTTCCGTCGCCGCTCTGAGCGATATTCCTCGAGGTCGATAAATCACCGAATAGCAAGTCTCGACCCGCTCCACCTGATAAGAAATCAGATCCAGCACCTCCGTAAATCGTGTCATCGCCGTCTCCTCCGTAAAGGTAATCGTCGCGATCACCGTCTGACTGACCGAATGTCTGCGAACGGAAACGAACTAAATCGCTCCCAGCATCACCGAACACCGTGTCACTGCCAGATCCCACTTCAACGGTATCACTCCCAGCGCCAGCAACCACATAGTTGTTGCCATCCCCCATCAACAGAGAATCAGCGAACCTGCTCCCATACACAGTATCAGAGCCAAACCCTCCAATCACCGTGATAGACCCAGGAGCCTTCCTCGCATCAACACTCTGAAGAATACCCGGACCCAAATCAATGAAGGCACGGTAATTCACCGATAAATGCTCGTCACCATCCCCCAATCGCAAGGTGACAACCGCCGAAGAAGCCGCACCTGAACCCCCTAGGCGAATCCTATCAGCACCTGCCCCTCCCAATATCGAATCTCCCCTTGAACCCAGCCCATCTGGATTACCCTGAACCTCGTCGTCCCCATCGCCACAGACCACAGTGTCAACCCCCTTGGAGATGAACGCATAATCGTTCCCTGCACCCAACT
>JACCED012191883.1_pt1 | contig 15316 bp, 15 predicted proteins | sample 7455021 | NCBI WGS metagenome assembly JACCED01 (sample SAMN15323456, study PRJNA562643) | freshwater metagenome | isolation source: river surface water | place: USA:Blue River Watershed | collected 2017-08-19 | reverse complement strand
TTAATTATAATTAATGATTTAGTTGATTTAATAGAAACTATTATTAAAAATAATAATAAAATTAATAATATTGATACAATATGGATAATTAATAATAAATTAACATCAGAAACTAGTAATAATGATATTATTGAATATTATTTAATAACAGATATAATTAATTATTAATTAAAAAATATTTCTTATTTTAATTATTAATTTCTTAATTAATAAATATTAATGGAAGATAAAATTAATATATATAATTCTATTTTGATAAATAAAATAAAATATTTAATGGATAATTCAATAATTAAAAATGTAGATGAAACACAATGTAAAATATGTAAAGAAAAATTTAATGAACTATATATATATGAAAAAAAAATAAAATTTACTAAACTTGATTTTCATCAATTAATTTATCATTATCAAATTAATTATTTTTTATATGAAAAAATTTCCAAAATTAAACTTGAACAATTTAATTTTGATTTTCAAATTATACACTCAAATAATATTAATATTATTGACGGTCTTTATGAAGAAGGCAGTTATAATATATTTACGGATAAAAATAATAATATTTTTAAAACTGATGTGTTAAGATTTTCAGAACATTCTGGATTTATAATTTTTAATAATAATATTGTGGAGAAAGTAATTGTTTTAAATGATTATAGAATTGATGAAGAAGATCCAACAATTTTTCTTCCAAAAAATAATATTGAAGCTTTATCTGTAGATTATATTTTTCATACTCATCCTAAATCACCTGAATTAGGTTCAAGAATGCAATATAAATTATTATATGAATTCCCATCTATTAGTGATATTTATCATTTTATTGATCATCATAATCGTGGAATTTTAAAGGGTTCTCTTATAATAACACCAGAAGGTATATATAATATAAGAAAATATAATTTTAATAATAATAAAATTATTATTGATGAAGATATATTTAATAATGATATTGAAGAAGTATATTTAGATTGTTATGAAGATTCATATATAAAATATAAAACTTTAAAAATTAATGAAAATAATTTTTATAAATATATTTCTAATAATCTTGAATACATTTCTAAAATTAATAAAATTTTAGAAAAATATGATATAGCTATTGATTTCATAAGTAGGGTTAAATCTAAAAAAATTTTAAAAGATTATAAAACTAAATGGATTATTCCAAATATTTATATACCTATAATTTAATTAATTATAGATTTTTTTTATTTTTTTTATTTTTAATAATAATTTATATATTATTATTATTATATAAATGAATCAAATACAAATTTTAATCTTTTTAATTATTTTGGGAATTATAGTTGTAACTATCTATAATAGTAGACAAACTACTGAAAATTTTAAACCAGATACTCAAAATTATATATACACAAATAAATTTGATGTAGCTAATAAACTTCAATATGGTGAAGATGAAGAACCAGCTTTACAAATTAAAAGTAACAATATGGTCATGGGACCAAGTAGTCATTATGGAATAAATGAAAATAGTGGAACTGATGTTTTTGATGATAGAGGTTTTAAATGGACTGTAAATTCTAAAGATCCCCTTGTTGATGAAATAACTCAACAAGTTGATGATCAACAATTAAGACAAAATTTTGAAAGAACTTATATGTTAGATCCTTCTGGCAAAACTGCACAATATGATATAACTTATAATACTATAAGTCCAAATTGTTGTCCAGCACAATATGCTCCTCCTTTTCCATTAACTGATAAAAATTCTTCTAATTGTGATTATGCGCAAAAATATGTTGCAAATCAATATAGTGGTATGAATTTTAAAGATGGCTATGGTTGTACTTGTATGACACCAGATCAAGCTAAATTTTTTGGTAATAGAGGTAATAATACAGAATAAATAATTTTTTTAATATATAGAATATATTTTCTATATATTAATTATAAATGAAAAATAATAATGAAGAATTAAAAGTTATTTTATCAAAAGTTTCCTGGTGCGGTCATTGTACAAATTTTTTACCAATTTTTAATCAATCACAAAAATTAACTAAAAATAACAAATATCTTAAAAATACTAATATAAATTTTGAAGTTTATGACATGGAACAGGATTTAGAAAAATTTAAATCAAATAATTATGAAGATTTATTACCACAAATTAATGGATATCCAACAGTTTTTGTAACTTCTTTAAAAAATGGTAAAAGAGTAAATACAGAAGTAATTGATCATTCAACTGATCCTCTTGAATTTATTAATACTGTTGGTGAAACATATAATAAATTATCTTCACAAAGTGGTGGTTATGAAGAAGAATTTTATAAACAAAAATATTTAAAATATAAACAAAAATATACAGAACTTAAGTTACAATTAGGTGGAACAAGATTTAGTGCAAGTGTTTTATGTGCTGTACAACCAGGTAACCGTACTTATCCAAATGGTGTATTTGATGTTATAATATATGATCATCAAAAAGAATCAGATATTATTACATTTACAAATGCTCAACATCTTTTAAATAGTGTTTGTGTAATCACTTCAAATAATATGAATGAATGTGTATGGCCTTTAGAAGCTGATGATGCTGCTAATCTTAAATATCAAAAAGATATGACTAATAAATTTAAAGAAATTGCTAGATTAGCTTTACTAAATAAACAAAAATTACCACAAAAACAACACATTGTAATAATAAATGTATATTCTACTGATTAGGTTTAAGAAAAATAATTAAGAATTAAAGTTTATTATAATGTTTTTGATAAAAATATAATTTATTTAAAATAAAACGTTTAAATATTAATTATTATTTATTAATTAATATAAATGGATTTCCGATATTTAACTGAAAGTAAAAATGAATTTTTTGAATATTTATGTAATATTCTAGTACCAAATTTATATAATGGTCTATCTGATATGTTAGAATATTCTATTAATATGTACAATTTATTAGAAGAAAAACGTAAACATGACAAGTCAATCAATAATCCTGGAATTATTAGTATATTTAAGATGTGTCTTAATGATATATCATCATTAAATAATTTAGAAATAGAAAATGAGTATAAAAAAATTAAAGAAAAAAGTAAATGTTCAGAATGGTTTGATGATTTAGTTAGATGTACATTTAAAAGTCAAGTTTTATTTTTAACTTTTGATCCTACTAAGGAAAATTCAACTTATACTGATAATAATATTTATAATGCATTATCAATAAAAGATTTTATTCATAAATGTTATGTAGAAACAAGTGAATATTTTATGGAAAATTGTGAAATTTTCTTAAAAAAAGATAAGAAAAAAAAAGTACATGAAATTATTAAAAATTGTATAAATAATTCAATTAGAAAAACTTTACCTTATAATGATATTTTAAAAGAATATTTAAGAATAAATTTTGTAATGGAACAAAAAGAAAATGAATTAACTAAACTTTCAAATATTAAAAAGATGGTGAATGAAATGATTAATAAAAATAAATATGGAAATAAACCACCAGTTCATAAAATTATTCAAGATTCAGAAAGTTCATCGAGTTATAAATTTAATGATAGAAATGATATTGAAGAATTTATCAATGTAGAAAAAGTAAAAAATAATGATTACAATAAATCATCATATAAGATAAATAATGAGATTGAGGAAACAAGTAACATACAAGATCCAAGAGTTGTTGAATTACAAGTTTCATCTAATGATAATGTAGTTAAATTAGTTACTAGTACTATTGATGATAGAAATAATAATAAAAATAATGAAATTGAATTAATTTTAAATGGTGGAGCTAATAATTTAGAAAAAATATCAGAAAACAGTGTTGTATCTTTAAAAAATAAAGATTTAGATAATTCAACCAGTATTGATGATGTTGATAATACTCTTTCTAATACAAGTGAAGATAATTTAATTACTAGTCCACCACCAATAAAACTAAAAAAAGAAGATAGATTAAATGAAATGTTAAAAAAATCTGATAGTAAAAAAAGTAATAATAAAATCGATATAGTTAAAAATAATAGTAGCACATTATCAGAACAAGAAAAATATTTTAGTGGATTAATTAATAATTAGTACAAATAAAATAATAATAATTATAAAATAAAAAAATAAAAAATATAATTAATATATATATATGGATATAAAATATTTATTTAAAGAACAAATAATTTTAACAGTTCTAATTATTTTTGTAATTTTGTATGTAATAGTTAATATTTATAATGTTTCGAATGGCTTAATATTTAGTTCAAATAATAATATAAGAAAACCATTATTACTTGCATTAATAATATCATTACTTGGTTATTTATTTGTAACATGGGATACTAGTAATTCATCAGAAGAAATTCCAAAATATAAAATTATAAATAAAAGAAATAATTATATAGATGATCAACCAATAGTTATTGATTTACCACCATATAAATTTAATAGTAATAATAATTTTAAAAATGATAATGAAAGTATTTTTATGTCACAAAAACAAGCTAATGCTAAATTTGGATTAAAATTTTAAATTTATTTATAGGATTAATTATGTAAATTAATTATATAATTAATGACAGGTACTAGAGATGTAATGATAGGTGGAGATAAAAAACTTCAAATAAAAGAATTTAAATTAGATAGTATGGTAGAAAATCCAGCTATAGTTATGATAGCAAAAAGAGCTTCAGGTAAAAGTTGGGTTTGTCGTGATATATTACGTAATTTTAAAGATATACCAGTTGGATTAATAATTGCTCCAACAGAAAAAATGGCTAATCCACCTTTTTATTCTGATTTTTTTCCTGATAGTTATATTCATTATCAATATAAAAGTGAAATTATAGAAAGAATGCTTTATAGACAGGATATTATGATTGAAAAACAAAAAGAAAAAGAAGCAGAAGGTAAAATTATTGATCCTAGAGGATTTATATTAATGGATGATTGTCTTAGTAAAAAAAGTTCATGGATGAAAGATCAACCTATTATGGAACTCTTATTTAATGGAAGACATTATAGATTGATGTATATTTTAACAATGCAATTTCCTTTAGGTATTACACCAGAATTAAGATGTAATTTTGATTATATATTTTTATTAGCAGAAGATTTCTATTCAAATTTAAAAAGATTGTATGATCATTATGCGGGAATGTTCCCAACATTCGATTCTTTCCGATCTGTTTTTAATGTTGTTACACAAGATTTTGGAAGTATGGTAATTGTTAATAGAGGAGCTAGAAGTAGTTTTACTGATAAAGTTTTTTGGTATAAGGCCTCAAATGAAAATGTTGGTATGATTGGATGTAAACAATTTATAGAACATCATGATAAAAATTATGATCCATTATGGAAGAAAAAAAATAAAAAATTTGATATAATGGATCTTTGTGGTAAAAAAGGTGGTAATGATAAGTCTTTAAAGGTAGAAAAAATTAATGCAAAATCTGAAGAAAATAAATAAAAATAAAAGTATAAAATATTTAATTAATATAAACTAAAATTTATTTTGTAAATAAAATTAATTATGAATTTTATTGATAATGAATTACAAGAAAATAAACCAAAACGTTCACCATCATTATTAGAATATATACTTAATCATAGACAAGATATTATTGATAAATTAGAAAATAAACATTTTGAAAGATTTGATGATGAAAATAAAATTGATAAACAAACTTCTACTTGTGATATAGATGAATTAATTAAAATTGATTTAATTAATAAAAATAAAAATATTAAAAATTATAATTATTATAATTCAATAAAATGGTATTGGATATTTTTATTTTATGGATTTTTAGGTGGAATTATAATTAATTCTATATCTAATGCACAAATTTTAAGATACGATATGTTTTTTAATATTTTATTAAGTCCAATTATTTATTACCATTCACCAAAAAATATATTAATTAATATACCAATAAATAAATTTTTTAAATTTTATACTTTACCTTTCATTATAGGATTATGTTTTAGATTTTTAAGTGAAGTACCTGAATTAAGTTCATTTATTTTAGATCCCAAATATATTATAACTACACTTGATTATATCTTAGTTTTTATAATTTGTTTATGTATTTTAATAATATCAATTTATTATTTATTTATTAGTTCAAATCCAATTGTTAATAGTATACTATTATTATTATATTTTTTATCTACTTTTATAATATTTTATTTATATTATCTTGATGGAGGTAATTTACATATACATCATTATTTTTTAGGATTAATAATTATGTTGGTTTCTAAAAATTATCATTCAAATATAATAATTATTATACATTCTATTTCTTATGGAATATTTATTGAAGGTATTAGTAAATGGGGTTTTGATAAAATAGCTTGGTAATTATTTTTAATTTTTATAAAAATAATTTAAAAAATACTAATTATATATATTTATTAAATGGCTACACCGCAATTACCAACTCCTCATGGTACTACACCCGAAAATTTTTTTAATAGATGTTTTCCAAATTTACCTCCTTTTTTACCAGCTGATGCTGATCTAACACTATTAGCAAATACTATGTTAGATCCAAATGCTAGAGGACCAACCCAAGGTTCAAAAGTATCAGCAGGTATGACTTATTTTGGTCAATTTATAGATCATGATTTAACTTTTGATGAAGCATCTCTATTAGGAACAACAGCTAATTTAAATACATTAAGAAATACTAGAACTAGTTTTTTTGATTTAGATAATGTTTATGGAGTTAACAATCAATTTTTAAATGCCCAAGGTTTATTTGATATTGGAAGAAATGTAAATGGTGATGAAGATTTACCTAGAAATGTAGCTGGTGCAGCTGTAATTGCAGATCCACGTAATGAAGAAAATCAGATTATTGGTGAATTACAATTAGCATTTTTAAAATATCATAATAGAGTATTTACTGATGTAAGTTTAGCTAATCCTAATTTTACACTACAAGAAAAAATTAATACTTCGAAGCAAATAGTTACTAATCATTATCAGTGGTTAGTTGTAAATGATTTTTTAGCATCAATTACTGGAAGATTTTTTTCAAGATTATTTGATGCGAATGGTGTACCTGTTATAAGTCCTCAAATTCAAGCAATGTATCCAAATATGCCTATTGAATTTGCTGGAGCATTATATAGAATGGGTCATTCAATGGTTCGCGATTCTTACTACGTAAATAAGAATTTTGATGTATTCCCTATTTTTAGTCCTACACTACCAGCACCACTTATCACTAATCCAGATTTAAGAGGTTTCCAACCATTACCAGCAAATTTTACTATTGATTGGAGTATGTTTTTCCCAATGCCCTTTTCTAAGGGTTTCCAAGTTGCAGAAAGATTTGATACTTTTATGAATGAAACATTATTTAATTTACCACTTATTGTTGCAGATACACCTTCTCTTGCTGAAAGAAATTTATTAAGAGGAAAAACTTTTAATTTACCTACTGGTCAAGATTTAGCTAGAGCTTTTGGAATACCTGAAGAAGAAATTTTAACAAGAACTAAGGGAAATATGATTATTCAAACACAAGATTTTCCATTAATTACTGCTAACGATTTAAATTATTTAGAAACAGTTTTTGGAGATACTACACCATTATTTTATTATGGATTAAAAGATAATCATGTTAATGGAAATGGTGAACATCTTGGTTCATTATCAGCTAAAGTTATTGGTGAAACTATACTATGTTTAATGAAGAATAATCCAAATTCTTATTTTAATAATGGATTTAGACCTGTAGCTGGCCAATATGGTTGTGTAACATCTGGAGTTTATACATTTGCAGAATTCTTTACATATGCTTTAAATCTTCCACCTTTTACAACCACTGATATTTTACCAACAGCTTTTACTAATTATTTTGATCCCTTAGAAAATGCTCAATTCAGAATGGCACTAGTAGGTCATGCTTTTATGCCACAAGTAGGTTTAGTAGCTGAAGCGGTAGTTCAACCATGGCCAGGAAAAGTAGCTCATCAATTTGATCCTACATTAGCACTACTAAATGCAACACAAGTTGAAATTAATACTGTTGCTAATAATGCAGTTAAATTTGGTGTTGATACTACTCTGGCAATTGTTCGATTTTTAAATAATAGACATATTATTGCTATTGCTCAAGGAGCAGCTATACCAGCTCCACCAGATGCACCAAGAGCAGCTGTATTTCCACCAGCAGTACCTCCTCCTCCATATGTTCCACCAACAGTTGTGTTAACACCAGAACAAGCAAGAGCTGATGCTATATTTGTTTCACAAGATGTTGCTCTATTTATGCAAAAACCAGATGCTGTTAGAGATGCAGCACGTGCACAACAAGAAATATTAGATGCACTAGGAGGTCTTGTTCCTCCAGCAGCAGTTATAGTTTAATAAAAAAATAAATTATATTTATAATTTATTTAGTTTAATAGTTTATTATTAAAGAGTAATCATGATCAGCTGTATAAGTATCAAAAATATCTTTATTATCATTATAAATAAGATACCATATATTAACTTCCCAAACAAAATTTTTATATTCTTGTATATAAGAAATACATTTATTTTTCATCAAATCGGCAAATTTTAATATAGAATTTTTACTTCCACCAAAAACACCACCGGCAAAAAACCAACATATATTTTTATGTATATAATTATTATACATTAAATCATATTTCCATATAGATGCTATTCTTACTAAATCATATTTTTTATTTAATAGAGAATAAATAGATTTATTAAATAAATCAATATTATTATCAAATATATGGTAAATACCAAAATCTAACCAAATAAATTGATCTGAATTAAAATAATTATTTTCTATAGCAAGTCTCATCCATTCTGTTTTATGATTCATAAAAAAAAGATAATCTATAGTATCTTTATTAGGATTATCTGTCACTATAAAATTATTAGTTAAATCATTTACATAATTATATAAATAATTGTCTTTTTTTTCAAAAAAAATAAAATGAGTATTATTAAATTCTTGATTAGATAGATAATTATTATATATATCTTTTTCAATAAAAATAATTTTTTGTACATTTATTTGTAGTAGATTTAAACCATCTTCTATATATTTATTTATATTTTTAAATGAATTAAGATTATATATAAAAGCAGAAACAATAGTTATATTTGTAACCTTCTCCTCTAACATATATTTTTTATAATAATAACTCTATAAATTATTTAATTATTTAAAAATATATTATAAATTAATATATTAATATGAGTAAAAATATAGATAGAATTATTTATATTAATTTAGATAAAAGAACTGATAGATTAAAACAAATTCAAAGTGAATTAAAAGAATTTAATTTAGAAGATAAAGCAGAAAGATTTCCAGCACTATATCATCCATCCGGTATTGTTGGATGTGGAAAATCTCATTTTACTGTATTAAAATTGGCTAAGGAAAGAAAATATAAAAATATTTTAATTTTAGAAGATGATTTTTATTTTGTAGTTTCAAAAGATGAATTTGAAACTAATTTAAAATTATTTTTTGAAAATATAAAAGAATTTGATGTTTGTATGATTTCATATGATGCTCAAAAATCAGAACCTTCTAAATATCCATTTTTATTAAAATTATTGGAAGGTCAAACTGCTTCTGGATATATAGTTAATCAAAATTATTACGATGCTTTAATAAATTTATATGAAGAAGCAATTCCTTTATTAGAAACAACTGGACAACATTGGATTTATGCTAATGACCAAATATGGAAAAAACTACAAGCTGTTGATACTTGGTATTGTTTTACAAATAGATTAGGAAAACAAAGATATGGTTTTAGTGATAATTCTCAAAAATATATTGATTATAATTGTTAATAATTAATTTAAGATTTATATTATTAAATTAATTATATATATGTTTTATAAAATATCAAAAAAAAATTTAGATAAATTAGATTTTGATAATTATTATTGTAATACAATATCTATTGATGATAGTGAATTTTATGGAAAAGAAGGAAATGAACATTATAGATTATTATCTTATTTTTCAACACTATTTAATAATAGTAACATAATTGATTTAGGAACTCATAGAGGAAGTTCAGCCCTAGCTTTATCATATAATAAAACTAATATAATACATACGTTTGATATTTTAGATAAAGTATTAAATAAAAAAATAAAAGAAGTATCAAATATAAAATTTTATATGGATGATTTATTTAATGAAAATACACAAGAGAAATTTAATGAACTAGTTTTAAGTTGTCCATTTATTTTTATGGATGTTGATCCACATAATGGTAGTATGGAAATAGATTTTTATAATTATTTAAAAAAAATAAATTATACAGGTTTTTTAATTTGTGATGATATTTGGTATTTTAAAGAAATGAGAGACAAATTTTGGTATAAAATTAATTATGATGAAAGATATGATTTAACAGATTTAGGTCATTGGTCAGGAACTGGAGTAATTTCTTTTAATAAAGACATTAGATTTTTTAAAAATAATAATGATAATTGGACACTAGTTACAGCATATTTTAATTTAACTAAATGTCCAGATGCTAGTAAAGAAATTATTGAAAGAGATAGTAATTATTATTTAAGTAATTCTTTATCAACATTATCATTACCAAATAATTTGGTAATTTATTGTGATGAAGAAAATTATGAAAATATAAAAAAATTAAGACCAAAATATTTGGAAGAAAGAACTGAATATATAATATGTGATTTTGATAAAATAAGATTTAAAAAAGAAGATAAAGAATTAGATAAATGTTTTGAAGATTACCGAGATATCATAAATAACAATCGTAAAAAAAATACTTATAATTTTGATCCACGAAATACAGCATCTTACTATTTATTTTGTTTATCACGTTATTTTATGTTAAAAGAGGTAATAAAAAAAAATACATTTAAAAGTACTCATTTTTGTTGGATAAATTTTTGTATAGAACGTATGGGTTATAAAAATTTAATAAGATTAGATGAATGTTTATCAATTAAAAGGGATAAATTTTCAACATGTTATATAGATTATATTCCACCAGAATTAGTTTTTGATACTAATGAATATTTTAAATGGGGACGATGTGGAATGTGTAGTGGATTTTTTACAGGTAATGGTGAATATATGTATAAAGTTTGTGATTTGATTGAAAATAAATTTTTAGAATATTTAGAAAAAGGATATGGACACGCAGATGAACAATTGTATAGTCCTGTTTATTTTGAAAATAAGGATTTATTCGAACATTATTATGGTGATTATCATCAAATGATAACAAATTATGTTTATATATATGATATGCCTGAATCACCAATACATAATTTTATAAATAATAGTTTTATATATAATAATTTAGAAAAGTGTATAGAAGCATGTGAATATGTATTAAGATCATATAAATTAGGAAAATGTAATATAAATAATGATATGTTAGAAAAATTAAATGATTATTATATAAAATCTAAATTTAATATTTCCAAGGAATATTATTTTAACGATAATTATATAAGTGAAGATGATGAAAGTAATTTGTGTTATAATCTTATAAAAAAATATTTAGATAGTGGAAATAATTTTGAATGTTATAAATGTAGTTCAAAATTTATAAAATTATTGGAAAAAGATAATATTAAAAATTACAAAATTTATTTTTTAATAATGTTTATGCAGTATATAAGTAGTTATTATATTGATATTAAACATTGTAAAGAGATTTTAGCAAATATATATATTAATTTTAAGTATGATGAAAATTTTAAAAAAGAATATGAAAGTAATAAATTTTTTTACGATGAACAATTTAATTATATCAATTACATAATAAATAAAAAATTAGCATATTATACATGTTATTTTGGTGGAGAAAATAATTATTCAAAATTAATACCACCTATTCCATCAAATGATTATGATTGTTATTTTTTTACTAATAATAAAAATATATATGATGAATTAGAAAATACAAAATATATAAGAATATTTCAAAAATACATTCCTATATTTGATGATGAAATTAAGGATACAATGAATACCAAAGAAATTAGAAGTTGTCCTCATAATTATAATATTTTAAATTTTTATGATTACATATGTTGGCATGATTCTAAATTAGAAATAAAAGAAGAAAAAGTTTTAGAAACATTAAATGTATTAGAAAAAAATGAAAATAAAATTATAGCTCTAAATCTACATCCATACAATGATGAATTTAATTCAGTATGGGATGAATATCAATTATGTATAAAAACAGAAAAATATAATAAAGAATCTGAAAAATATAAAAATTTTATTATAAATAAAATAAATGAAGGATTTGATGATAAAACAAATAAAAAATTTTATTGTGGAGGATTTAGTTTAAGAAAAAATATAGAAAAAACAATATTATATAATGAAGATTGGTATAAAAACATAAATGAATGCGGAATAGAGGATCAAATAAGTCTTCATTTTACAGTTCAAAAATTTAGTGATGCAATACATACTTTAAGTTATAAATATACTTGGAAATATTTATATGAATAAATTAATTAAAATTTTGTAAAAAATATAAAATTAAAAAAATTATAATTTTATATTAAACTTGAGAAATAAAATATTTATTAATATCTTCTTCTTTTCTAAAATAATCATCTTGTATAGAATTAATCCATACTGTTGGTTGAGTAAACATAGTTTTAAATATTTGTGATACAAATATTGGCTGTGTTTCTTCTTCTTCTAATGTTCTTGGAATATATTTGTATATTATTTTTTGATCACATTTACCAGATAATTCAGATAAAGAAAGAAAATAAACAGTTAATAATATTATTCCAATTATTAATATTATAAAAAAAAATCCTTTTATAAGTTCCATATATAATATTAAATTATATTATATATAAGTAATAGAATTTATTTATTATTTTTTATGTAATTGATTATAAATTTGACTTATAGTATCCATTTTTTGTTCTAATTCTTTAAGAGTAGATTTACTTGTTTCTAGATCTTTTTTAACTTCTGTTTTTTGTTTTTGTAATTCTTCTAATTCTTGTTCATCTTTAGATATTTGTTTATATTCTTCAATTTTGTTTAATTGTTGTTCTAGAGTTACACCTTCTTCAATAACCACTCTTTCAGTTTGAACTTTTACTGGCTCAGGCATTTTAAAACTATCTAATTTACCTGTACCTAAACCAGTAATTTCTGGTGCATCGTGTTTTCCAGTTACTACATTTGCTCCCTTTAATAATTCTTCTTTTCTAGATGCTTCTGATTTTTCTTCTTCACTTAATGAATCTTTATAAGCTTTCATATATTGATTTAATTCTTGTTCTCTATATACTTGATTATCAGAATTATTTTCAGATGTATCTACATTAAATGGTAACCATTTTCCAACTTCTCCAACAAAAACGTGATGATATTTATCTACCTTTTGTAAATATTTTGCACGTTCATCAGCTTCTTCATAAGTTTTATAAACACCTCTAATTTTTAATCCAAGAATTTTTTGATTTTTATATTCTTCTCTTTTTTCTTCTGGAAATGATAAAGGAGTTAAAAATGACATACAAACAAAATTTTGACCCTTAATTTGTTTGTCTTCATCTAGATAATCTTCTTGTAAATTGCTCATTTATTTATATTATTATTATTAATTATATTCTTAAATTAAAATATAATTTAATTAAATTATATTTATTATAATTTATTAGAAACTACTACATTACAAAATGGAAAATTATAATCAAGAATATAAAATATTACTGTATTAAATGTTATAATAAATAAAATTTTTTCAGTAATTGAATATTCAGTATATAAAATATAACTTAAAAAAATATAATTTAATAAAATATTTAATAATAACTTAATTGATTTATATAAAATAAAATAATTATTATCAATCGATATATCCATTTTTATATAATATAAATTTATATATTAATTTTAAATATTAAATTAATATATTTGAATAATTTAAACACTGGGATAAAATTCCCATTTAACATCCTTGCATATTTTTTTCCATATTTCATCTTGTGCACGTAATTTTGTTCTGCTTTTAAGTAATGGAAAACATTTTATATATTCATCTAATTCTAAAAGTTGACAAAATTTATGTAAAACATATGAATAACTAAGAAAATTTATTCTAGTTTTTGGACAATATTTTTCAAATGGTTCTTGAATTAAATCAAACATTTTTTTGAACTCATTTTCTACATCTCTACTTATAGTCGGTGCTGGTTTATTGGTAATTTTAGATTTAATATATGGAATATGTTCATAATAATCATTTAATTTTAATTTTTTTAGAATGAATTTAAATTGTGTTAATGAGATTTTATCTATTTTTTTTAATCTCATTTTTTTTAATTCATTTAATATTAATTCTATTATTTCATTATCAATTTCTGTTGATTCTTTAGCTTGAAATTGACTTAACCCGTTGTGGACTATACCTTAAGCTCAAATAATATTTACATAATAAATATTTATATTTGAACCCACATCCATCTAGTCTCTGAACCTTTTTCAATATATGAATATTGAAACTTGGATGCAGATTATATTGATCTATTCTAATCTTTTTACCGTTGGGGATGGCAATTAACCATGTTCCTCTTAAAAATCACTAATTAAGAGTGGTAATTAGAATCAATACTTTCCCGCAATTTGAATGTGTCGCATTAATATAATTTTAATACTAGCATAAACTTTTTACCAATAATAATTGGAATTTATGCTTTTACGAGCAGTTAAATACAATAAAAATAATATCCACTCGCAAAAATGATTTTTTCTTTTATAAGGAAACGTTGGTTTCTCTATCATTGGATCTTTATAACTAGTTGTATCACTTTCAATAATACATCTTTCTACATCTCCACACTTAATACATGCATATATACCTTCTGAATAAATTAATATTTTATCTATGTTGCAATTTCCACACACTTTTGTTAATTTCTTTTGTGTATAATATCCTTCAATTAAAGTTTTATAATCTTCATATAATGAAGCTCTATCTAATTTTAATTTTTTATTTTCATTATCTGATAATTCATTTATATTATTATTTGTATTATCATCAATTTTTTTATCTAAATTATTATCAATATTATTAACTAATTCTTTTGATGAATCAAGATAATTAAAAATATTATTATTATCTTTAATTAATGATTCGACATTTTTTATACGTTTACGAGTAACTTTTTTCTCTTTTCTCTTCAACTTTGATAAATAATTTAACATTTCTAATTTATCTAGTTTTTCTTTTTTTGAAAATATTCCTATATCATTAATTTCTGAATCAAAACTATTTTCATTTAAATTTTCATTTTCATTTTCATTTTTAT
>JACCED012034568.1_pt1 | contig 15317 bp, 18 predicted proteins | sample 7455021 | NCBI WGS metagenome assembly JACCED01 (sample SAMN15323456, study PRJNA562643) | freshwater metagenome | isolation source: river surface water | place: USA:Blue River Watershed | collected 2017-08-19 | reverse complement strand
GATGTTATTAGTTAGTAAAAAAGTGTTGCTCCGGGACAGGGACTCGAACCCCGATTCACGGCTCCAAAGGCCGGTGTCCTGCCAATTAGACGATCCCGGAATAGCTTTTACTTTATTTTCATGTGCACAAAAAGCAACGCTCGATAAAGCCTAACCATTGTGGGAGGTAGCGTTGAGTTGTGCCTACCAATTCAACGAGTGAACCTACAAAAGATGAGTTAAAAGCTGCCAAAAAATTACTCAAAGCACAAGAAAAAATGCAGAAAGAAAACGTTAAAGCCAGAGAAAGAATTGCTAAGGCAGCATTAGAAGTAGAACGCGAAGCAGGTCGCGTTCGTATGAGTGGCATTGAAAGACGCGAACAATTAATTAATGTGGCAAGACACTTATTTGCTGAAAAAGGTTATGAAGCAGTTTCAGTTGAAGAAATTGCACAATTTGCTTTAGTTTCAAAACCAGTAATTTATGAACACTTTGGTAGCAAAGAAGGATTGTATGCAGTAATTCTTGATAGAGAAACAAGAGAATTATTAAGAACAGTTATTTCAAACATGGAAAGTGGTCATCCTCGAGAAATGCTTGAACAAGCAGTTTATGCATTCTTTACCTACATTGATGAGCATCCAGATGGTTATCGAGTTTTAATTAAAGATGCACCAGCTGCTCAAGGAGCTGGTGCATATTCTGGTTTAGTTAATGACATTGTTGATAAATGTGAACAAGTTTTAGGTAATGCTTTTGATAAATATGGTTTGCCTAGAAAATCTGCAGGAATTTATGCCAGAACATTAGTTGGCTCTGTTGCTTTAAGTGGCCAATGGTGGCAAGAAGAAAGACATGTCTCAAAAGATGAAATAGTTGCTCAAGTTGTTAACTTTGTGTGGAATGGTTTAACTGATTTACAAGCAAAACCAACTTTAAAACTTCAAAAATCTATTTAATTCTTGCTCCTGGTACTGGGCCATAAGCAGTAACTGCTTGTTTGCATGTGCCACTACTTAATAAATCAATTGCAATATCTGATGCGGATGTGTCATCAAAACATAAAAATACACAAGTTGGTCCTGAACCAGAAACTATTCCTTTTAAAGCTCCAGCATCTTCACCTGCTCTAAGTAATCTTCTTAATTCTGGTTTTAATGAAATTGCCGCAGGTTGTAAATCGTTAACTAAATTATTTGCAACTTCATTGGGATCTCCTGCGGCTAGTGCTTTTAGAAGTTCTAAAGAAATTTCTGGATTTTCTATTTGTTTATCTTTTGTTAAATGATCAAACTCTGCATAAACTTCAGGAGTTGATAAGCCATAGTTACTGGTAGCAATTACCCAATGTAAAGAATTTCTGTGAAGTACAGGAGTTAATTGTTCTCCTCTGCCATAACCTAAAGCAGTATTTCCATGTAGTAAAAATGGCACATCAGAACCAACTTTTGCAGCTATTTGATTTAGTTCATCAATTGTTAAATGAAATTCCCATAAATGATTTATTCCTAAAATTGTTGCAGCAGCATCAGCACTGCCTCCTGCCATTCCACCTGCGATAGGAATTGATTTATGAATATGAACTCTTGCATGAATTGGCTGATTAACATGTTTAGCAATTTCAGTAATTGCTTTATTAACTAAATTATCTTTATTGGTGGGAACTTTCTCAGCATCATTTCCAGCTATAGAAATTTCTTCCTGGCCAGGTCTAACTTTGCTGATAGTTACTTCATCATAAATAGAAACTGCATGAAAAACTGTTGCTAATTCGTGATACCCATCATCTCCAAGTGGAGCAACTTTTAATGAAAGATTAATTTTGGCAGGAACTTTTACTGTGCAATGCTTTGGTGCTAAATCTTGGATTGCTGCTGTCATGATTTTTTAACGTTTGTTAATAAACCACTTTTTTTCATGACATTAGTCAATCGCACATAGTCATCCACGCTTAAAGCTTCCCCACGAAGTTGTGGGTCAATGTTTGCACTTTGAAGTAAATTAGATGCTTTTTCACTTCCACCGCATAAAGAACTTAAAGCTGATCGAAGCATTTTTCTTCTTTGTTCAAAGGCTAAATCAATAACTTTGAAAAGTTCATTTTTTATTGATTCATCGACTTCTTTTTCTCTCTTTATTTCTACTAGATCAGAATCAACATTTGGTATTGGCCAAAATACATTTCTTGAAATTGCAAAGGATTTTTTAACTTGTCCATACCATTGAACTTTTACACTTGGGGAACCATATGTTTTTGAATTAGGTTTGCTTGCTAAACGATCTGCTACTTCTGATTGCACCATAACTAAATAGTTAGTAATAGTTGGAAAAGTTTCCAAAATATGCAAGATTACTGGTACCGAAACGTTATAGGGAAGATTTGCAACTAATACGTTTGGTGATTCTGAAATATCTGACTTATCGATTAATAATGCATCTTTATTGATAACTTTTAATTTCTCTTGCTTAAATCCTTTTTTTAAAGCAGTTTTTGGTAGTAAATTTGCCAATCTTTCATCAATTTCTACAGCAGTTACTTTTGCATCTGTTTGCAAAAGAGCAAGAGTCAAGGAACCAAGTCCTGGACCAATTTCTAGAACATGATTATTGCTATCTACTTTGGCAACTTTAACTATTTTTTCAACTGTATTTTGATCAATTACAAAATTTTGGCCAAGTTTTTTGGTTGGTTTTAGATCTAAAGATTTAGCTAATTCTCTTATTTCCGTGGCAGTTAATAACTGATTAGACATCTAGAATTTTCCAAATAGTTTTTCAGCATTATTTCTAGTGGCATTTGTGACTGTTAATAAATCAACATTCATCTCTTGAGCCATAGTTTGCAAAGTTAAAGGAATCATGAATGAAGCATTTGGATAACCTCTATATGGCATTGGGGTTAAGAATGGTGCATCTGTTTCAACTAAAACATTTTCTAATGGAGTTACTTTTAATGCATCACGTAAATTTTGAGCATTCTTAAAAGTACAAGTTCCTGCAAATGATAGATACCATCCTCTTTTAACTAATTCTTTAGCAAATTCTGCATCTGCTGAGTAACAATGAAAAATTACTTGATTAGCTTTTTCTTCATCCAAAATTCTTAATGCATCAAGGTGCGCATCTCGATCATGCACCATTACTGGTTTGTTGTATTTATTTGCAATTTGAATATGTTTTCTAAATGAATACTCTTGATACTCTCTTCCCTCTTGTGCTGTTCTAAAAAAGTCAACACCAGTTTCACCGATTGCTTTAACAGCATCGTCTTTTGCTAAATCTGCGATTTCTGCAATGGCCTCATCTAACGCATTTGGACTTTTTTCTAATGCAATAAGTGGTGCATCATTTGGATGAAGTGCCACAGTTGCATGAACTTGGGAAAATTCTTTCGCAGTTTTTACTGCCCATTTTGAACTTGGAACATCAACACCTACTTGAACAATTCCAGTAATTCCAACAGCTGCAGCTTTTTCTAAAGTATCTTCAACACTTAAATAAATATCTTTATCTTCTATGTCTAAATGACAATGAGAATCAATAGTTGAAGCAGGTAATTTCTCAGGAAGAGGTGGATAATCTCTTTTTTTTGATTCAGTCACACCAAAATCTTTTCTTGCTCTTAAACCGTTATCTTTATTGTTCATCTTCAGCAAGTCTTGGAAAAACTGCTTCACCTTTTGTAACTTTACTTCCTACCGGTAGTTTTGCCCAAGTTCCTACTTCTGAAATTTTTTGCTCACTTATTTTTCCAATAGATTCATTTGCACCTAAAATATTCCATATTTTTTCTGTAGCTTTTGGCATCACTGGGTGATATAAAACAGATATTGCACGCAGTGCTTCTGCTACACAATAAAGAACTGTGGCTAAACGTTCTTTATTTGCTTCTTCTTTTGCTAATTTCCATGGTTCTTGTTCCGTAACATAAAGATTTGCAGCATCGACGATTTTTTTTATCGATAAAATACCTTCAGAAAAATCTAATTTACACATTGCATCATCTGCTTCGACGCTAGATTTCTTAATAATTTCAACGATTATCTGGTCTTTTTCATTTAACGTTCCAGGTTGAGGAATTGCTGAATCAAAATACTTTTCCACCATCGCAGCTAATCTTGATGCAAGATTTCCTAATCCGTTTGCTAATTCTGCTGTGTATCTGGCAGTTAAATCTTCCCATGAAAAAGATCCATCTTGTCCAAATCTGATTGCAGATAAAAAGTAATAACGAAATGCATCAGAACCGACGTAATCAACAATTTGCGAAGGAGCAATTCCAGTTAATTTAGTTTTACTCATTTTTTCTCCACCAACTAATAACCATCCATGAGCAAATACACATTTAGCTGGTTCTAAACCTGCGGCCATTAACATTGCTGGCCAATAAACAGCATGGAAACGCAAAATATCTTTGCCAACAAGATTTACATCAATTGGCCAAACACTTTCAAACAATTTTTCATCTGTAGAATTATTTTCTGCACCAAAACCAGTTGCAGTTGCATAATTAAGTAGTGCATCAAACCAAACGTAAACAACTTGATTTTTATCCCAAGGTAAATCAATACCCCATGAAACAGCAGATCTTGACATCGAAATATCTTCTAAACCTTGTTTTAAAAAAGACATAACTTCGTTATAGGCAGATTGTGGTTGTATTGCTTGAGGATTTTTAGTGAAATGATCAATTAAAGGTTGTTGAAATTCTTTTAATTTAAAAAACCAGTTTTTTTCTTTTAGCATTTCAACTGGTTTTGAATGAATTGGACAAAGCTCTTGTCCATTCTCAATTTTTAAATCTCCAGGTAATTTAAATTCTTCGCAACCAACACAATATGGTCCTTCATAACTTCCCTCATAAACATATCCACGATCTTTAACTAATTGCCAAAATTTCTGAACAGCTATTTTATGTTTATCTGAAGTAGTTCTTATAAAGTCATCATTTGCTGCATCAATCGTTTCTAAAACCGGAAGCCATGCTTCTTTTACTAATTTATCTGCCCAATCTTGTGGTTTGTAATTATTTGCTTCTGCAGTTCTTTGAACTTTTGTTCCGTGTTCATCGGTTCCTGTTAGAAACCAAACTTTTTCACCGCGTTGTCTTCTCCAACGTGTTAAAACATCACCTGCGGTAGTTGTATAAGCATGACCAATATGAGGAGCGTCATTTACATAATAAATAGGTGTTGCTAAATAAAAAGTATCTTTGCTACTCATGAATCTAATCTTAGAGATGCATCATATAGCTTGCTTCTAGACAATCCTCGTTGTGCAGAAATTTGTGCAACTGCGTCTTTAAAACTCATTCCTTTTGAAACCAAGTCTTTAACACTTTTAATAGCATCTTCATCAACTTCAGGTTTTTTTGAATTATCAAGACCTGCAATCACTAAAGTTATTTCTCCTAAGACTTCATTTTTTGTTGCCCAATCAACTAATTCTTTTATTGTTCCTCTAATAACTTCTTCATAAGTTTTAGAAATTTCTCTAACCACTGCTGCTTTTCTAGTTTCTCCAGTAATTTCTAAAATATCTTCTAAAGTATCTTTTGTTCTGCGTGGGGATTCAAACAAAACCATTGTTCTAGATTCTTTATTTAAATTATTTAATATTTCAGTTCTATCTTTACCTTTTCTCGGAATAAATCCTTCAAAAGAAAATCTATCTGTTGGTAACCCTGATAAAACTAGCGCTGAAATCACAGCACTTGGTCCAGGTAAAACTGTAATTGAAATATTTTCTTCAATTGCTTTGTTTACTAATTTATAACCTGGATCGCTAACAGCTGGTGTTCCAGCATCAGAAATTACAACTACAGTTTTTCCATCTTTTAATTTAGATATTAGATCTGGAATTTTTTCTAATTCATTTTCTTCAAAAAGAGAAATCACAGAAGCGTTAATTTCTAAATTCAAATCTTGAAAAAGACGTCTGGCTTTTCTAGTATCTTCAGCGGCAATTATGTCTGCTTTTGAAAGAGTGTCGATTAAACGCTTCGAAGCATCCAAGACGTTGCCCAAAGGCGTTGCCGCCAAAATTAGTTGCCCGCCACTCATAGTCCTAATCCTTTCAGGTTTAATTTGGCCGTAATCTTTTGAGTCGTGGGACAAAATATGCCAGCACATGCACGAGTAACTAGTGACATTCATAAAACTAATGAACTAGTTGATGTGATGCCAGGCCAATCATTTCTTAGTTGGGGTTTGACATTTCTAGTCACAGCAATTGGTGCACTTGTTAGATGGCCCAGGTTAAGTCAGCCAAATGAAATAGTTTTTGATGAGACTTATTACGTCAAAGATGCATATGCGATTTTAAAAAATGGTTATGAAAGAACAGCTGTTGAAAATGCTGATCAATTAATTTTGCAAGGGCGTACAGATATTTTCGAAGCTTCAGGTTCATTTGTTGCACATCCTCCAATGGGTAAATGGGTTATTGCATTAGGAGAACAAATTGGTGGATTAAATTCTTTTGGTTGGCGAATTGGTGTTGCATTTATGGGAACACTATTAGTTTTAGTTACTACAAGAGTTGCAATTAGATTAATTCGTTCAATTTGGTTTGGTGCTTTAGCTGGTTTCTTAATTGCAATTGATGGATTAGCAATTGTGATGAGTAGAACTGCATTACTCGATGGAATTATGACTACTTTTCTAATGATTGGTATTTGGGCAGTTTTGATTGATCGAGATTACTCAAGGAATCGAATTAGTAGAAAATTAAGTTCTGAATCAAGTTTTGGTGGCAGATGGACCTGGCATCCATACAGAATTGTCGCAGGTATATTTTTTGGTTTAGCAATTGCTACGAAGTGGAATGCACTTTGGTATTTAGCAGTAATTTTGCTGCTGTCATTAATTTGGGATTTTGCTTTCAGAAAAATTAGAAGAGCAAAAAAACCTTTTTTAGGAACTATATTTTTAGATTCTTGGCTTTTAACAATTCAAGTTTTATTTGTGGCTTTTTTTACTTACCTTATTTCTTGGACAGGTTGGATTCGTTCTGATAACGGTTGGGGAAGATCAACTTTAGAAAGTGATTCTGTACTTAATAATTGGGAAAGAATACTAACGGCTCTTTACAAATATCATGAACAAATTTGGAATTTTCATATCAATCTAACGACTGATCATAGTTATGAATCTTATGCACTAACCTGGCCAATTTTGTATAGACCAACTTCATTTTTTTACAAGGAAAATTTGCCAAATTGTGCAAGTAGTAATTGTGCCCAAGAAGTTTTAGCTATTGGCAATCCTTTAATTTGGTGGGTCTCTGTAATTGCTTTACTTTTGTTACTTTTAAATTTCTTACGTTCTAGAAATTGGAGAGCAGGCACAATCGTTGCTTTATTTTTAGCAGGATGGGCACCTTGGTTGATCTTTCCTGAAAGAACTATGTTTTATTTTTATGCAATTTCTTTCTTACCATTTTTAGTAATTTCAATTTCTTATGTTGCTAATCTCATTTATCAAGGTTTATTAGCAAGAGGCCAATCCTTAAAAACTTTTTATGTCGTGGGCATAAGTCTTTTAATTGCGACAATAATTTTGTCTTTTTATTTTTATCCAATTTGGACTGCTATTTCATTGCCTAAAGAAGAATGGCTAGCCCGAATGTGGTTTGCAAAGTGGATTTAAGCGCCCTTAGCTTTCTTTAGTGCTTCGAAGAATTTCGCACCTTCAGTCACTTCTTGCTCAACTTTTTCTTCAACTTTTTCAAATGGTCTTTCATCCATAATTAAATCTCGTTCTGGATCTGGTTTGATCAAAGTTTTTGTTTCAACTGGTTTTTTGTAAATTACATAATTTTTTCTAATTACATTTGTGACAATTGGTTTAGATTCAACATTTAATCTTTGTGCTGCAATGAATGCAACAGTAAGCCAAAGTAATAAAAATCCTAGTGGAATAAATGTAACAAATTGAGAAACATAATTAAAGTATGAAGCAATAATTACTGAAACATTAACTATAAATAAGAAAAAGGTAACATTTCTTCTTCGTTTTGCAGCAGTTAACGAAACTGAATCATTTATTTTTTTACGATCTGGAATTAATTGACTGATTGATTTCATTGCATTATTAAATCTGGCAATCGATTTTGTCTCATTTGACTGCTCACGATTTTTTGCAAAAGTTGGGTACAGCACTATTGCCCAAAGACCTAGCACGATAGCTAGCAGTAAACCTGACCCCATGTTAATAGGTTAGAAGTTTTATTGATTATTTATTTAGAAAAATCGGGGTGTGTTTAAAAAATAATAATATTTTTACTTGTTTTTTAGTTTTGAAACTAAAGAATCAGTTATTTCATCTTCATGTATTGCATAAATCACATGATCTCGCCAAGCTCCATTTATATGTAAAAAGTTTGGCCTTATCCCCTCTTTTCTCAATCCAAGTTTTTCTGCAACTCTTAATGATTTTGTATTTTCAGGCCTGATTGCTATTTCAATTCGATGTAACTTTAATTTTTCAAAGCAATAATCAATTGCTAAAGCAACTGCTAAAGGTGTGTAACCTTTTCCTGCAAATTCTTCACCAATCCAATAACCAATGTAGGCACTTCTTGTTGAACCATAATTAATATTTCCCACCGTAACTTGTCCTGCTAATTTTTTATCTACTTGCATAACAAAAGGAAGACTTCTTTGTTCTTTTGCTTCAATTTTTAATCTTCTAACGATTTGGAAAAAATTTAATTTTCCGTCATTAAATTCTTCAGGAACAGTTGCTTCCCATTCTTTAAACCAATTTTCATTTTGATCTCTAATTTTTGCCCAGGAAAATTTATCCGAATATTTTAAAGGTCTTAAAGTTAAATTATCTTGCTTTAATACAACGGGCCAATAAGGCGCCATTTAATTTCCTAAAGTTTTTACGAAATCTTTTAACCATTGAGTAAATGCTGGACCAAAATCTTTTCTCTCACTTGCTAATTGCACAACAGATTGTAGATAAGACAGTTTATCTCCTGTGTCATATCGTCTTCCTTTAAAAATTACAGCATGTAATCCTCCACCATCAGATTTGTTTACATCTTTTGCTAAAGATTTCATGGCATCGGTTAATTGGATTTCACCATTTTTTCCAGGCTTTGTATTTTCTAATACTTCAAATACTTTTGGATCAAATAAATATCTTCCAATTACTGCATAATTACTTGGCGCATCTTTTTGGTTAGGTTTTTCAACAAGATCAAGTACTTTAACTACATCTTCTTGATCAGTTTTTTCAATTTTTGCTGAACCATAAAGATGAATTTCAGTAGGAGCAACTTCCATTAACAACACAACTGAACCGCCATGTTTTTGTTGTACTTCAAACATTTTTTGTAAAACATAATCTCTGGGATCAATTAAGTCATCACCCAATAAAACTGCAAATGGTTCATCTCCCACATGTTCTTTTGCCATCAACACGGCATGACCTAAACCTTTGGGAACTCCTTGGCGTACGAAATGAATTTTTGCTAGCTCTGAAGGATCTTTAACTTTTTCCAGCAAGTCATTTTTGTTTTGTTTTGCTAATTCGTTTTCTAGTTCAGGTGAATCATCAAAGTGATCTTCTAAAGCTCGTTTACTTCTACCGGTAATAAATAAAACATCATCAAGTCCTGCTGCAACGGCTTCTTCAACTACATATTGAATAGCAGGTTTATCAACAACAGGAAGCATTTCTTTAGGAGTAGCTTTTGTGGCAGGTAAAAATCTTGTTCCATAACCTGCAACTGGAACCACTGCTTTTAAAACTTTTTTCACGCCTTTTTCCCAAATCTTTCTAGGTTCTTACTTTATGCATAAAGATTACGCGTACCGAGTATGCTTCTTGTCCAATGCCTACACAAGAACCCCAAGAGACCAAGCAATCGTTGCGAAAACGTCTGCAAGAAACTAGACGAAATACTAAATTAAGCGATTTTGATATTGAACAACTTACCAAGCGTGGACTATTTGAACTTTCTAAAACATCAGGTGATGTTTGCATCTATATGTCATTACCAGAAGAGCCTCCTACAAAAGATTTAATAAACGAAGTTAGAAAACTTGGCAGAAATGTTTGGTTACCAAGAATTAGTGGTGATGATCTTTTATGGGTTAAAAATCCAGATAATTTTGCAAAAGGTCCTTTTGGCATTGATGAGCCTGTGGGAGATGCAGTTTTTGCTAGAGATATTAAAAACTTAGGTGCAGTAATTTTGCCTGGTCTTGCAGTTGATGTTAACGGCACAAGATTAGGAAAAGGAAAAGGTTTTTACGATCGAGTTTTATCTCAAATTTCAGAAGAAGTGAAAAGAATAGTTTTATTATTTGATTTGGAATTTATCTTAGAAATTCCCAAAGAATCTCACGATATGAGCGTGCACACAATTGCTACACCTTATAGATCAATTCATTTCACCACTCCAGATCCTGACTAAACAGGTACTGAAGTTCCTAGATACAAACCAATACCAAAAAAAGCTAATCCTGCGCCAAAAGTAAATGCTGCATAACCAAAAGTTGTGGCCCAATTTCTCTTTTTAGTATTTTCATGCATTTCCAAAGCAAGGGTTGAAAAAGTTGATAATGATCCAGCAAATCCAACGGTTAAAAATGGTTGAAACCACGCCTGCCAACCTTCCATCGCAAAAAAAGCATCAGCAAAAAGTGCTGTGATAAGTCCTAAAACAAAAGAAGCAATAATGTTTGCGGGTAGAGATCCCATAGATATTTTTGAATTTTTTGTTAAGAATCTCAAGCGAAAACGAAGCATTGAACCTAATGCTCCACCCAAAGCGACTGCAAAAAGTGTGGCAACAGTTTCGTTCATCGATCACTTCTTTGTTCAGATTTTTTCAAAGCAAAGCTTGCTGCTGCATAGCAAGCAATAAAAGTTATGAATACATAAATAAATGCATAAATCCAATTTTGAGATTGTAATTGCCAAGTAGTTTCTAAAATGAAAGTTGAAAATGTAGTGAAACCACCTAAAACTCCAACAACCCAAAAATGCCAAACATCTAACGAATGTTTTCTATGACCTGCAATCCAACCAATTAAAAAACAACCAATGATGTTTATTAACAATGTTGGCCAGGCAAAACCTTCTTTACCTAAAGGTAAAAGTGCTAACGAGTCATCTAAACGAATAGAGATCATCCATCGCACAACACTTCCAATTGCACCACCAAGTGCAACTAAAAGATAAGGGGGAAAGTGCATATATATAAATAGTAAGTCCAAGATGCTTTAAGGATGAGTAATTGGCACAATATGTCTTATGCCTACATATCAATATGCATGTACAAAATGTGAACATGAATTTGAAGTTGTGCAATCTTTTTCTGACCCTGCTATTACAAAATGTCCTGAATGTGGCCAAGAGGTAAGAAAAAAATTTGGTGCGGTAGGTGTTGTCTTTAAAGGATCAGGGTTTTATAGAACAGATTCTCGAGAAAAGAAAAAAACTGAAACAAAGCCTAAAAAAGATGAAAAAGCTAAAGATACTGCCAAGAAAGAAACCCCTAAGCCTGAGAAAAAAGCTACAAAAGCAAAAACTGACAAATAGTTATCCACAGATAAATTAGCAGGTCCTGCAAAAATATTTTGAATCATTTATTTTTAATTAATGAAAAAATTAGAAATAAATATTACTAAAAAAGATCTATTGACCCTATTTAAGATTTATAGAAAAACCATTGCCTACTGCCTTATAGCAATCGTCATTTATTCAATTGTTGATAAAATTGCCAATAATTTTGCAACTAGAGAAGTAATTGTGGCTAGTAAAGAACTTTCAAGTGGGATGGTTTTAACTAATTCTGATTTAAAAACTTCCCACATTCCTATTTCTGGAATCGCTCCTAATACTTTGCAAAGGCAAGAAATTGTGGGCAAAATGTTAACTTCAAATATCTCTGCAGGTGAACAAATAACTGCAAGTCGTCTTATTTCTAGTAATCAAAATGATAAGAATCAAAGAATTGTTGGTATTCGAATAAATGATTCTGAAATTGCCTCAATTCTAAAACCGGGTGCAATAGTTGATGTTGTAAAACTTAATAATTCTCAAGGTATTTTTGGTGGTTTAATTGCTGAAAAAGTAATGGTAGTTGCTATTGCAGAAAAGAAATCTTCCTTTGGTTCAAATTCAGGCTTAGTCGTCCTAGTAAGCACTTCTACAAATAATGCAATGCAATTAGCAATTAATTCAGGGGAGAAACTAACTGTTTTATTGCACTAAAATAATTTTGTTCAACCAAATCAATTAGGCTAGAAATTACTTCGCCCTCGTAGCTCAACGGATAGAGCGACTGCGTCCTAAGCAATAGGTTGGGGGTTCAATTCCCTCCGAGGGCACATACACACTATTTAAATGACGTACTTTTATCTTTAAAAAGACTAAAGTTAAATGCATGTTTGATTTAGCGATGATTGATCCTTGGCAACAATTAACAGTAATTTTTAATACAATTCTTGCTGCAATTCTTGGTTCAATTATTGGATATGAAAGAGATCGTGCAGGAAAATCTGCAGGTCCAAGAACAATGGCATTAGTAGCATCAGCTGCAGCAATTGTTGTTTCAATGGGAGAAATAGTTGGCATCAATGCCCAATTTGGTGATCCAACAAGATCAATGCATGCAATTATGACTGGTATTGGTTTTCTTGGCGCAGGTTTAATTTTTTCTAATCAAGCAAAAGGAATTAAAGGTGTAACAACTGCTGCAACTGTTTTTGCAACAGCAGCAATGGGTTGTGGTGTTGGTTTAGGTTTTCAATTAGCAGCAGCAGCTATGACACTTGTGGTAATTGCAATTTTAAGATCTACTCAAGTACTTGAAAGAACTCTTCATTCTGGAAGTGATGATTAAGAGTTGTAATCAACTCTTCCGTAAGAAACTCTTTTTGCATAAATATTTGTTTTAGCAAGTCTTAAACCAGGACGTCTGGCATGCCAAATCTTTCCTTTACCTGCATAAATTGCTACGTGATAAACAGTTCCTTTTTTATTATGAAAGAAAACTAAATCTCCAACTTTTAATTCATCTTTAGTTATTTTTGGAGTTTCTCTTCTCATATCTCTGGAAGTTCTGCCAAAAGTAACTCCAACTGGTTTCATCGCCCATAACACAAAACCTGAACAATCAAAACCATTTGTTGTTGTGCCACCTCGTCTATAACGAGTTCCTTTAACACTTGCTGCGCGATCTAAAACTATGGCAACTTTTTTAGCTCTTTCTGCATCTAAACCTTCACCAATTAATTGATCAGGATTTACTTCACTAACTGTCTCTTCTTCAATTACTCCTTCTTCCTTAACTGGAGTATTACTTTCTTCTCTATTTACTGCTTCAAAAATTGCTTGCCAACCACGTGGACCTAAAACTGTGCCATCATCGGTGTCACCTTGAACTTCATAAAATTCTGCAATTGCAGCTGTCGTTGCTGGACCATACTTTCCATTAGCAACTGGTATTGGATAGCCAAGTTTTATTAAAGCTTTTTGAACTTTTTTTACATAATCATTTTCAACACCTCGTGTTAATTTTTCAATGCCTGGATAATTTGGAATTTCATCAGCAAATGAAGGCATAGGATAGCCAGTTGATATTAGAAGTGTGGCCAAAGTTGAGACCAATATTTTCTTCAACACCATTCCAAAATAACACAGCAATTTTCATGTCAAGCAACAATTTTTTCTATTTGTGGGAAGAATTTATTCAAACTTTGTGCTTAAAGTGACATATGTCTCCTAATGATGTAGGTAATGCATTTAAATTTGTGCTTGATTGAAATAGCATGAAGTTTGTGAAAATTGATAAGTCCCAAATTAGTCATGCACTATATATATGCATCATTCCTATGGTTTCCTCTCTTTATATAGGAGAACTACTTACTTTTCTTTTTGTGTTTTCACTAATTTATGCATTCTTCAAACAACCTAAAAAGATTTCGCAAATATGGCTAACTTCTGTTTTTTTAGTCTGGATTGTTTATGGTTTAGCAGGTCTAATTGGCTTAATTCCTTTAGCTGGTGAAGAAGGTAGTGATGAAACTATCTGGTCATTTGGATTCGAATCTTTCATTTTTATGTTTTTTCTTGTTCTTATCCCAACCTTTATTGGCAGATTTATAGGTCAAAAGTTTAAGCCTGCTTCTAAATAAAAGTAGTCAAGATTACATTTGGCAACTAATCTGTACTCATGCCAAGTGTTATGTGGTTTAGACGAGATTTACGTCTTAACGATCATCCTGCTTTAAATGCCGCAATAGATAGTGCTTTTGAAGACGGCGATAAAAACGTAGTAGCACTTTTTAATATTGATCCTAAAGTTTTTGATGATGCAGGAGATCCTTTAAAGGCGTACCAAGATGCTTCTTTAAAATCTTTAGATGAATCTTTAAATAATAATTTGCTTATAAGACATGGGGACCCTAAAAAAGTAATAGTAGAAGTTGCTTTAGCTGCAAAAGCAAAAACTGTTCATATTTCTGAAGATTTTGAACCATATGGTCGTAAAAGAGATATTTATGTTGAAAAAGAATTAGCAAAAAATGGCATAAAGCTAATTAGAACAGGTTCACCTTATGCAGTTGCTCCTTTTAGAGTCACTAAAGATGATGGAACTCCTTATCGAGTATTTACTCCCTTTTATAAATCTTGGGTTAACCATGGCTGGAGAAAACCTGCTCCTAAATTTAAAAAAGAACCAAATTGGATAAAGCCATTAAAAAATGAAGGCAGGCCAAAAGTAACAAGTGAAATAGAAATACCTAAAGCTGGAGAAAAACATGCTTTAGATTTGTTCACTAAATTTTTAAAATCAGGCATCAATGGTTATGACCAAAATAGAAACAGACCTGATTTGGAAGGAACTTCTAAATTAAGTATTCCTTTAAGATTTGGTGAAATTCATCCCCGAACTATTTTGATGGAATTAAATGATTCCAAAGATCATGACACTTATAGAAAAGAAATATGTTGGAGAGAATTCTATGCCGAAGTTTTAGCAACAGCTCCAGAAAGTGAAACTAAATCATTAGACCAAAAATGGGAATTGATGGGTTGGGATTTAGAAAAAGATTACAAACAAAAACTTAAAATTTGGCAAGAAGGAAAAACTGGTTTTCCTTTAGTTGATGCTGGTATGCGTCAATTAAAAGAATCAGGTTGGATGCATAACCGAGTAAGAATGGTTGTTGCTTCTTTTTTAGTTAAAGATTTACATATTCATTGGCGACACGGTGCAGAGTGGTTTATGAAACATTTACTTGATGGAGATATCGCGAGCAACTCTCATGGTTGGCAATGGACTGCAGGTTGTGGCACAGATGCATC
>JACCED010251801.1_pt1 | contig 15339 bp, 12 predicted proteins | sample 7455021 | NCBI WGS metagenome assembly JACCED01 (sample SAMN15323456, study PRJNA562643) | freshwater metagenome | isolation source: river surface water | place: USA:Blue River Watershed | collected 2017-08-19 | reverse complement strand
CAGAAAAGATCAGAAACTGCAGGAAATTCGAGTGGGCCCTACCGGGCTCGAACCGATGACATCCACGGTGTAAGCGTGGCGCTCTACCAACTGAGCTAAAGGCCCGGAGCGATACTACTACAGACTGCTGGCTATAGCAGCTCTAGGGCTGATCGATACTCGGCAAGGTTGCGGGGCTGTCCTGGAACGGTGACGAACTTAGCCGCCACGACTCCATCTGCATCAATCACAAAAGTAGCTCTGGTTGCAAAGCCCTTGTCATCCAAAAACACCCCGTACTGCTTACAGACCTCGCCGTGAGGCCAGAAATCAGCAAGCAGCTGGAAGTCATAATTCTCAGCCTTTGCAAAAGCCGCCTGAGTGTATTTGCTGTCAACACTGATGCCAACCAGCTCGACTTTGGCATCTTGGAAGATCTTGATATTGTCCCTGAGCTCACAAAGCTCACCTGTGCAGACGCCTGAGAAAGAGAATGGGTAGAAGACCAGCACTACTGGCTTTCCGAGGTAGTCGCTCAGTTGAAATTGCTCCCCGTGCTGGTTACTGAGGGCAAAATCTGGGGCTTTTTCACCGACTGAAATGCTCATTGTCTGCTCCTTTAGGTCTTCCTAACCATGGTAAGCGAAAGGGTGGCTAGCTGAATAGACTTTACCTGCCCACAAAATGGGCAATCGGAAAATGGCCACGAAAAGAGGCTTAGCTTGTCATTGAACAACCAGGACGCATTCTCGGTAAACACCCCGGACCAAGATCCTCAAGAAACTGCCGAGTGGATTGAATCCCTCGATGCTCTTGCAAAGACCCAAGGTAGAGGTCGCGCTCGAGAGGTAATGCAGAGTCTGCTAAGACGCTCTCACGATCTTCAACTAAATGTTCCACTGGTACCTACGACCGACTACATCAACACAATTAGTCCGGAAGATGAGCCGCAGTTCCCCGGCGACGAACTCGTTGAACGTACCTATCGAGCATGGATGCGCTGGAACGCAGCCATCATGGTTCACCGTGCACAGAGACCAGGGATTGCGGTCGGTGGCCACATCTCAAGTTTTGCTTCCAGTGCTTCTTTATATGAAGTTGGATTCAATCATTTCTTCAAAGGTCACGACCACCCCGGTGGAGCGGATCAGATATTTATTCAAGGGCACGCATCTCCGGGTCCTTATGCAAGAGCCTTTTTGGAAGGAAGAATTTCTGAACCGGAAATGGATTCGTTCCGTCAAGAAAAGTCACGTCCGACCAGAGGTCTTCCCTCTTACCCACACCCAAGATTGATGCCGGACTTTTGGCAGTTCCCAACTGTCTCGATGGGTCTTGGACCAATCAATGCCATTTATCAGGCACAATTCAACCGCTATTTGATGGCGCGTGGATTCAAGGACACCTCACAGCAACACGTTTGGGCATTCCTTGGTGATGGTGAGCTTGATGAAGTTGAAAGCCGCGGAGCCTTGCAGCTTGCAGCAAATGAGAACTTGGACAACCTAACTTTTGTTGTCAACGCAAACCTGCAGCGTCTTGATGGTCCAGTTCGAGGTAATGGAAAAATCATCCAAGAGCTGGAGAGCTTCTTCCGTGGCGCTGGCTGGAATGTCATCAAGGTAATTTGGGGTCGCGAATGGGACCGTCTACTTTCTAAGGATGCCGATGGTGCTTTGGTTGAGCTGATGAACAAGACTCCGGACGGCGACTACCAAACCTTCAAGACTGAAGACGGTGCTTTCGTCAGGGAGAACTTCTTTGGTCGCGATCCAAGAACCAAGGCACTGGTAGCAGACATGACGGATGCTGACATCTGGGCGCTGAAGCGCGGAGGTCACGATTATCGAAAGATTTATGCCGCCTACCAAGCTGCCATGAACCATAAGGGCCAGCCGACTGTCATCATTGCCAAGACAATCAAGGGATACGGACTAGGCAAGAGCTTCGAGGGTCGCAATGCCACCCACCAAATGAAGAAACTGAAGATCGAAGACCTCAAGCGTTTTAGAGATGAGATGCGAGTTCCTATCAGCGATGCTGAGTTGGAAAAAGATCCTTACATGCCGCCTTACTTCAAGCCAGCAGACTCCGCTCCAGAAATTCAGTACATGCACGAGCGCAGAAAGCAACTAGGTGGTTACCTACCAGAGCGCAGAAGCAAGTACGTGTCTTTCAAGTTGCCGGATGAAAAAGCGTATGAAGTTCCTCGCAAGGGATCTGGAAATCAAGAAGTTGCGACGACGATGGCGTTTGTTCGCATGCTCAAAGACGTTATGAAGGCGGAAGAGACGGGACAGAGAATTCAGCTGATCATTCCGGATGAGGCAAGAACATTTGGAATGGATGCCTTCTTCCCGACTTCCATGATCTATAACCCGCATGGCCAGCACTACATGTCGGTGGATCGTGAACTGCTGCTCAGTTACAAAGAAAGCGAGCACGGCCAGATTCTTCACACCGGAATCAATGAAGCAGGATCCATCGCTGCTTTCACTGCCAGCGGTTCCTCTTATGCAACCCACGGCCAGCCAATTATTCCGATCTATGTCTTCTATTCCATGTTTGGTTTCCAGCGCACAGCTGATTCAATCTGGCTAGCAGGAGACCAGATGGTGAGAGGCTTTATGATCGGCGCAACCGCTGGAAGGACCACGCTGACCGGAGAGGGTCTGCAGCACGCTGATGGCCACTCCCCTGTAATTGCCTCCACAAATGCTGCGGTGATTTCGTATGACCCGGCCTATGGTTACGAGATTGCGCACATCACCAAAGCTGGTTTCGAGCGCATGTATGGAGGGCAGCACCCAGATCCAAACGTGATGTATTACATCACCGTCTACAACGAGCCCATGCTGCAACCAGCAGAACCTGCAAACCTAGACGTAGATGGTTTGCTGAAGGGAATCTACCTTCTCAATCAAAACCAGAACCCTGGACACAAAGCCCAGATCCTTGCATCTGGTGTTGCTGTGCCATGGGCACTGGAAGCGCAGCAATTGCTTGCGGAGTGGGGTGTTTCAGCGGACGTTTGGTCGGTTACCAGCTGGGTTGAACTTCGACGCGATGGCATCAAAGCCGACGAACACAACTTCTTACAACCAGATGCGCCAAGGGCCACCGCTTATGTAACTCAAAAACTTGCGAAGGCTGAAGGTCCCTTCCTAGGTGTCTCTGACTACACCCACACCTTGCAGGACATGATTCGTCCGTGGGTGCCAGGTGACTATGCAACGCTCGGTGCTGATGGTTTTGGCTTCTCTGATACCAGACCTGCTGCTCGTCGCTACTTCAAGATTGACGGACCATCAATTGTTGTTCGTGTATTGCAGCAACTAGTTGAGCAGGGCAAGTTGGAACGCTCAGTATTAGCTAAGGCAATTGAGAAGTATCGACTGCATGACGTAAGCGCTGGAACGAGTGGATCGGCCGGCGGTGACGCCTAAGCACCTGCCGTGGCTTAAATCAATTGCGGGAGACCTCGCAACTGCAACCCTGTCCCGACTGGAAGAAACGCTTCCCTGGTATCGAGAAATGCCGCCGGCTCGAAGAGCAGCGGTAGGTAATGTTGCTCAAAGCGGAATTACCAGTTTTATTCAGTGGTATGAAGATCCGACTTCCCAACCTTGGGTAGCCGCCGATGTTTTCGCACAGGCACCAAGGGAGCTGCTTAGATCAATTTCTTTGCAAGAAACTTTGCAACTAATCCACGTTGTCGTCCAGATGGTGGAAGAGCGAGTAGTCGCCGAGCACCCTGAGCTTCAAGAGGCAGTTCTTCGCTACTCGCGCGACATCGCTTTCTCAGCGGCAGATGTTTATGCCAGAGCCGCTGAGGCCAGAGGTTTGTGGGACGCCCGACTAGAAGCTTTGGTGGTTGACAGCATCATTAGTGGCGAAACCTCGCAAGAGATTAACTCGCGGGTTGCTGCCCTTGGCTGGCGTGCTGATGGTCCGGTTGCTGTTCTACTCGGAACCAGGCTCGAATCACCTGATCCAGATCAAATTAGAAAGATTGCTCGAAAAGCAGACAGTGATGTTCTAATCGGAATCCAGGGCAAACGGCAAGTAGTCGTCATTGGACTTCTCAATCAAGTAGATAACCCAGCCAGCAAAATTATGCAGACTGCAATTTCGCTCAGCGAACTGTTTGGTTCTGGCGATCTTATGCTTGGACCAACGGTTGCAGCTGTTTCTGACTCTGCTCGCTCTGCCAAAGCAGCACTGGCAGCACTTTCAGTGGCCGCTAGCCGAGAGCAATTGGCAAGACCAACTCTTGCTGATGACCTACTACCAGAGCGAGTCCTAGCTGGCGACCAACTGGCGAAACAAACACTCATTAGCAACTACTACTTACCCCTCGTTTCGGGTTCGGCAGATCTGTTGCAGACACTGCGTGCTTACTTAGAAAACGGCGGTTCCTTGGAAGCAACCGCCAAGTCGCTCTTCGTCCACGCCAATACCGTTCGCTATCGTTTGCGTCGCATTCATGAGTTGATTGGCGAAGATGTCACCGATCCCAGAGTTGCCTTTGTGGTTCAGACAGCGATTGTTGTCGGATTAATCTCCGACACAGAAAGCGGCGTTAGGAGATAACTTGTTGATTTTTGCTTGCCCCGGGCAGGGTTCCCAAACCAAGGGTTTTCTAACTGGCTGGCTGGAACACCTCCCCACCCTCGAGGAAAGACTGAAGCAGTACTCGGAATCTTGCGGAAGAGACTTAGTAGAGCTTGGAACCATTGCTGAGGAAGAAACCATTCGCGACACCGCAAATGCCCAAAGACTGATTGTTGGAGCATCACTCGCGATTTACCGTGAAGCTTTTGCTAATAAAAAGCTTGATGGTGTTTTGGGCCACTCGGTTGGAGAAATAGCAGCAGCGGCTATAGGGGGAGTTATTTCAGATCAAGAAGCTCTGCAATTAGTTGGCGTGCGGGCGGATGCAATGGCGAAGGCGGCTGCACTTACCCCAACTTCAATGGCAGCGGTGGTTGGCGGAGAAGAGCAAGCAGTGCTCGCTGCAATTGCGGATTGCGGATTACAGCCGGCTAACTTCAACGGTGCCGGACAGATTGTTGCCGCTGGTGGCAAGGATGAGATCTCAAAACTAATTTCTGCTCCCCCAGAAAAAGCCAGGGTCATCGAATTGAAGGTGGCTGGCGCGTTCCACACCAGTTTCATGCAGTCAGCGGTTGAGAGCGTGGCGGAATTTGCTTCTGGCATTAGTGCGCAGGACCCAACCTGCAAACTCTGGAGTAACTCTGCTGGTCAATTAGTCACTTCAGGAGCTGAGTTCTTGAACCTGCTGGTTGACCAGATAGCTCGACCAGTTCGCTGGGATTTGTGCATGGCCAGCATCAATCATGATGGCAACACTGTTGCGGAACTTCCTCCAGCTGGCGCTCTTTCCGGACTGCTCAAGCGTGGTGCCGATAAAGTTCATGCCATAGCAATCAAAGAGTTGCAGGATGTTGAAAAGGTGATCTAGTGAAGAAGTTGAATCAATCGACTCCGATTCCCTACTCGAGAATTTATGCGCTGGGCGCTGCTCGCGGTGAGCTTTCTGTCACCAACGACGAAATTGCAGGTCCGATTGATTCTTCAGATGAGTGGATTCGTCAGAGAACCGGCATCATTACAAGGAGAAGAGCTGGCGCTGGCACTTCACTAATGGACATGTCGGTAGCCGCAGCTAAAGAAGCCATTGAAAAATCAAAAATCAATCCAGCTGAAATTGATGCGGTCATTTTGGCTACCATTTCGTTTCCCTATCAAACTCCGTCGGGAGCAACTTTGTTGGCTGAAAAAGTTGGTGCTGAAGGGGCTGCCGCCTATGACATATCGGCAGCTTGTGCAGGTTACTGTTACGGTATTGCTCAGGCCGATTCGCTAATTCGCTCTGGTACTGCTAGCTATGTTCTAGTGGTTGGAGCTGAAAAACTTTCTGACTTTATTGATCCGACCGATCGTTCAATCAGCTTCTTACTCGGTGATGGCGCTGGTGCAGCTGTAGTTGGGCCCAGTGATCACCCTGGCATTTCCAAAACAGTTTGGGGGTCAGACGGAGGCAACTGGGACAAAGTTGGAATGACTGGCTCGCTAGTTGATTTTCGAGATGGAAAAATTTCCTGGCCAACCCTTGTACAGGAAGGCCAATCGGTTTTCCGCTGGGCTGTCTGGGAGATGGTGAAGGTTGCTAAAGAAGCGTTGGAGGTTTCGGGGCTCGAACCCAGTGATCTGTCAGCCCTAGTGACTCATCAGGCCAATGTTCGAATAATTGACGAATTTGCCAAGCAGCTTGGACTGCCAGAGAGCGTGGTGGTGGCCAAGGACATCGTCGAAACTGGCAACACCTCAGCCGCCTCAATTCCGCTTGCCATGCACAGGCTTTTGGCTGAAGGTCAGGTGAAATCAGGCGGATATGCCCTGGAGATAGGTTTCGGAGCTGGGCTTGCCTATGCCGCCCAAGTAGTCGAACTCCCCTAAAATAAAGCGACCAACACCCCATAGGAGATTTAGATGGCTCTATCTGAGCAGGATGTTCTGGCCGGACTGGCTGAGCTTGTAAATGATGAAACTGGCATTGCTGCTGATGCCGTCCAGATGGACAAGTCCTTCACTGATGACCTAGACATTGACTCAATCTCGATGATGACCATCGTGGTCAACGCTGAGGACAAGTTTGGCGTGAAGATTCCAGATGAAGAGGTCAAGAACCTAATCACTGTTGCCGACGCAGTGAAATACATCACCGCCAACCAGGGCTAGCTTTGCGTCGGGTCGTCGTAACAGGCATTGGAGCAACTACTCCTCTAGCTGGCGATGCAACCGGCAGTTGGAAAGCACTACTAGAAGGCAAAAGCGGCGTTCGCACCCTCGAACACGAGTGGGTTGCTAAATATGAACTTCCCGTCACTTTTGCAGGAATCATTAAAGTTCCTGCCTCTGAAAAACTAACTCCGCAAGAAGCTAAGCGCCTTGATCCCTCTTCTCAATTTGCTTTGGTTGCAGCTCGCGAAGCTTGGGCAGATGCCGGCTCGCCGGAGGTTGTTCCTGAGCGTTTAGCGGTTGATTTTGCAACTGGCATTGGTGGAGTTTGGACGCTACTGGATGCATTTGAAACACTGAAAGAGCGTGGTCCGCGCAGAGTGCTTCCAATGACAGTTCCGATGCTGATGCCAAACGGACCTGCCGCTGCTATTGGAATGGATCTAGCGGCTCGAGCAGGAGTCAGAACGGCAGTTTCAGCTTGTGCTTCCGGTAACGAGTCAATTGCCAATGCATTCCAAAGAATTCGACTTGGCGAAGCAGACATCGTTGTGGCGGGTGGTGCCGAGGCAGCCATTCATCCACTGCCCATTGCAGCTTTTGCTGCCATGCAGGCACTAAGTAAACGCAATGATGCCCCTGAGAAAGCATCCAGACCCTATGACACTGACCGCGATGGTTTTGTAATGGGTGAGGGAGCTGGTGCACTGGTTTTGGAAGAATACGAATCGGCGAAAGCTCGCGGAGCAAAAATATATTGCGAAATCGTTGGTGCTGCAGTTACTTCCGATGCTTACCACATCACCGCACCCGACCCAGAAGGGTCAGGAGCTGCTCGGGCAGTGCTTGGGGCACTTGAACAAGCTGGTGCGAAGCCAGAAGATGTCGAGCATGTAAACGCTCACGCCACCTCTACTCCAGTTGGAGACATCGCGGAGTACACAGCACTGAAGAGAGTATTTGGAAACCACACAGCGAACTTAATGGTCACAGCAACCAAGGGTGCCACGGGTCACCTGCTTGGAGGAGCTGGCGCAATTGAAGCAGTCTTCACCATCCTTGCGCTGAGGGAACAAATCTGCCCTGGCACGCTGAACCTTGAAAACCAAGATCCCGAAATTCCGCTGACAGTTCCCAGGACTCCGACCCCGCTAAAGCGCCACGGGGCGATAGCGATTAGCAACAGCTTTGGCTTTGGCGGTCACAACGCCGTCCTGGCTTTCAGAAACGTCTAACCGACCTGCCGCAGACCCTCCAGCGCCATTTTGCCTGCCCGCAGGGGTTCTAATCGGTCCAACCAGGCTTGGGCACTGGCGAGCCTAATTAGCCTCTCAAGCTCCCCCAGGGACCCCTCTGAGCGCTTTATGAGCTGGTTTAGCTGACCCAGCCGCATAACTGGCTCCCCAGCCTGGTCTAGGGCCAGCTGGGTCAGGCCCAGTTTGTTCTCGAATAGATAGAGGCTTGCCTCAACGCTGGCCTGGGTTATTTCAAAGGCATTGGAGAACTTGCTCAGGTCTTGGACTAGCTGATCAACCACTAGGTCATTAAGTTCACAAATTGTACGAGCTTGAAAGGTCTTGGGATTTGCTGGTTGGGTAAACCACCGAAGTTCAATGTCGTGAGGGCGCAGTAAATCCTCAGCCTTGCCGAGATTTTCCCTAGCAACGCTGAGTAACCAGATGTCAGTGAACGTAAGTAACCTCCGATTCAGTCTGCGTCTTCCCCTACGCCCTGAATCGGTGAGTTCAGACTATTTGAATGAAAGCGCGCTTGTCAAAAGCTTTTTCGATCAGCCTCTTGCTGGCGGAGCTGATCCAAATCGGCGAGTTTTTTGAGCCCCGCATAGGCATTAAACATGCGGTGGTTGGACTTGAGTTGCTGGTTTTTATCAAGGAAATTCCAGTAGCCGGCAGTGAATGGACAGGCATTTTCCCCCACCCTAATCTTTGGGTTCAGCGGACAATCTTTGCAGTAGTTGGTCATCTTGGATAAATAAGCTCCCCCAGCTGCATAGGGTTTAGTGCTCATTTGACCACCATCGGCATACAAACTCATTCCAATGGTGTTCGCCGGCATCACCCAGGGCGTGCCGTCTACAAAAGCATCAATGAACCAGTCGTTGACTTCGGAGGGAACGTAGCCTCGTTGCATCGAGTGATTGCCAAGAATCATAAGTCTCGGGATGTGATGCAGCCAAGCGTTCTCAGCCAAGTCAGAAATGGTTGAGCTTAGACACTTAGCCTTGATGCGGTCTGGATCCAATTTGGTCATGAAGCTTGGAAGGGGAACGTGTGCGGATAATTCATTTTTATCGACGTAGTCCTCACCAAAGTGCCAGTAAAGGTGCCAGACATAATCGCGCCAGCCAATTATCTGTCGAATAAATCCCTCAACGCTTTGGAGTCTGGCCTTGCCCGCTCGATAGGCATTTTCTGCTGCAGCAACCACCTCAAGTGGATTGAGAAGGCCAAGGTTCATCGGTGCGCTAAGTAGAGAGTGGGCCATTGCCCAACTCCTTTGGTCAACCGCATCCTCGTAGGGGCCAAACAGATCTAGCCTGTGATTGATGAATTGCTCTAGTGCAGCTAGCGCCTGCTCACGATTACCAGCGAATTTCCTTGGTCCATCTTTGCCAATGAACTCAACTCCATTTTTTTCAAGTTCATCAAGCTCAGCTCTCACTGACACATCAAGTTCGTCCTCTTGGGGAAGCCATGGGCCAGTCACATCTAGCACTTCAGCTGATGGAGGCAATCTATTTTGATCGTCAAAGTTCCACTCCCCTCCCTCAGGTTGATTACCATCCATCAGGAGATTTAGTCGAATTCTTTGTCGACGATAGAAATCCTCTAGTTTGAGTCGCTTGGCGGTCCCTGCATAGTCGGACCAGTCTTGTTCATTCGAGCAGAATCCTCTTGCCTCGCTCACCTCAAGCTCTAATGCCTGGACCAATCTCCTCATTGGATAGCTGGTCGGGTTCACGGCTTTGGTTGCTTTGCGGTCTAGGTGCAGAAGGTCGCGATAGCTATCCAGCTCAAACAGTTTCACATTTGCGTCCTGCCCTCGACTGCGCAGGGCATAGAGAATTAGATGAGCTTTTTGCCTGTGGTATTTGCGCTTGCCGAACTGATTTTTCACCACCGGTAGCAGAACTTCGTCCCCTAGCTCAAAATGGGGGCCTAATTGATCGGCAAATAACAGCTGCAAGTCGCACCACCTAATACACTCAACTCAACCACAATGAGCAAGCTTTACTTCCGCTACGGCGCAATGAACTCGGGCAAGTCAACTGCCCTGCTGCAGGCTGCCTTCAACTATGAAGAGCGAGGCCAGTATGTGCTCTTGGCCAAGCCGGCGATTGACTACAAGGGAGACAAAAACATCGTCTCCCGGCTTGGGGTCACAAGGGAAGTAGATTTTTTGATTCGACCAGAAGATAACCTTCGGGAGTTGTTTGCCCAACACAGCCAAGAGTCCGAGCAAAAAACCGGCCAGCCAGTTTCTTGCCTGCTTTTAGATGAAGCTCAGTTCCTCACTGAACAGCAGGTTGATCAAGCTCTGGAAGTTGCAGTCTTGGATAAAGTGCCAGTCTTGGCTTACGGCATAAGAACAGATTTTCAGACCAAAGCTTTTCCTGGCTCGAGAAGGCTTCTTGAAATTGCGCACAGCTTGGAAGAGCTAAAAACAATTTGTCGCTGCGGTAAAAAAGCGATGTTCAACGGACGAATGGTGAATGGACGGTTCGTTTTCTCAGGTGAGCAAGTTGCAATCGATGGTGACAAGGTGACCTATGAGTCGCTTTGTCCAGCCTGCTACCTCGCAAAGAAGCCGAACTAACTGATTGAAGCGAGCTTCTGCGTTTTAGTTCTTGCTCGCCATTTATAAAGCTCAAACCAAATTGGCGCAGGTAATGCGCAAAGAATTATCATTCCTATTTCTATTGGCTGCAACGCGGCTAAGTTAAAAGCGCTACGAATAATCTCAACAGAGAAAATCAGAATCATTACGGCTATTCCTGCGGAAAAAATAATCAAAGCAACCGTATTTGGACGCCGGCTCACCAGCTCAATAAGACCGGCGGTGCTGGAGCGGTTGGTAAGCATGAGAAGCAAATTACCCAGAAGAATAGTTCCAAAGGTTACAGATCTAACCCTCTCATCAGAAAAGCCGAAACCCAAGGCAACCAAAAAACTGCTTAGGGCACCAAAGAAAAGAATGGTCCCTTGGACGAGTGCCAAACGAAATATCTTGGCTGTAATCATTCGTTCTGTTTTGGGTCGTGGCTTGGCACGCATTTGATTCTTCGAGGCAGGCTCAGATTCGTATGCCAAAGATGCCGACGGATCAATGATGATTTCCAGAATGGCAATCTGAATTGGCAACAAAACTAGTGGCCAGACTGGTGAGGCAATTGGCACCAGCGCCATACCAAATATTGGTATGTGAATAGCTATGACATAGCTGGCTGCCTTTCGAAGGTTGGCAAATATTCGTCTGCCAGCCCTCACGCCTTCCGTTATGGAAAGGAAACTGTCATCAGCAATCACCAAGTCGGCAGCCTCTCGCGCCACTTCGGACCCACGCTTCCCCATTGCCAGACCGACATTGGCCCGCTTGAGTGCAGGCGCATCATTTACTCCATCCCCAGTCATCGCCACAATCTCCCCTTGCGCCTGAAGGGCCTGAACAATCAGCAGTTTTTGCTGTGGCTTTACTCGACTAAAGATGTTTTGAGTCTTAACCAAGGCTGATAGCTGTTCCGGGGAAAGCTTCTCCAGGTCATCTCCATTTATAGTTCCGCCACCTGGTAGTAAACCAATTTCTTTGCCGATGGCCTCGGCGGTTTGCGGATAGTCCCCAGTAATCACAATGGTGCGTATGCCAGCGGACTCTAATTCAGTGATCGCTGATGCAACGCCGCTGCGGACTGGATCCTTCATGGCAGCCAGTCCGACAAATTCAAAGTTCCATTTCTCGAAACTATTGTCCGTTAGAGCAGATTCCGAAACTTTTGCCCTGGCCACGGCCAAGATTCGAAGACCTGCCTTAGCACTCGTGTCAAGTTCTGCCAGCAAGTTCGAGCGTTGTTCGGCGCTAAGGTCGCAGATGTCAATGACTTTTTCCGGGGCTCCCTTCAGAGCGGCAAAAAGTTCACCGGTGGATTGACGCCAAATCTGGCAAAAAACCAGATTTTCACTCGAGAGTGGAAATTCCCTGACCAGCGTCATGGACTCATCTACTGCGCCTCTTGTCAGGAAAGCTTTATCAACTGGGTCGAATGAGCCGGGAATTGAAGCTAGTGATCCATAGAAAATGACTTCAGGGTCTTCCGTTACCAATGTCATTTCATTCATCGTTATGGTGCCAGTTTTATCTACACACAAAACGGTCACCTGACCGAGCATCTCGATAGCAGGATTACGCCTGACAATGACTTTTGACTTCGCCATCCTCCATGCGCCTAGTCCAAGAAAGATGGTCAGGACAATTGGAAGTTCTTCTGGCAAAAGGGCCATGGCCGCAGCAACTCCGGCCAACATTCCAACCAGCCACTCGCCCCGAGTTAGGGCATAAACCAAAGTCACTGTGACTGACGTGATTATGGCAATTGTTGCCACTACGCGAACAATTCGGTCCACTTCCTCTTGCAATAACGTTCGTTTTTCCGAGCCGGTGAGAAGTGTTCCGATTTGACCAAGTTGGCTCGAGATACCAACTGACTGAACCTTGGCGGTCGTGTGCCCTCGGACGACCAAAGTTCCTGCTAAAGCGAGTTCCCCGCGAGATTTTTCAACAGCTACCGACTCCCCAGTAAGAATTGATTCATCAAGCTGCAGATAACTATCATCAACTAGAACACAATCAGCTGGGACTCTGTCTCCTTCTTTTAGGAGAAGCAGATCATCGACTACCACCTCTTCGCTTGGCAGCTGAACAATTTGACCATTTCGATAAATTGTCGCTTTGGGCGCTGAAAGCACTTTCAGAGCTGACAGAGCCTTGTCTGTTCTTCGAACCTGAAAGAGGGAAATTGAGATTACAAACAAGACGCTCACCAAGAGTGCACTTGCTTCAATCGCATCACCTAGTAGGGCACTAATGAGTGCTGCTGAAACCAGCAGTGCCATCATTGGCTCGCGAACAACGCTTAGCAGCTGTCTAGGCAGGCGTTTGCTTTTATCCTCAGGCAATCGGTTTGACCCGAACTGCCGTCGTCTATCTAATACTTCAGCGTCCGACAGCCCAAGCAGTTGCATTTCTTAAGACTAGGCGAGCTAACCAGCTAACTACAGCAAATTAGGTATCTTTTGCTCTGCAGCGAGGTTTGCCCTTCTAAATACCAAAGTAACTGCAGTTGAAATCAGCACAATGAACAGCGAGTAAAGCGCTGGGACCAACAGGATTGAGTCCACGTCGGGATTATCAATGTAAACAGCGACTATAACTGCAATGGCTAATGGACCATTGTTGATACCGGTTTCAAGGGCAATGGTTCGTGCATTTGCGGGATGAAGGCGCAAAAGCATGGAGATGTAGTAAGCGACAGTTATGCCAGTTAACCCAAGTCCTATAGCAACCACATATGTCGGCCACTCAGTTGTAAGAAGTAGCTGCCAGTTTCTTGGGACCCAGATGGCAATTAGGAATGGAATAAACAAAAGACCAAATAGGCCACCCATTAGTTCCAAAACAGCACCAATGTTTGCACTGAATCGTCGCACAAGCATTCCAAGTGCTACCGGGATAATTAGTCCGACAATGACAGTTGCTAACTCTATGAATTCAATTCTTAGTGATTCATCAAGCCCGAGCAGTCTTGAGTAAATAAATAACATAGCTGGAGTCATGATGAAAGCCCACAGCGTTGAGTTGACAGTCATCATCACGCTCAGCGCGAGATTGCCTTTAGAGAAGTAAGTGAACAGGTTGGAAGTAGTTCCCGCAGGTACGCTTCCCATAATGAGTGCACCGAGAGCAATCAGGATCACATCTCCCGTTGTTGAAAAGGGAAACAGCACGGTTACAATCAGGACGTAAGCCGTCAGGGGCATGATGCCGAACTGCGTCAACCAGCCAATTATCAGTCCCCAAGGACGGCGAAGTGCCAGCCCAAAGTCTTTCGGTGTAAGGCCAGCTCCTAGTCCGAACATAATGATCAAAATGAAGATGCGGAGCAAAGTTTGCTCAAACTCGTTAACAACTGTTGCTTGACTAACAGCTTCCTCGGTCAGGATTCTAAGACTGATCATGGTTATGCTCCCTTGCTAACGTTTGAGCTGTTTGACTTCATAGCTTGATCTCTCAGTTCACGTCGAAGGATCTTGCCAATCGGACTCTTTGGAAGTTCATCAATAAAAATGACTTCTTGTGGGATTTTGTACGCAGCAAGTGCGTTTCGGCAGTGCGCAATGATCTCTTCACGCGAAGGAGGTGGAACCACTGCCTTCACGTAAGCCTGAACTCGCTCGCCAGTTTTCTCATCGGGTACTCCAATTACTCCAACTTCTAGTACTCCTGGCACAGCCGCAATCTGCTCCTCAATTTCATTTGGATACACATTGAATCCGCTTACCAAAATCATGTCCTTCTTTCGGTCCACGATTGTGAAGAAACCATCTGAATCCATTTGAGCAATGTCGCCGGTGTATAACCAGCCATCCTTCAAAGTCTTGGCGGTTTCTTCTGGTCGCTGCCAGTAGCCAAGCATGATTTGTGGTCCGCGGGCGATGATCTCCCCCGCTTCGCCAATCGCAACCTCTTTACCGTTTTCATAAACACACTTCACTTCGGTTGAAGGAATTGGGATTCCGATACTTCCATCTTTAGCTAATCCAGTGAGCAAGTTGAAGGTAAGTACTGGTGAGGATTCGGTCAAACCATATCCTTCGACAATCGGAGTGCCAGTCAGCTTCCTCCAACGCTCCGCAACTGATGCCTGCAACGCCATTCCACCAGCTGCGGAAGCCCGCAGATGCTTTGGTGGAGCATCTTGGAACCAACGCTCATTTAGCAAGGCATTGAACAAAGTGTTCACACCACTGAGCCAAGTCACTTTGTAGTTGTCAAAAGCGCGCTGAAGGTTGCTTGGTGGACGAGGCGACGGGATAAGAATGTTTCTGGCACCATTGTGGAAGAAGCCCAGCAAATTCACTGTAAAAGCAAAGATGTGATAGAGCGGTAGGGCCGTAAGCACAATTTCCTTACCGGCTCGCATGCCATCTCCACAGTGAGCAATCATCTGCAAAGTGTTTGCTACTAAATTGCCGTGACTCAACATGGCGCCTTTTGAAACACCGGTGGTACCGCCGGTGTACTGCAGAGCAGCGACGCTCTCGTTGGTTACTCCATTGAGATATCCTGCAGCACGCTCCTTAGAGTGCTTTGCCTTTCCTAGTTCCAGGGCTTTGGCAAATCTGATGTGCTCAACTTCGATCTTTGGAAGAGTTCTGCTCCAGAATTTCTGGACCAGTCGAATTACTCCCCCAACGATGCTGGGGAAGTATTCGGAAATCTTTACAACGACTACATTCTTGATGTTGGTTTTACCAAGGACCTCCGGTAGGCGGTCGGCAAACATGTCTATGACAACCAGTG